>ERZ724527.750-NODE-750-length-15645-cov-6.336369_pt1 | contig 15645 bp, 19 predicted proteins | sample MGYA00376060_ERZ724527 | MGnify/ENA primary metagenome ERZ724527 (study PRJEB28724, sample SAMN07190886) | activated sludge metagenome | isolation source: activated sludge of sewage treatment plant in Hong Hong | place: USA: Christiansburg, Virginia | collected...
GTGCAGCGAATTCAGGTGCCAGCGTGTCAGCAATGATCGTCCCACCGATACTGTCGCCACCGACGCTGACCGGGGTAATGCCGGCATAGACCTTGAGTTTACTGACGCTGTTCGGGTTCAGGTAAGAGAGCGGCGGGTTCATGTGATTCGGGCAGGAGGCAATGAAATCCATGCCATCGACAATGATGCGCAAACGATCATCAGCCAGACCGTGAATCGCCGGCAGGCTGGAAACGCCACCTGCACCGTACATGCTGACGCCCGGCACATCGCGCAACAACTGGGCGGTATCGCTGACATAGGCACGCTGCCCGGCCACTTCAACGGCGTTCATGGCCGCCGTAGTGTTCGGCAACGGTGTCTCGCGCTGCCCGGTAACACGGACGGTGTCCATGACCTGCGGATTGGCCTGAGCAAAGACAACGCCCGAAAAAGCCAGCGCCAGCGCGGCAACCAGCGGATGAATACGATGTGACATGCAACTCTTCCCGAGTTTTTAGAATTTGGTTCGGCGCGATTCTCTGCTTTTTTGTTGCACTGCAGAATGCGACAAATTGTCGCGCGACAATTTGTCTAATTCCAAAGTAGAAGGTTTGCACTTAGGCTTTCACCGTTCCCGCGCCATTCACCGCGATTGCAAACTATCTCCCATGAAAGCTTTCGAGCGCGGGAACACTTTTTGGATGATTGCCATGAACCGTTTTCTTGCTCACAGTCTCCTCATGCTGACACTGTCCGCTCTCAACTTTGTCGCTCTAGCTGGCAATCTTGATGACGATTTACGTCAGGCGGCCAAACTGCACAAAGGTGGCGAAACGGCTCAGGCCGTCGGCATCTGGCAGCAGTGGGCTAGCATGGGAAACGCGGATGCGGCCTACAATCTGGCTGTCATTCACCAGTATGGCGACGGTGTGGCGCTTGATTACACCAAGGCCATGCAGTGGTATCGCATCGCCGCCGAGCAGGGCGACAAAATTTCACAGTTCCAGATCGGCCTGATGTATCAAACCGGGCAAGGCGTTGCCGTCAACGAAGAGGAAGCGCAGCGCTGGTTCACCGCCCATCGCAAGCACCACATGCATCACCTTCACACACCACAGATGGCGGCCTGGCGCGATCAGGCACGGGCGCTGATTGACGACCGCGACCGTCGCGAACAATTGGCGGCTTCACGAAAAAATTCAGGTCAGGTTTTAGCGGAATTAAAGCAGCGGGCCGGCATCGGGGCCGAAAAACCAACCGCTACTGCGGCACTGGCAAGCGATACGCATATTCGCTGAATTTTTGGCCCATTTTTGGCGTCAACCGCACCATACTCATTAGAAAATTCGAAGCGGGCGCTACAGCCAGAAAAGTTCAGGCGTTGATCTTGTCCAGCGCTTCGCGCAGTTTGCCCGGCTCGTCAAGGCGCAACATGCGTCGCACACTAGGGATCAATTCGCTGACGTTGGCCTTCAGCACCTTGCTCTTTACCTCAAGAATTTGCGAGGGGTGCATGGAGAAAGTACGCAAACCCATGCCGAGCAGCAGACGCGTCAGCTGTGGATCACCGGCCACTTCACCGCAGACCGAAACCGGGATGCCGACTTTCTCGGCCATCGACAGGGTGTGGGCAAGTAGCATGAGTACCGCCGGATGCAGCGGATCGTAAAGGTTTGATACCTGCTCATCGGAACGGTCGATGGCCAGGGTGTATTGGATCAGGTCATTGGTGCCGATCGAGAGAAAATCGAGCCGGCGCAGGAACAGGCCAACTGCCAGCGCCGCCGCTGGAATCTCGATCATGCCACCGACCTCAATATTTTCGTCGAACGTCACCTTCTCGCCACGCAGGCTGGACTTGGCCTGCTCCAGCGCCGCCAGGGTCTGATCAATCTCGTGCGCATGCGCCAACATCGGGATCAGGAGCTTGATCGGCCCGTGCTTGGTGGCCCGCAAAATGGCCCGTAACTGGGTCTGGAACATACGCGGCTCGGACAGCGACAGGCGTATCGCCCGCCGCCCGAGGGCCGGATTGGTCTTGACCCGGTCACCGGCGCTGTTGCCGGGGTTGATGTCCTTATCGTTGCCGAGGTCGAAGGTACGTATTGTCACCGGCCGCCCGGCCATACCCTTGACTACCTTCTTGTAGGCTTCGTACTGCTCCTTCTCATCCGGCATGTCGCCGCGATCAAGAAAGAGAAACTCGGTACGGAACAGACCGATGCCTTCGGCACCGGCTTCCAGCGCAACCGGCACATCGACCGGCAATTCAATATTGGCGAACAATTGAATGTCGACCGCATCAATTGTCTGCGACTTGGAGGTTTTGAGGCGCTTGAGCTTGTTACGTTCCAGTTCAATCTGATTCTTGCGAAACTGGTATTCCTCCAGCACGCGCGGGTCGGGATTGACGAGGACTACGCCGCGCGCGCCATCGACAATCAGCAGTTCGCCATCACGAATCAGTGTGCGGGCATTCTCGAGGCCGACAATACTGGGAATCGCCATGCTGCGTGCCAGAATCGCCGTGTGCGAGGTAGCCCCGCCCACATCGGTAATGAAGGAAGCAAAGTGGTGATCCTTGAAGGAGATCACATCGGCCGGCGCCAGATCATGGGCGACGACGATCAACATCTCTTCCTTCACCCCTTTGGCCGTTTTCATCACTGCACGTCCAGGGTGTCCGAGCAGTTCCTTGATGACTCGCTCGACCACCTGCACCACGTCAAACTTACGTTCACGCAAGTAAGGGTCGTCAAACTGGTCAAACTGATCAACCAGATGCTCCATCTGTTGCACCAGCGCCCATTCGGCATTGCAGCGTCGTTCGCGGATGATCTCGCGCGGCTTCTCAACCAGCTCCGGATCTTCGAGGAACATGGTGTGAATATCAATAAAGGCGGCCAGCTCGGCTGGCGCGTGCTCAGTGGTTTCCTTCATCACCTCCAGTTCGCTCTTGACCGCCTTGATGGCCGTATCAAGCCGGGCCAGTTCCTTGTCGACCATGCGCGGCGAAACGGTCAGGTGCGACACTTCCAGCGTCGCGTGCGACATGAGCATGGCCCGCCCGATGGCGATACCGCCGGAGACTCCAAGACCGTGCAGGGTAAAGCTCATGGCGTTTTATTCCCCTTCGCCGAAGTAGTCGGCAATCAGGGCAAGCAGGGCGTCCATTGCCTCGATTTCATCCGGACCATTGGTTTCGACCATGACTTTCGAGCCCTTGCCGGCGGCCAGCATCATGACGCCCATGATGCTCTTGGCGTTGATACGGCGCGCCCCTTTGGCCATCCAGACCTCGCACTTGTACTTGCCGGCGAGCTGGGTAAGCTTGGCCGAGGCCCGCGCATGCAGGCCCAGCTTGTTGATAATTTCGGTTTCTTTGGTCAGCATGCCAGTCCTGTCAGTGTTCCTGCATATTAAATACGCCATCGCGACCACCGGCAATCGCCCGCGTCAGCAGAACGTCCATGCCTCTTTCGCGGTAGGTCAGGGCGCGCAACAGCATCGGCAGATTGACCCCGGCGATCCCTTCGATACGGCCTGGCTCGAGCAATTTCAAGGCGAGATTGGCCGGACTGGCACCGAAGATATCAGTCAGTACCAGCACGCCTTTGCCGTTATCAACCAACGCTAAGGTCTTGCGCGCCAGTGGCAGCAAATCGAGCGGATCATCCTGTGCCGAAACACCGAGCTGATTGAGCTGGGATGGCCGTTTGTTCAGCACATGACAAGCGTTCTGAACGAGCGCCTCGCCATAGCTTCCGTGGGTAATCAGCAGAATTCCTATCATGCTTCAGATTCTAACCTGAAGCGTCGACGATCATCTGCGACTGACGACGAGAATCCCGAGCAGCACCAGCGCAGCCCCCATGATCTGCGCCAGCGAGATGGCTTCAGCCAGCAACCACCAGCCGAAGCCGATAGTGAGCAAAGGTCCGACCATGGTGAACAGCGAGGAACGCCCGGCCCCAAGGCGACGAATAGCCGCCGCTTGCGCAAAAACCGGAATAACGGTGGAAAACAGCGCCATCGCCAGCCCCCAGCCATAAACCGGCAACGGCTGGACAAATGCAGTCAAAGGATGAGAAGCGGCAAAATGCACGAGGGTCACGGCAGAGGACATCAGCGTCGCCAGCGCCGCGAAGCGCATTGCCCCAATCCGGCCAATCATTGGCGCACTGCCTGAAAGATAAACCGCGTAGGAAATACTGGAGCCAAAAACCAGCGCACCCCCCAGCCAGACATTGCGCGCATCGCCGAAGTCAAGATCATGAATGAAGGCAAAGCCGATACCGCTGTAGCAGAGCGCAACGGCAACTGCCTCGCGCCGGGTAAAGGGCTTGCCCTGAAACAGCACGCCGATCAGGATGGTCAGTGTCGGATAGGTAAACAGGATCAGCCGCTCCAGCCCTGCCGAAATGTACTCCAGCCCCCAAAAGTCGAGGATGCTGGCACCGTAATAGCCGAAGCATCCCAACAAAAACAACCGTCCCCAGTCGGTAGACGAGAGACTCACTCCGCTGCGCTGCTCGGCGACAGCAACCCAGAGAAACACCGGTAGTGAAAAACCCATGCGCAAGGCGAGCAAGGTGATGGCATCCACACCATACGGATAGGCCAACTTGACAAATATGGCCTTCAGCGAAAACCCAAACGCCGCCAGCAGGGCCAATACGGCACCGGTCGCAGTGCTGCTCAGCCAGGGATTCGATTTTTCCAAAGTCACTCTCGTCAGATTTAATACAGGGTTCCATTGAATACGCCCCACTGGCGCCTGGCAATTGGTAAGATTCAAAGCCAGCGTTCGATCAGGACGAAACCATGTATTACGACCTCCCCGATTTGCGGCTCGTTGCCGCCATTGCTGACTGCGGTAGCCTGACCCGCGCCGCAGAGCGCATACACCTCGCGCCCTCCTCGGCCAGCCATCGGCTAACCCAATTTGAAGCGGCGCTGGGTACGCCACTTTTTGTCAGACACGCGCGAGGATTGAGGCCAACAGCAGCCGGAGAGTCGCTATTACGTCACGCGCGCCAGGTCTTCGCCCAGCTCGAGCAGATGCATGCAGACCTCGCCCCCTACGCCAGCGGACTGAACAGTCAGGTCACGGTGTTTGCCAACACCAATGCGATCAACTGTTTTTTGCCGGAAGATCTTGGTGATTTCTTACGCGAGCACCCGCGCATTCGCGTCAGCCTGGAAGAACAGCCGAGCCCGGCCATCATCCAGTCGGTGGCTGCCGGGCAGGTTGAAATCGGTGTCGTCGCTGCCGACAGCCGCCTGAGCGGACTGGAGACCCAGGCCTATCGCCATGATCGACTGGTGCTCATCGTGCCGGACTATCATCCATTGGCCACCCGCGAAGCCCTAGATTTCAGCGAAGCGCTCGACCAGCCCTTCGTCTGCCTGCATGCCGGCAGCGCCATTCACACCTTCATGATGAATGCTGCCGCCCAACTTGGCGCCAGGCTGGATGTGCGAATTCAGGTACGCAGCTTCAATGCGGTCTGCCGCATGGTGGCTGCAGGCGTGGGCATCGGCATGGTGCCGAATTCATCAAATGTTGCGGTCGACGGCCTGAAAGCGCTAAAAATCAATGACGCCTGGGCGCCGCGCGACCTACAACTTTGCGTTCGTTCGCGCGCCGCCCTCACGCCAGCGGCTGCAGCCCTTTTCGACCACCTGACCGCCAAGGGTCGTGCGCAAATTACAGCGGACGCTTGACCGTCAGTGCGCCGCGAATCTGACCCTTGGTGTATCCGGTGGCCTGATCGTGCGGATAGCTCTCGGCCAGTTTGGCCTTGAGCCCGGTATCCATACCCTCCACCGGACCATGGCACTTGAGGCAAACCTCGCCAACCGGCAGTGCTTTCATGTAGCGGAAAAGCTGCTTGCCATCGACAGTGACGATTTCGCTTTTCTCCAGCGTCTCCAGCTTCTCGCCATTGGCCGCGCGAATGTTGAAATCAGCCAGTTGGCGAACTTCCCAAAGGTCAGGCGTGCCGCGTTCGGCATTGCGCGCCTTGAGACTGACGCGACGGATATCCCAACCGGTTTCCTTGCGCTTCTCCTTGATCAGCGCCGGCGCCAGTTCCTTGCAAACCGGGATTGCCCCGGCGACCCCTTTTTCGGCAACCGCCTCTTCCATGGCACTAACCACCTTGGGGACGACCGGCAGGACGGCCTTTTTGGTTTCTGCGGTCAGGTTGGCGATATCCTGCGCCAGCGCGGGTAAGGCGATGAGCAACATGGCAATTTTGGCAAATGATTTCATGGCGCCTCCAATCAAAATAAGTAATTGCTTATTTTACTCTGATTGGAAAGCTATGCTTAAAAATTGTTCTGCTATCAGGCGTGCTCAACGTCTTCCACCAAGAATGGAGCCAAGCACCCCGCGCAAAATCTGCTTGCCGACTTCGCGACCGACTGTGCCAGCCATACCACGGGCAGCACTCTTCGCGGCACTCTCCAGAACGCCTTCACGGTGCCCTCCACGCGGGCCAGTGGTGCCGCCGAACATATCGCCAAGACTGCCGAAGAAGCCACCTCCGGAAGGTTCCTGCGGCGCGGGAGCGCTCTGACGCGGCTGCGGAGCAGGTGCCGGTTGGCCACCATGATTGCCCCAATCGTTGGCATTCATGCCACCACTACTGGCTGGCGGGGCCGGAATGGCGCCCGGGGCAGGTTGGTTGGCCACCGGTTTGCCGCGCAAAATCTCGTAGGCAGACTCACGGTCTATGGTCTGGCCGTAAGCAGTCAGCATTGGTGATGCCTGAATCATTGCCTTGCGTTCATCGGCAGTCAGCGGGCCAAGGCGGGAGGCAGGCGGAAAAACCATGCTGCGCTCGACAACGTTGGGGCGGCCTTTTTCATCAAGAAATGAAACCAGTGCCTCACCAACGCCCAGTTCGGTAATTGCCGTCGCCGCATCAAACTTGGGATTGGCACGCATGGTTTGTGCTGCAGCCTGTACGGCCTTCTGGTCACGCGGCGTGAAGGCGCGCAGGGCGTGCTGGACGCGGTTGCCGAGCTGGCCGAGGATTTTTTCCGGGACGTCGAGCGGGTTTTGCGTAACGAAGAAAACACCGACACCTTTGGAGCGGATCAGGCGCACAACCTGTTCAACCTTGTCGGTCAGCGCCTGCGGTGCATCAGTGAACAGCAGGTGAGCTTCGTCAAAAAAGAAGACCAGCTTGGGCTTTTCGAGATCACCCGCTTCCGGCAATTGCTCGAAGAGTTCAGCCAGCAACCAGAGCAGAAAAGTGGAGTAAAGAGCAGGCGCTTGCACCAGTTTTTCAGCTGCAAGAATATTGATCACGCCGCGCCCGTTTTCATCGACCTTCATCAGGTCGTTGATGTTAAGCATGGGTTCACCGAAGAACTGGTCACCCCCTTGCTCGTCAAGCGTCAAAAGACCGCGCTGGATGGCGCCAATCGAGGCAGCAGAAACATTGCCGTATTCAGTAGTGAATTCCTTGGCGTTATCACCAACGTGCTGGATCATGGCGCGCAGGTCCTTGAGATCAAGAAGCAGCAAGCCCTGATCATCGGCGATCTTGAACACCAGTTGCAGAACACCAGTTTGCGTGTCGTTCAAGTTAAGCAGACGGGCAAGCAACAGCGGCCCCATGTCGGAAATCGTCGCGCGCACCGGTATGCCACCTTGACCAAAGACATCCCAGAAGGCAACCGGATTGGCATAAGGCTGAAAACCTTCGAGGCCGAGATCTTTGAGCCGGGCTTCCAGTTTGGGCGTAACGACACCGGCGGCGCCGGCACCGGAGAGATCACCCTTCACATCCGCCATGAACACCGGTACGCCAGCAAAAGACAGACGCTCGGCCATCGACTGCAGAGTCACCGTTTTGCCGGTTCCGGTAGCGCCAGTAATCAAACCATGGCGATTCGCCATTTGCGGCAAGAGTGCCGGATAACCGTCTTCAGACTTGGCCAGGTACAGGGGTTCGCTCATGATATTCCGCTCTATAAAAATCGGCTGGGCGGGAAAATCCCGACCAGCCGCTATTTTTAACTGTTTTGGCCTTTACGGCCAAGTATCAGTTAATTACTTGCCACCGATAACGCCAGCTTCATTGGCAGCAGTGTTGTTCTTGCCGATAGCAACGGCAGCAGCATTGGTCTGCTTGGCCTTGATATTGGTGTTGCCTTGAATCTGGGTACCGCCCTTGATGGCGCCAGTGGTGTTCTTGGCAGTATTACCTTCGCCGATAGCAACAGCAGCAACATTCTTGTTTTCAGCCTTGATATCGGTATTGCCCTGGATCTGAACGCCTTGGGCATTCGGTGAAGACATGGAACCCTTAGGACCAGCCTGGGATGCCTGACCGAAAGCAGCGGTAGAAATGATGGCAGAAGCCAGAGCGACGAGAGCGATTTGTGCACGCATGTGTATTACCTCCAGAGATTAAATATAAGTTTTAACTACGGGTAAAACGTCTTACTTGCCGCCGATGACACCAGCTTCGTTAGCAGCGGTATTGTTTTTGCCGATAGCAACGGCAGCAGCGTTGGTTTGCTTGGCCTTGATGTTGGTATTGCCTTGAATCTGCGTGCCACCCTTGATGGCGCCGGTGGTGTTCTTGGCTTCGTTACCTTCGCCAATAGCGACAGCAGCGACGTTCTTGTTTTCAGCCTTGATATCGGTGTTGCCCTGGATCTGCACGCCCTGCGGGTTGCTGGAGCGCTGTGTTTGTTGAGCGAAAACCGGGGATGCAACAACGGCAGCAGCAATCATGAGAGAAATTAGACGCATTTGAGTCTCCTGTATCAATTAATAAAGTACTGCGGAAGGATCAACCTGTTACTACCTTGAAAACCACGCGACGATTCTTGGGATCGCGCGCGTCGAGGTTCTGCATCGTATCGCTAGAGCCCTTGCCAACCGGCACCAGGCGCTTGCGATCGATTCCGTTACGGGTGGAGATGAAATTCACCACCGATGCGGCGCGGTCACGAGACAGCGCCATATTCTTGTCATAGTTGCCGGAAGAGTCCGTATGCCCCTCAACGATCACACAACGATCAGGCGAGAGTGCCAGCACTTTAGAAATCTGATCCAGCGTTCCTTGTGAAGCTGGCGAAACAGTTGCGCTACCTACATTGAACTGGATCGCAAAATCCACACCTATCGATTTCACATCCGGCGGCAAACCAGCGCAGTCACGCGGACCTGCGGCAGCAACAGCTGTCGTAGCAGACTCTGCTGCCTGCTGTCCGGTTTGTGGCTGGTTGTCGAAAACAATGGCACGAGTCCGCATTTTCGGTTTTACCATGCCGGTTTCGGACGGTGCATTCATTGCACGCTCCAACTCCTTGAGCTTGTCATCATCCGACGCCTGAGCCAATCCCAAACCAACAACCGACAACAGCAAAGCGGCTGCGACACGGGAAAGCATCATTCCAGAATTTTTCTTCATTACACCCTCACTTACAAACGTTGATGACTTCTTTGGTAGTCACGACAATATCCTTGGGCGCCCGCTGGCCCGGTCTGGTTGGCTGCTGCGCGGTTCCAACATTGACATTGCAGGTACCCTGTTTCTTACTACCCACATTGACCATGCGCTTTTCATCGGTCGGCGTTTTCTGACCTTCACCCTTGGCCTGCTCAGACCAACGCTTGGCCAAGGCGCCATTGACCTTGGTTTGCCCTGATGCATCCAGCCCCTGAACAGCACTGGCACTGAACGAAACAAGTGCGACGGCAGATCCAATTAGCAGACCAGAAATCAATTTATTTACATTCATCACTGACAATCCCTCCAATGTTGGTACAGGCCTTTTTATTACGCCCAATAGCAATCGTTGTTACGTTACCGGCGGCCACATTAATTTTGGTATCACCACGTTTTTCGCCCTGCACCACACCGACTCGATTCTTTGCAACGTTATTCTCACCGGCCGCAATTGCGGTCATATTATTGGTAGTTGCGTTGATCTCAGTATTGCCCTGAATCTTTGTACGCTGACTTGTTTGGGCAAAGGCTGAAACTGTTGCGATCGATCCAGCCAAAACCATAAGGACAAATTTATTCATCACACGCCTCCAAGCGGGAAGAGCGGCATACGGGTTGGTGGTTTTCCACGACGGAAGGCATCACGCATCCCCTGCAACTCGGCGTCTGGAACACCCAGCTTACGAGCACTGAAGGACTTCGGATCATGGGTAAACATCAGGTAGGCCTGCATTTCGTTGATCAGCAACTCTTCGTTACTCACCGCGTAATTGAACGCAGCCAAGAATTTTTTGAAGGAATCACGCTGATTTTCGTTCAGGGTTTCATACCAGAAGCGCTGGCAATATTTTGCGTAATGCGTATTTGAATAATACTCACCATGTGCCAGTTCATGCATCAGTATGGCATATCTAGCACCTTCAGTGATCATCGGCTCACCTGGCTTGCGCTCCTGAACCTGCGGTACTGCCAGAACCACAACGTCTGGTTTCATTGACTGGTAAAAGCCACGCCAGAAACGCACCAGGCCTTGCTCAACCAGAAAATCGCGCAGCACTATCTCTTCCGGGTTCAATTCAACCTTGTCCCGCAACACAAAATTGAAAAACTGCACTAGCTCTGAAATCAGCACATCATGACCAAAGGCAAAATCTGCCTGCGTCCGGCGTGCTGCCTCGTAATAGCGACTCAACTCCTGATTGTTCATAACCTTGGGGTAGGGCTCATTGCCCTGTTGTTCTGTAAATTGGGTAATACGGTTAAACGTACGTGCCTGAAGATTCAAACCCGGCGAATCAAAAACATAGACGCTAGGATTATCTGCCAACTGCCAGACAACCAGCGCATCAGAACGGGCCTTGAGAATCTGCTGAAAATCACCACCCATCACGTCCAGCGCAAATGCAGATTGAAGCAATCCAAGCATCAAGCCGGCACCGACCAGCAAACGAGAACGCCTGACCATTGTGTTAAATCCTATCCCCACGTCTCTCTCCCCGCAGCTTATCTTTTGTAATAATCGAGGCGGTAAGCATGCGCCCGCGATATGTTGTTTCGTACTTCAACCTGACGTAGCGAGGTCGGCGCACCGATTGCACCGACTCTCGCCGGATAAACCAGCATCGCCCCGGTTCGTGGATCAGTGCGTTGATAGCCATGCCAGGCACGACTGCGCTGCATCTGAAACTCCGTTTCTGTTTGATAGACAATTCCCGGCATGGTTCGCGGGCCAAAAGCTATAGCCGGCGGACTCACCGCACCGTAGTCAACTACAATGACTGCCTGCGCACCAGTTGCAAAAAGGCCAAGCATCACAAGTGCACAAAGCCTATTTTTCCTGGACAGCCACATTGCCATCTTTCCCCCACTTGATCAGATAGGTCTTGCCGGATTTTTTGGCTTTATGTGATGTCTTCCCGTGAGGAATTTTTTCCCCATCGATAAAAACATCACCGTTAATCACGGCAACACCTTCCATCTGTACATCAGAATCTACCGTCCCGGCCGTGTTGACCGCAACAGACGACCCTTTGCCACTACCAGTCTGCACCTTGACGCCCATACCGGGTATATCAACAGCGACCTGGGCCTCTGCCGCACCGGCTATCAATATAAGGGCAAGAGACACAGCACTGAACAGTTTCATTATCACCACTCTATTGAGTTCGTAAAATTTTGTACCTGCTTATAAAACGCTCGTTTCGATATCCGGTTGACAACAACTTGTCATCGACAACGAACTTTTACTTGCTGCCCTTGGCGGACAATAAAAACCAGACTCCCTGACGACGTATCGTCACCAATTCGGCCGGAAACGTTGTCTACATCGCCACAGGGCACGAGCGGAATACCATCCCTGCCGACGTTGCTTAGATCTATATCCTGCCCGTTCCCAGTGCCGGTATAGGCACGTGCCCGATTGCGTTGCTCAACAGATCGGCTTTGAGTACCTTCCCCCCCGGGGATCGCTCCCGGCAAGGGCAACGGCTGCGTTGCATACTCTCCACTCTGCTGGTAAAGCTTGGCCTTGACGCGATTCTCGTAAGCCTTTTCTTCGGAGGGCGAGCCACCCCGCGGTGACATCAAGCCATATTCTTCCGCCTCGGAATTGACTGGCGCGCCATTCTGATACGAGCCTGCCTTATCACGCTGGCTACGCGCACCGGCCGAAGATTTTGCGCCCCCTTTGTCAGGCGCGACGATCAACTCGGCAAGCTGAATGACTCCAGGCGCCGTGACAACATCAGCCAACGCTGGCTGGCTGGCCAGAAAACTGGCCAGCGCCAAAATCCCGAGCTTCATTACCGGACGGTGAGCCGACATGGCTTCAGCTCGAATTAACGCGTCACCGTCACATCAACTGCGCTAACGACAGCCGCCGGATTGGCTTGGCGGAAACGATTGATCACTTCGTCCAAAGAAGTTACCGGCAACGGGCTCAGGTCTTTGGCACCTTTCAGATTACCCGGGACCACCACATCGCGGTCAGCACCGATACAAGCAACGCGCTCCTTGCCCGCTTGATCGAAGCGAATCTTGAAGCCACCACTAGGCAAACGCACCGTACTGCCAGCGCGCAGGGTCGGATTACCGAAGAACTGGTTCGGGAAAATCCGCGCCACCTGACGTCCAGTATCTTCATAATAACAATGAACAGTCCCGTCACCGGAGAGCGACAGCGTCATGTTCAGGAAATCGCCAATTTTGTAACTTGGCTTGGCACCGCGATCACTTTCCAGATTCACACGGAAGGCCGAAGTGGCCTGCGATGCTACGGCTTGCACCGGCGCAGCAGGAACGGATGGTGGCTGGTAAGAGGGAGCGCTCGGTGCAGCACTCTTTGAAGGTGGGGTACTTGGCACATAAGCCAAAACATTTTGTACGTCATCCAGCAGGGCAGCATAGAGGTCAAAATTGATTCGACCGTCAGCAATCAGATTGTTCTGTGCCTGATATTCGAGAATGGCATCCTTGAGTCCATCGTTCATCCGACCATCAAGTGGTCCGGTGTAGCGTTTCATGCTGCCACCCAGCTTGCGCTGAACAAACGAAATTTTTTCACTTTCTTTGAGCGTATCGAAAGTCTCCAGAGCCTGTTCACGAATCACCGGATTGGTGATGTCGGCATCCAGGCAACGCCAGTAAGGAACTTGCGTGAATTTACCCAAGGTTTCAATCAGGCCTAATTCAAGCATGGTACGCGTCGTTGCGCCCAAGCCCTCGGAACGACTGAAGTCGAGATTGAATGAAAATCCCACCTTACCCAGCTTGCCGCCGGCCTCGGCCGACTTGCCGGTTTTCATGATGACCATCGTATTTGAACCACTGGTCTGCGGCAAAATCTTGCGTGACGCCGCGTCGCCAATACTCATGTCCATGCTGATCACGTCATAGGCGACATCAGATGAGGCGCCGAAATCGAAGAAGGATGCCGCAATGCCAAAGCCACTGCTTTTGCGCACGGTATTGTCATCCATCTGGGTGATCGAGCCACGGATATAGTAATCCGGTACTTTGCGCGCCTGATCACCCTTGGCGTCGAACAAACGTTGTAGGTCATCACCACCACCGTGGAAGTCGATGAACTCGAAAGCATTACTCTTGACAGTCATTTTGGCGACGGCGGTAATCAGCATTTCCTTGGTACCGGTACGCACCTTGCCAGTTTCGTCTGGAATCCCTGTTGACGTTATAACAATACCGCTCTTGCCGTAGGCCAGGAAAAGCTCATCCATACAGCGCAAGGCCTGAGAAAAATTGGTCACTGTCTTGATCGCCGGCGTCTTGGGCGCAGCGGCAGTTGATGCCATCGCTGCCGCATCATTCACTTTGCCAAACTCTTGGGCACCAACCAAACCCGCATACCCGCAAAGCATAAAAGGAAGGATTGTTGAGCCGCAAATCACCTTGGACATGGTCAAGCCTTTATTTTTCATAAGTTGAACGCTCGGCGCAATTTATCACGCATCCGATCTCGTATTTTTACATTAAGTTGATACGCATCAAAAGGCAAATATTTCACGCCGATTTAAACATAAGTTTAAGTGCATGATCATTTACTTGGACTCTGTTGCAATGACCCGAGCGTAAGCTTTAGCCAGCGAACGAATGATTTCATCATTCGGGTAAGCCTTTCCCAAATACACCAACTCTTCCTGAAGGCGGTCAATCATCCCCATATCGTGCAACCCGGCAAGCCAGAAAACTTCGGGGCTTCGATCGTTGGCTGCGGCTTCGCTGCGCATTTTGGCAACCTGTTTTTCCAGGCTGGCCAGATTCTCGGGGGTGGCAATTGCCCGCATCCGCACCATCCCGGCCTTGCCTGAGGTGTCCGAAACCGGGGTACGAGCCATTTGCTGGGCAACTTTGTTGGGCAGCTGTTTTACTTCTACACTCGGTTTTCCCGAGGCAGCGGCACTCTCGCTGTCGCCGGTCAGCACAACACCAACACCCGACCAGTTTTCCTGACGACCGCTACGTGGATAAACAAAACTGACTTTGCCATCACGACCAAGTCTGACGCGGTCACCTTCGAGCAGGCGGCTAAAGGGTTCGACCTTGATCGGCTTGCCCTGCACCTCCAGCGTCACTTCACCACCAACGCTAAGCACCATGGCAACCGGGCTTTGGGCTTGCGCCGTCGCCCCGAACAAGACAAAACCAAGGCCAAGGCCAAGCAGCAACTGCAAAGTTTTACGCATTTTTTTCTGACGCCTCCAAACCCAAAATTTCCCACACATCTACCGGCTGTGCTCGCCCCTTGACGGTTACGGTCGACGCACGCCCGAGAGAAAATCCCGCCCCTGCTGATTCCAACGTATCACGGCTGGCGAGGATGACACAGCCAACAATTTTCGTCATGCCTTCGAGTCGCGACGCCAGGTTGACGCTATCGCCGATCGCCGTATATTCCATGCGTTGCGCCGTACCTATATTGCCCACCACAGCATAACCGGTATGCACACCGATGCCGATCGCAAACTCCGGCAAATTGCGCTCCGGAAAGCGCTCGTGCATCCATTGCCGGAAATCTTCGGCAACCTGCTTGAGACGAATAGCGGCAGCCAGGGCGCGGCGGGCGTGATCAAGTGTTTTTAGCGGCACACCGAATTCGGCCATGATCGCGTCACCGATGAATTTGTCGATACAAGCCCCTTCTTCGGCCAGCACAGCACAGGCGCGACCAAAGTAGCTGTTGAGCATCTCGACAACTTCCTGCGGGGTCAGTTGTTCGCTGATGGTGGTGAAGTTACGGATGTCGGTAAACAGCACGGTCATTTCAAGCTGTTCGCCGCCGAGCTGTGGCAATTGATCGGAACCAAGTAAAGCCTCGACCACTTGCGGCTCGAGATAGCGCGAGAAAATGCCGCGCAGACGGTCACGCTCGCGCTCACCATGTGTAAAGCGCCAGCCGTAGATGCCGGCATAGGCCAGACCTGCCGTTAGTTGCAGATGAGCGACCGGCACCTGCAACTTGTAAGCAAAGCCAATGTAGCCAGCGAGAGCCGCGACGAAAAGGGGAAACAACAGAATAGCGAGGCCGGCCACCGGGCGTTTTCGCCACCACAACATGGCGGCCGGCAGGACCAGCAAGACAGCGAGCGAGAGGCGCCAGACGGCCGGCAATTCGTCGATAAAGCGGCCACTCAACAAGGCATCGACGGTTTGCGCCTGAATCTCCGCC
>ERZ724527.752-NODE-752-length-15633-cov-3.636667_pt1 | contig 15633 bp, 13 predicted proteins | sample MGYA00376060_ERZ724527 | MGnify/ENA primary metagenome ERZ724527 (study PRJEB28724, sample SAMN07190886) | activated sludge metagenome | isolation source: activated sludge of sewage treatment plant in Hong Hong | place: USA: Christiansburg, Virginia | collected...
TATTGACTACTTCTAACAAAGACAGTGAGTCCATATCAATACGATTGCCCTGAATATCCACCAGGTTCCCGAGCGCCTTATTCACCTGTACAGAATCTGTTACGACACCAGAGGCACCATGTCGGCCAATTTTCAGCTGGTTGTTCGCCAATACTTCTATTGTCAGATCGCCAACACCAGTGGTGAAATCAAGCCGCACTTTATCAGCAACAATATTGGCAGCATTATCAAGAATAATGTCCTGACCGGATCCAATGCCAAAACGAAAAACATCCGAACCGCTACCACCGGTTAGACTGTCATTGCCAGCGCCACCATCAATCCAGTCATTGCCACTTTTTCCATCAATAGTATCGTTGCCGGCATCACCAAAAACATACTCATTGCGCGTTTGCGATGTATTTCCATTCAGTATGTTGGCTGCAGAGGTGCCAATGATGCTGTATGACAAACCACTGTCTTTACGGAAAATTTCTTGCTGGATACGCGCTGTATCCCATTGTGTGCCGCCTGAAAAATGTATGGATAAATTTCGTTCGTGCGTGAGATCAGCTGAAAAGAAACTTTTCAAGGTCATCGTTTCACCGCTTGTCATTGTAATAACAAGATCCAGATCCGAACGTGACAACGATGTATCTGACGGAGTGCTGTCGAGCGATATCACATCAGCATCAGCGGCCCAACCGCCACGTGCAGATTCGTCAATAAAATCGCTATTCTGACCCGCGCCAAAGTGGAATGTGTCGTTGCCTGCGCCACCAGACAGCCAATCTTCACCTACACCACCGACTAATACATCACTACCAGCGCCGCCAGACAACTGATCATTGCCTTCGTCACCATACAGCGTGTCATTTCCACCTGCGCCATCAATAACATCATTGCCGGCATGCCCATGCAAAGTATTCGCAGAAGTGTCACCAACAATTTCATCGTCAAACATTGAACCTGCGGAAGAATGGGGTTTAATATCATCAACATCCCATATTTCACCATCCGCAAAACGGATGGTCAGATTCTGCATACGATCCCACAATGTTTCTTTATCAACACCTGTAAGAAAACGAAGAGCAGAATGACTAACGGATAATTTATCTGCTGTCAGAATTGTTATGCCATCAGCAAATACATTGACGCTATCTGAATTTACATTTAACTGAATAACATCACCAACATCAAAAGTTTCATCAGTGATGTTGTAATAACTGTAGTTGGATGCATTCACTGTAAATGTATCTGCACCAGAACCGCCGCGCACATCCTGGGACTGCGCATTGGCCTCTGCAATAAAAATATCGTCACCTGCCTCACCATCAACCACGTCACCACTATTAGCTGTGCTTATATACAAAGTATCGTTACCGTCTCCACCTTTCAGAATATCATTCCAACCGCTGCCACCTTTTAACGTGTCGTCACCTGCACCGCCAATGAGCGTGTCAACACCATCACCTCCATTCAGCACATCATTGCCTGCGCCGCCTGATAACATGTCATTTCCACCATATCCATTTATGACATCATTGCCATCAAAACCCTGGAGTTGGTTGTTAGATGAATCGCCTTCAATGTGAAGATTGGCAATTTCTCCTGAGGCTAAACGAATGTTATCCAGCGCAGCCCATCCGCTCTTCGAAACTGCGAGCGAACTTAAAGGGTTAGAATTATTTGTAACCAAATAATTAGTATTCGGAGAGGTGTTGACAGTGAGAGAGCTGTTATTAAACCAACCATTGCCAAACTGCAGAACATTACTGCCGCTCGCATCATTTAAAACGATACCGCCTGTGTATTGATCGCTGATCACATAGGTATCATTGCCGCCTGCGCCATTAACATCATTAGTTTGGGTATCGGATATTGTGATTTCCAGATCGAAAGACTGATCATTTACATAAACTTTTTTTATCGCGGCAAAAGAGCCCTCACTCATTTGAACGCGGTTGCTGCCATCCTCTGACAAATAAATAATCGCATTTCCATTCTGGATAAAAGTTTTCACCGGCCTGCTTGATAAATACAATGTGGATTGACCATCGATATCATCAATCACATCAACGCCACCGCCCGCACCCACCACATACACGTCATCACCAATGCCACCTTTTAAAGTGTCATCACCCGCTCCGCCATCAAGAGTATCTTCACCGGCACCGCCGTACAGCGTGTCATTACCAGCGCCGCCTGTGAGTACATCATTACCCGTGCCTGTGAATGCACCACCTTTTGCGCTATCACCATACAAAATGTCATTGCCGCTGCCGCCATCCAGCACGTCATCACCACTGTTTCCCATCAACTGGTCATTGCCAGCACCACCATACATGGTGTCATTGCCGGTCTTACCACTCTCATTCGCGAATGCAGCGTCTTGCCATGTTGCCCAGTCACCGTAGAGGTAATCATCACCGTCACCCCCGTCCAGCACGTCATCATTGCCTTCACCGACCAGCACATCATTGCCCTGGCCGCCAATAATCATATCTTTACCAGCCCATTCGGTCTTATCACTGGTGATAGCCGTTTCACCAGGAGATGCTGTGCCCCTACGTTCATATACCTCGAGACTCAGGTCACCATAAACAACATCGTCTCCATCACCGCCAATCAAATGGTCATCGCGGCCACCGCCAATCAATACATCGTTGCCAGCACCGCCATCTATAAAATCATTACCTTGAAAACCGGCTGACAGATGCTGAAAGATATTCGTGGTATTAGCAAAATCTGCAAAAAAACCGGAGTTGTACGGCCTGTCGCCAAAAAGTCGGTCATTACCTTCGCCACCGCTAATAATGTCGTCGCCAATTTCACCAAAAATTAAATCCGCTCCATTACCACCACTCAGGACATCGTTATAATTTTTTGTATTGTTAAAATAGGCATCGTTTCTATTATTTTGATAAAAATAAGCCCTGTCGTTATTACTAATTTCTTTATCAGGCGCTACAAAATCAAGGGTTGTGCTGTAGTCATAATGTGTTTTATTGGCGTTTTCGACATTCATTACATGCGAATCACCATACAAGACATCGTCGCCATCACCACCGGAGAGCACATCTTTCCCTGCTCCAGCCAACAAGAAATCATTACCTGCGCCGCCAATTAACGTGTCGCGATAATTGGCGCCATACAGCCTGTCCTCGCCGGCACCACCATCGAGAAAATTGGTTTCATCTACATTTTCTATCGTGACAGTGCCGGCCTTTACTGCATCTCCTAACGTGCCGCTGACAAACTCCCAGCCCAGAAATTCACGATAATCTGCAGCAATGATTTCTTTATTATTGGTTTCCGGATCATCGGTTTTTGTGAACGTTCTTGTGAGTGAGTAATAGCGCTCGCTGGCATAGAGTGAATCATTGCCGCCACCACCGAATAGCGTGTCATTGCCTCTTCCTCCTACCAACAGATCAGGACTCCCTGCTGTGGCTGCAGCACTGACATCGTCATCGGCAAATACAACATCGTCATCACCGTACAAAATGTCATCGCCATCGCGCCCCTGCAGGATGCTAACAGAACCAACCTCAGTAAAATTTTTACCAATCAATACATCTTTTTTATTGGAACCTTCAAAATCTTTTATAGCATACAAATCCTGATCAAATTTCATACCTATATTGCGGTATGGATCATTCGTTACAAATCGACTGCCAGGCAAATAGACACCAGGGCTAATCTCACCAGTACCGACCACATACATTCCGTTTTCATTGGCTGTAAACGCATCATTTTTTGCAAACGTGATGCCAAATTTATTATTACTAATATTGAAATTTTCAATCACGATGGTGTGCAGTTTCTTGTTACCATCCAGAATAGATACCGTGGCTGTGCTGCCAGAAACAGAAACGCTCCAACTCTCCTTACCGCTAAGCCATTTGCCATCTTCATCCATCGCGACATACAAGCCCTCCTTGTTTGTCTCACCGCTACCTACTCGACGAAACGTTACACCGCTCAATAGTGAAATGCTGCCTCCATCAGTATCGCCAGAAATAATCACGTCGCCAAAATTAGAATCGATTTGATATTTATCTGCGACGCCTTCTCCGCCATTCAGACGATCAAAACCTGTGCCGGCATTGAGAATGTCGGCACCAGCGCCGCCTTCAAGATAATCATTACCTGCACCGCCGCTTAATACGTCTGCGCCACCACCACCATAAAGATGATCGTCTTTGTTGCCGCCATGGAGATCGTTGGCATTGTCGCTGCCAAACACAAACCGCCTTGTACCATTTATGCCAATATTGGTATCGGTTGTGGAATCACTGAAATAATAATCGCCAATTTCTGTTTGGTAATCAGCATCCTGCTCATTAAGCACCAGAATTTGATGCAACATAGCCGTGCGGTCTTCTAAATATGTGTCGCTTAATTTTCCGGAAGACCATTCCTGATACAAATTGTTATACGGATTATTGTTGGCTGCTTGTAAAGCCGCGCTTCCGCCAACTAGATATACTGGTGAAAGATTGTAAAGAGTCAGGAAAGCTGAAAAATCATTTTTGGCGAGATCAGCTGTTATTGCTGAAGACAATTTAATCTGTACATCGCTTATCAATGCCGAGGATGTAATTTTATCTTGTAGCGCAAACAGATTTTGATAATAAGCAATCCTGGAAACTTCGCTATCGCTTACATCACCAGCGGGCGTTGGCGAACTAAAAATACCCAACGTTTTTCTAATGCCATCAAGCACGCCTTCTATTGAGCCCTGCGTCTCATTTGCGCCAGAGTCGAGAATTTTATTAAGTTTTTCAAAACTCAGAGAGCTATCTAAAGACTGCATAACGTTTCCCAACGCTAACAAGTCTGAAATTTTGTACATAAAGTGGTTATTAATGGCGAAATCACTTTCTTCATTAGCCAACGGGATTCTAGCGCCAGGCTCAATATTTAATAAATCACGTGTTGTTGCACTGATGCCATTTTCCGCATAGAAGTTATTTTGCCCACTATGATATGAGCTCAGGCTTACTCCTGGACCCAGCAACAACGCAAGCTGTGAAAAAATCCACGGGCTATTGATATTAAATCCCGCGCTATTAAACGTATCCAAACTATCAATTTGTAAAGACCCACCGAATATACGAGCAAATGATGTTGCTAAATGGCCGCCTAAACTGTGTCCACTTACTGAAACGCTATCAATGTTTGAGAGTAGACCAGAACCATCCACGGACAAAGCCGGTGCAATAACAGCAACATTACCAGGGCCAGCCAAGTACATTAATTGCTGCGCTTGTTCATTTTCTGGCGTGGTAATTTTTAGCCACCAGTTCACCATGTCCATAACTTGTGCTGTTGCTGTGCCGGTTGCCGTTAAATCCACATCATTAATAAAATCTTGAAGGCCTGTTGTTCCTTGCATAGAAACAAAATATTTATTGTCACTATTTCTTTTCCATACTGTTGCATCAAACCCAGAACCTAAAACATCTCCTGATTCACGGTGCGTTACTACTGTAAAGTTGTCAGCTATGTATTCGGCTAAATCTGGCGTCATACGCTTAGAAAGCAAGTTTTTAAGATCTTCTCCGGCTTTATCTTCCAATCCATTAGTATCTAATGCATATGTTGCATCAGCCAATATTGCATTTATAAAGGCATCATTAATTTTATTCATAAATTATTTCTTATCTTTTACTGTAATGTTTAAATTTTTAAATATTTTTGGCCAAGTTCCATCTGGATAACAAACTCCATTAAAAGTAAGTGGCGCAGATGTTTGAGAAATTCCCAGAGATCTAATAAACAACCCGCCCTTAGCATGATATGCGTTCCAGCTAATTACTATTTCCCCAGTGTCAGGATTTGCATAAGACCAATGCTGTTGTCTAATTGGTAAAAAATATCCTGGCAGATAAGTACTCGGTGCTCCCTGTGAAAGCACTATCTTATTTCTCAATTTATCTTCATCCACACTCAAAACAGCACTTTTTTTACATAACGTATAAAACTGAACGCCGCCAATAACTTCATCTGCCAGCGGCGCAAACATAAGCAAAGGCAGAATTAGTGGCTTAACCACCTTTTTTATCTTTGGCGATCTTATGTCATCAATAATTTTTGATGCTATCCACTTTGCAATCACGAACCAAACACCAAAAACAAAAATAAGCAGCAAGCCCGTCATTTAAATCCCCTTATTAAGAATGAAGTTGCCATCCTTGGCATAGTGCAGATTCATCCTGCTCGTGATTATCCACATAAACCTGTTTATGCAAATGCTATATATCTTCAATTCATGTAAGCCATATCTCCAAAACGTGTAATCCTGAAAAAAGCACACAGTTATCCCGCGCACTTTTCAGGCATTTAATTTTTAAGGGAGTAAGTGACATTTAAACCTCTTCCTTGAGGTGCTTGAAGCGATGTATGAATTACTTCAGATGGTTTAACAACACATCCAAGCCGTTTTGCCAGTGCGCGCTTTGAATTCCGAGTGCGTTATTGAGTTTGCTGCAATCCATCACTGAATTCACAGGCCGCTCTGCCGCCACCGGATACTCATGCGTGGCGATGGCAATGACGCGCGGTTTTTTGGTAAGCATGCCTTTGGTATAGGCGCTTTCGATAATCTGTTCCGCAAACGCATGCCACGTGCAAGCCGGTGCGCCGGCATAGTGATAAATGCCCGCCGCGAGTTCGTTGTTGATCATGGCTTTTGCAGCTTTAACCAGCGTGGCAGCGATATCACCTGCGTGCGTTGGGCAACCGATTTGATCTCCCACTACGCGCAACTCATCGCGTTCACGCGCCAGGCGCAACATGGTTTTTGGAAAATTATTTCCGTAACGACCAAACACCCAACTGGTGCGCAACACCAACGCGCGGCTGCATGCTTCCAGCACTTGTTGTTCACCAACCAGCTTGCTGTGACCGTAAACCGAACGAGGTTCGCAATTATCATTTTCCGTCCAGACTTCGCCCGCAGGTTTGTCGCCAGAAAATACATAGTCGGTTGATACGTGTAACAGCGGAATGTTGAAAGATTCCGCCACGAGTGCGAGATGACCAGCGCCATTCGCATTGATAGCAAACGCTTGCTCGGCTTCTGTTTCTGCGCGATCAACCGCTGTATACGCTGCAGCATTAATCACAGCTTGCGGTTGATATTTTGCAAACGCACTGTGAATGCTATCCAGGTTGGTAATATCCAGTTCACTGCGCGAACAACGAATCAATTCGATGCCCGGCTCGTGGATATCGGCAAATTCTTGCCCGAGTTGGCCGTCGCCACCCGCAACAAGAATGCGCGCTAGCATCATTTTTTCTACCATTTTTCTGCTTTCCATTGCTCGGCTAATACCGCAAGTGTTGGCAATGCTTCATCTTTTGCAGACAACAAAGGATTGCTGATAGGCCATTGAATACCGATGGCCGGATCATTCCACAACACGCCAATTTCATCGCCGGGTTGATAATATTCGGTGCACTTGTACAGAAAATCTGCGTCATCTGACAACACACAAAAACCGTGTGCATAACCGGGTGGCACATAAAACTGCCGATGGTTGGTATCACTTAACTCCACGCCAACATGTTTGCCAAAGGTTGCTGAATGCGGATTGATATCCACGGCTACATCAAACACCGTGCCGCGTGAAACACGCACCAGTTTTCCTTGCGGTCGTTCGCGTTGTGCATGCAAACCACGCAAAACACCTTTTGAAGATCGCGAATGGTTGTCTTGAACAAACGCTGGAATGCCAATGTTGTTGTACGTATCTGCACGCCAGGTTTCCTGAAAAAAACCGCGATGGTCACCATGCACTTTCGGCTCCAGAATCAGAACGCCGGGCAGAACAGTTTCGATTACGCGCATCATTGGCCAAACTCTAGCAAGTCGAGTAAATATTCACCGTAACCACTTTTCTTGAGTGGCGCAGCCAATGCACGCAACTGCTCATCATCAATCCAGCGCTGACGCCACGATACCTCTTCAGGGCTCGCCATTTTCATACCCTGCCGATGTTCAATGGTTTGCACAAACTGCGAAGCTTCTAACAGCGAATCATGTGTGCCGGTATCCAGCCACGCCGTGCCACGTCCCATCTTTTCCACACGCAATGTGCCGTTGTGGAGATAGATATTATTCAGGTCGGTAATTTCCAGCTCGCCACGCGGTGAAGGTTTTATCGATTCTGCATGCTTGACTACCGAATTATCGTAAAAATACAGACCGGTTACTGCATAACGTGATTTCGGCTTCGCCGGTTTTTCTTCCAGGCTAATCGCTTTACCGTTTTTATCAAACTCCACTACGCCAAAACGCTGCGGATCTTTTACCTGATAAGCAAAGACAGTTGCACCTTCTCTTGTCTCGGCGGCTTTTGCCAGATTTTGTGAAAACTGTTCGCCAAAAAACAAATTATCACCCAGCACCAACGCACAGGATGAATCGCCAATAAAATCTTTGCCAATAATAAATGCTTGCGCCAGACCATCCGGGCTAGGTTGCACAGCATAACTAAGTGAAATACCCCAGCGCGAACCATCACCCAGCAACTCGATAAAACGCGGGGTATCTTGCGGAGTAGAAATAATCAGAATTTCCCGAATGCCTGCCAACATCAAGGTAGTCAGTGGATAATAAATCATCGGTTTGTCATAAATAGGCAGCAATTGTTTTGAAATCGCCAGTGTTACAGGGTGTAAACGTGTGCCGGAACCACCAGCGAGAATTATGCCTTTCATTGTTATCTATCTCCTTTTCAAATTATTAATTTATTTACCTAAACCCAGACGCTGCATTTGATAACTACCATCGAGTACATGTTGCCACCAGCTCTGATTATCCAGATACCAGCGCACTGTTTTGCGCATACCACTTTCAAATGTTTCTGCTGGCGACCAACCCAGTTCACGCTGAATTTTGCTGGCATCAATCGCATAACGTACATCATGGCCTGGGCGATCTGCTACATGCGTGATCAGATCACGGTAATGGGCAACGCCGGCTGGTTTTTCCGGGCGCATTTCTTCCAGCAGTTCACAAATGGTGTGCACCACTTCGATATTCTGTTTTTCGTTATGGCCGCCGATGTTATAGGTTTCATTCACCGCGCCTTTTTTTACCACTTGATACAAAGCACGTGCATGATCATCCACATACAACCAGTCCCGCACCTGATTGCCTTTGCCGTAAATTGGCAGAGGCTTGCCGGATAATGCATTGAGAATTACCAGAGGTATTAATTTTTCCGGAAAATGGTAGGGGCCATAATTGTTAGAACAATTGGTTACCAGCGTTGGCAAACCATAAGTTTCATGCCATGCGCGCACAAGATGATCAGACGACGCTTTGCTCGCAGAGTAAGGCGAGTTCGGCGAATAAGAGGTTTCTTCCGTGAACAAGCCTGTTGGCCCTAGCGCACCGTACACTTCATCCGTAGAAATATGATGGAAACGAAACGCAGATTTTTTTTCTGGTGTCAGTGCTAACCAATATTTTCGCGCACTTTCCAGCAAGGTATACGTGCCAACAATATTCGTTTCAATAAATGCTGCAGGGCCGTCAATAGAGCGGTCAACATGCGATTCGGCAGCGAGATGCATCACCGCATCCGGTGAAAATTCTGCAAATACCGCATCGATTGCCGCGCCATCACAAATATCCACTTGCCGAAAATGATAACGCTCTGAATTTTCCACATCAGTTAAAGATTCAAGATTGCCTGCGTATGTCAGCTTATCAACGTTGATTGCGGTATCTGTTGTATTGCCAATAATGTGGCGAATAACCGCTGAACCAATAAATCCTGCGCCGCCGGTGACCAATATTTTCACGATGCCTGTCTCTCTGTTATGTGTGTAGCGTTACGTCCGTAATGATCATCAAAGCGCACGATATCGTCTTCGTCGAGATACGCGCCCGATTGCACTTCAATCAATTCCAGCGCGATGTTGCCAGGATTTTCCAAGCGGTGCGTCACGCCCAATGGAATATAAGTGGATTGGTTTTCAGCGAGCAAAAATGTTTCTTCACCGCGCACAACGCGCGCTGTGCCGCGCACAACAATCCAGTGTTCTGCGCGATGGTGATGCATCTGCAATGACAAACTCGCGCCCGGTTTTACGGTGATGCGTTTGACTTTGTGCCTGTCACCTTCACCGATGGAATCGTAAAAACCCCAAGGCCGATAGACTTTGCGGTGTGAGTGCACATGGCTTCTTTGTTGCTCTGTGAGCATTTCAACTATTTGTTTGATATTTTCTGATTCGGCTTGCGGCGCTACCAGAATCGCGTCATCCGTTTCCACTACGATGAGATTATCCACGCCCACAACTACCACCAGTTTTTCTTCCGAAAACACCGTGCTGTTTTTTGTATTCTGCAATAGCACATCGCCACGCGTGACGTTGCCATCGCTATCTTTTTCCATGCTGTCGGCCAAACTACTCCAACTACCGACATCACTCCATGCGGTATTGCACGGCACAACAACGGCTTTGTCTGTGTGTTCCATTACGGCGTAATCAATAGAAATATTGGGCGCTGCCGCAAATGCTTCACTATCCAGACGAATAAATTCCAGATCAATACTGTGATGCGCATAAGCCTTTTTGCATGCATTTAGAACGGCAGGGGCATGGAGCTGCATAGCTTCCAGCAAAGTAGCAGCGCGAAACATAAATACACCGCAGTTCCAGAAATAATCACCACTGAGCAAATATTGTTGCGCTGTTGCTGCATCCGGTTTTTCGACAAACTGTTTTACGTGAAAACCATTGTCTACGTTAAAGCCTGGATCAACATTTACCGCATCGCCGCGCTTGATATAACCGTAACCGGTCGCTGGAAAAACAGGGCGAACGCCAAACGTAACAAGATGACCCGCTTCTGCCAATGGTGTAGCACTGTGCATCATGGCGCGGAAAGCATTCCCGTCTGTGAACAAATGATCAGACGGCAACACCAATAAAATATCGTCAGGATTTGAAGCCAGCGCAGCGATTGCCACTGCTGCTGCTGTGTTGCGCGAACACGGCTCAATGATGATCCGGCTTTCAATATCCCCCAGCTGCTCCGCGGCCATAAAGCGGTGTTCACTGTTGCAGATCACCAGCGGCGCGGCAAAGCCTTCAGCCTGCACACGTTCCAGCGTCAGATTGAACAGGGAGCGGCCGTCAAATAACGGCAAAAACTGCTTGGGATGACTTTCCCGTGACAACGGCCATAAACGCTTGCCGGCGCCACCGGACAAAATGACCGGAATAATCACAGATGACTCTTCAAGTAGATAAATTTGCTAACGAAATACAGCCTTTGATTATGGCATTGTAGGGTATGGGCTGTCAGCCGCCGGCCTTACACATATTGGGCTTAGGCGTTAAGCTTGGCGCGCTCACTTTTGATACTGGCAAATAATCACCCATGCGACATGAATTTCTGCGTTTTCTGCTGACTGGCGGCACCAATACCGCCGTTTCATGGTTGTTGTATCTGGTTCTGATCTGGCTGGGCATGCCCTACCCACTGGCTTATTCGTTCGCTTATGCCTTCGGCATTGTCTTCACCTACTACCTCAATACCCGCTGGGTATTCAAAGTGCAGATGTCATGGCGCACATTCCTGCAATTTCCGGTGATCTACGCCATGCAATACGGATTAGGTTTGGCTGTGCTGGTGTTACTGGTGGATTATATGCATCTGAAAGCCATCTACGGCCCGCCGGTAGTAACTGCATTGCTGATGCCGGTCACTTTCCTGCTGTCACGCCTGGTGCTGAAACGCCGCGCCCATGAGGAGCCGCGCGCTCCATCAGAAGAACATCAGGCTTAACGTTTTGGCCTGACGTACAAGACCAGACTGTGGCCGACCAGCTCAAAACCATTGGCTGCGGCCAGTTCTTTCTGGATGCGTTCGATATCCTCATTATGAAACTCAACCACGCGGCCGGTTTCTGTGCAGACCATATGATCGTGATGTTCGTCGCCACGGCTCAACTCAAATACAGCATAGCCGCCGTCAAAATTGTGTCGCGTCACCAAGCCAGCTGACTCAAACTGCGTCAGTACGCGGTACACCGTGGCCAAGCCAACATCTTCACCCGTTTCCAGCAAATTCTTGTACACATCCTCGGCACTGAGATGGCGCTGGTTGTTGGTTTCCAGCATTTGCAGGATTTTTATTCGCGGGACCGTGACCTTGAGTCCGGCCTTGCGCAATTCCTGATTTTCACCTGCCATGTGCTGCCCCTTCTAGCGCTATCGAGTATCGGGTATTATCGCGGCTCGCTGAAGCCAGTGGTATCCCGTTTTCCATGCCAATCTTACTGCACCGCTCACTTGTACGTCTGCTATTGCCGGTATTGTTTTTATCAGGCGTGTTGCTGAACATTTCAGCCTGTTCATTTCCCGGCGTTTATAGGCTGGATGTGCAACAAGGCAATATCGTCACACAAGATATGGTCAACCAGCTGAAGCCGGGCATGAACAAGAAGCAGGTGCGCTACATCATGGGCACGCCGCTGCTGATCGACAGCTTTGAAGACAATCGTTGGGATTATTTCTACTCACTGAAAAATGGCAACGATGAATTGGCCCAGGAACGACTGACTCTGTTTTTCACGGATGACCAGTTGGTCAATATGCAGGGAAATTTCCGGCCGGAGCAGCCAGATACCAAGCAGCCTGTAGCCCAATAACTGTTTTCTGATTTTTTATTTCCGGGCTTTCTTCGCCCGCTGGCGTCTCGCTTCTTTCGGATCCAGCAACAACGGCCGATAGATTTCCACGCGATCACCCTCTGCCAACACATAACTTTCCGGATTCTCTATCAGCTTGCTGAATATGCCGAGTTTGCATTCGGCCAGCGCCAGTTCCGGAAATACTTCTGCCATTCCCGATAACTTCACCGCCTGCTGCGCGGTACAACCCGCTTCCACATCCAGCGCTTTTACGCACTGCTGATCTGGCAACGCACAAGCCACTTCAATGTGAATCAACATCAGGGCGTTCCTCCATACAGCGCGTGCGCACGGCGACACAGCGAATCCACCAGATTGCTCGCCACGCCTTCAAACAATTTACCCGCAGCGAGGCTGGCGAGTTTGCCGTCCAGCTCGAACTGTAAATCCAGTGACACTTTGCAGGCCTCCGGTGCTAATGCGTTGAATTGCCAACGGCCAGATAAGGACGTAAATGGCCCTTCTAACAATTCCATGTCAATGGTTTGCGGGCGTAGCAAGCGATTGCGAGTAGCAAAGCTCTGCGTGATACCGGCACGGCTGAGCTGCAAACGCGCTTCGACAATATCAGCGTCTGCTAGCAAGATGGTCGCGCCCACGCAGCCATCCATGTATTGCGGATACGCTGCAATATCGTTGACCAGATCAAACAATTGTTCGGCTGGATACGGCAATAATGCGGTTTTGGCGAGTCGGGTAATGGGCATGACGGCATATTTATTAAATGTGTCTGCATTCTAACACCCGCACCCTGCGCCTATAATGCCTGCATGAGCAAATCCAAAAGCAAAGATACTGGCGGCACCATCGCCCTCAATAAAAAAGCGCGCCACGATTATTTTATTCAGGATCGCTACGAAGCGGGCATTGCTTTGCTCGGCTGGGAAGTGAAAAGCCTGCGCGCGGGTAAATGCCAATTGGTAGATTCTTACGTGTTGCTAAAAGATGGCGAAGCATTTTTACTCGGCGCGCATATTTCGCCACTGCAAAGTGTTTCGACGCATTTTGTGGCAGACCCGTCTCGCACACGCAAACTGTTGCTGAATGACCGCGAACTGGTGGATATTTTTGCGTCGGTACAACAAAAAGGCTACACCTGTGTTTGCACAGCGATGTACTGGAAAAAGCATCTGGTGAAATGTGAAATCGCCTTGGCGAAAGGCAAGGCGGATCATGACAAACGCGAAGTGGAAAAAGAAAAAGACTGGCAGCGTGAAAAACAACGCTTGATGGCTGCGAAGTAATTTTTTAATTTAATAAACGCTATTTATTGCGATTTTTTTCTTCTATCCAACGCGCCATATAGTGCGTGCTCTTGTGCTGATGATAGCGCAACATTCTGCCCACCATATTCTGCAGCCGGCGCTGGCCGATCTGTTCGTTGGCCTGTTCGAGTTGTGCAATCAACGCCGCGCCGTATTCCATTTTATTAAAACAGCGCTGCAAAATATCAGCGCCAGCTTGCTGTGATTGCAACCACACAGTTTCATTCTGATACAAATTCACTGCTGCATCCACAAACGCTTGCGCATCATCAGTAACCACACCACACCACGGCAGATTATCGTGCATCGCTTCAGCGCCAATCGATGTAGTTACGCTCGGCGTGCCGGTCAACATCGCGTCCGCCAACTTGCCTTTGATGCCTGCACCGAAACGCAGAGGCGCAAGACAAACGCGTGCAGACCTCATCACCGCCAACGCATCTTCCGCCCAACCTTGCACCAGAAAACCTTCGCGTTCATTGTGCAATTCACGCGCTTTTTGTGGCGTGTATGCGCCATAAATATGTAACTGTGCTTGCGGCAATTGCGCACGAATTTTTGGCCAGATGGATTGCTTGAGCCATTGCACCGCATCCCAGTTAGGAGCATGCAGGAAATTGCCGATGCTGACAAAATGTTCACGTTGCTCAAAGTTTTGCCATTTTTTTGTATCTGGCATATCTAACAAAAACGGGCAATACAACAACAATTCTGCTGGCACTGAAAAATAGCGCATCAACAAATCGATTTCAAAGCGGGAAATTATCAACGAAACATCGCAGCGAAAAATAGCGGCTATTTCACGCATGGTGATATCCTGTTGCGCCATTGTTTGGTATAAGTCTGCGGGGTTTTTTAACATCTGCTGACGGGCTTCACGCAGGCAATGTAAATCAGAAGTCTCTAGCACACGCAATGCGTTCGGGCATTGTTCTTCCACGCGCCAACCGAATTGCTCTTCGGTCATAAAGCGATCAAACACAACGATGTCTGGATCTAACGCATGCACCCATTCATCAAAACTGCTGCAATTCAGCGCGATGGCTTGTTCATGTATACCGAGTGCGACTAGATCTGCACGTGTTTCACCGGGTGCAGCCGCACTGGTAAACGTGATGGTGCAGCCGTGTAGCAATAGCTGTTCGATAATCTGCAACATGTGTGAACCAGCAGCCGATGAACACGGCTCCGGCCATACGCTGCCGATAATCAGAACTCTTTGTTGTTCAGGTTCCATTTTCCAGCTCAGTCCAGCGCGTGTAACAAGCGTCCAGATTTTTCTGCTGCTCTGCTAATTGCTGCAAGACTTTTTCTGTAACGGCACGATCTTGCGAGAAAAAATTGGCAGCCTGTGTCTGTTCCGTTAATTGCGCGATACTAGCTTCAAACTGCTCGATTTTCATTGGCAATTCTTCCAACTCGCGTTGTAACTTGTAAGACAGTTTATTAGCCGGTTTTTGCACGACTGTTTTATTGGCTTGTGTTTTGGGGTTGGATGCTGCTTTCTTTTCTACAGGCACTTGCGCAATTCTGGCCAATTCATTCTGCCAGTCTGTGTAGCCGCCGACATGCTCGCTGATTTTTCCATCACCTTCGAATACCAATGTGCTCGTCACTACGTTATCGACAAAACTTCTATCGTGGCTCACCAGCAATACGGTACC
>ERZ724527.754-NODE-754-length-15583-cov-8.331273_pt1 | contig 15583 bp, 17 predicted proteins | sample MGYA00376060_ERZ724527 | MGnify/ENA primary metagenome ERZ724527 (study PRJEB28724, sample SAMN07190886) | activated sludge metagenome | isolation source: activated sludge of sewage treatment plant in Hong Hong | place: USA: Christiansburg, Virginia | collected...
TAAATATTCTATTTCAATTTTATCCATTATAATCTCCTTTTTTATTTAACTTTCTAATTGTATAAATAAGTTATTTTTTTTCAATTTTTTTAGTATTGAATACTAATCCAAACATCATTACAAATGCAGATAATAATATTATTTGAAGCATTAATGCTTCATTAATAACAGGTATTTGATGAGCAATTGGAATACTTAAGAAAAGTAAAATTGTAATTAAACCCCGTGGCGATATATACAGTAAAGGACTTGCGTCTATATGAGCAATTTTGAAATATATATATCTAACCAATAGTATTAATGATATAATACTTATAGACAATAATAAACTATTTAAATCTAATAGCTCTGTAGCATTAATGGTATAACCAAATAGTAAGAAAAAAATTGTACGAACCAAGAAAGCCATTTCCATTACAATTTCTTTAAACTTGTGTATCTCAATATTTAGTTTAGCAGGTTCTAAATATTCAACAAATTTTAAATTTTTAAATTCATCTAAATTGTTCAGTAATAAACCAAATATTAATATGAATATGAGTGCAGGTAAATGAAATATTTTAGATAAAGTATAAATTAAAATGGTGCTTATTACAATGGGTAAAAATTTTACATGATGGTTTATTTTTTTTATAAGAAAAGCTAAACCTACACTAGCAATAATTGAAATAAGTAATATGATAATAAACTGAATAAAAAAATTACCTACACCCCATAAACTGATAACCTCGTTTGCTGTAAAAAAATTGAAAAGTATAACACCAAAAATATCAGACAAGCTACTTTCATAAACCACAAATTCTTTGGTTGCTTTACCCAAATTCTGTACACTTGGTATAGCAATTGCACTGCTAATAATTGATAAAGGCAGTGCGTTAATTATGCCAGTTCTAAAGCTTACATGATTGAAGTATGACAATCCCCAACCTATAATAAGTGTTAAAACAATTAATGGTATAAATGCCGATAAACTGGCTTGTTTTATTTTGGGTAATTTGCTGTGGTTGAACTCTAATTCTAAACCTCCTTCTAATACAATTAGTATAAGGCCAATTGTGCCAATAAGTGGTAACAATGGTTTTAAATCGGGTACTTGTACTTTTAAAAAAATAGTAAGTTGTTGTATGCCCCAACCCAGTAACAACAACAAAATAACAGTGGGTATTTTTGTTTTTTGAGAGCTTAAATCAAAAATGTAAGCCAGTAAAATAAGCAGACAAAATGTAATAATTATGGGAGTTGTCATAAATAATTCTTTTCTTTTTGATACAATTCTCCATGAAATTCTTGCATTTACAAAATACTATTTTATACTTTTATTTACACCTTAGTTTACTGAAATATTTACTAGTATTTGGGTGATGAATAAATGAATAAATTTTATATATAAAATGTTATTGAAAAAAATTTTTGGTTAACTGTTTGTGCAATTCAATATACTACTTTTATTATAAATAGAAAATACAATAGTTTGGTGTTTGAATGTTGTTTACTAAAATACTTGCATAAAAAATAGTTTGTAGATTACAAACAATTTTTATTGAAAAGATATAATGCTATCGTGTTGATTATTGATTCTTCATTAAACCAATTTGCTTTTGTCTTAATACTTCAGCTTTGCTTTGGTAATTTAAAATTTGTTTTTTCAATAAGGTGATTTGAATTTCAGCATCTGTATTTTTATCTTTTAGCTTACGAGTTTCTTCAAGTATTTGATTGGTATTAGCATCTGTAGCAAGAGCTTTACTATTGTTGTTTTTTATCTTTTTTTCGTTTTTAACAATGTCTTTACTCAGCGATTTAATTTCTTTTTCTGCTTTGCTAACTGCTTTATGATTGTCTTTTAATTCATCTGAATAATAATCATTCAATTCGGTTAAAAGAAATGTGTTTAGAATTTCTTTCATACTTAAAAACTCTTCAGAAAATTTTTCAGGCCCCATAAAAAAATCGTAACCAAAAGATGCCAATACACTCATCTCAGATCCACTAGCAGTTTCAACAATTTGAGTATAAATATTCATTCTTTTAGAAGATACTTTTCCAATTGTTACATCTTCTCCAGAAAGTAAATCCTTATTGCTTAAAAAGCCAATGCCTTTCATTTTTATGCTATAATTCTTTTTTAAATATTTGGCCCAAGCTTTTTTTAAATCTTTTGGTTCAGGATCAACTTTTACTTGATAGCATGGTCTTAACTTATCTTCAAAAGTAATATTGGATGTATCAATTTTATAAGTTTGGGCTTTACCTAGTGTTACTATTAACGAGAGAAAGCCAATTGCAAAGGTTAGTTTTAGTTTATTCATTGTGATGAGATTAAGAAAGCAAAGAAAGGGTAAATTTTGTGTTCAATGGATAATGCTTATCAACTAATAAAAATTGTAAAGCGTTCATTCTGCTTTATCACAAGTTCATTTTAAAAATAATATTTGATGAGCTTTATTATTAATTATTTGCTTATTTCTAAAATATTTTAGGAATTGTTAATTGCAAAAAGAAAGCTCAACAAGTTGAGCTTTCTTAAAAATATTTTTGTGTTTCTGTTATTGTATTACAACATTGCTAATTACATTTTCTCCAAACGTTTCATTTACTCTATCAATTATTTGTTGTTTCTGAAACATCAATTCATTTTTTAATGGGCCAACACTTGTTCTTATGAATAATGTGTTATTGATGATTTCAATTTTATCGGTGTATTTAGCAATGGTTTTGCCCATGAGCTGTTCCCACACTTCTTCAATTTGAATAGCACGAATTCCATTTTTTAAATTACTCTTTTTAATAAAGCCTTTTAGTGCATCACCAATTGAATATTCTCCCATGTTGTAAAATTAAAGAAAGCTTAAACATTGTTGTTATCTACTTTTAATAGTATAATTAATACTATGTATAAATCTAACAATGAATATTACCAAATATATGTTCTGTCTTCTGGTTTTTTATACAACTTATCGCCGGGTTGTACATTAAATGCTTTGTACCAAACATCCATATTTACAATTGGGCCATTGCCTCTGTGTAATCCTGGACTGTGTGGATCGGTTAATATTAGTTGTGCTGAGGTTTCTGGTAAAACATTGTTACGCCAAACTTGTGCCCAACTTAAAAAGAAACGCTGCGTAGGAGTGAAGCCATCAATTTTTTTGCCTTTCTTAAATTCTTTGGTTTTCTTAAATGCTTCAAAAGCCATATTTAAGCCACCTAAATCGGCTAAGTTTTCTCCCAATGTTAAACGTCCATTTACATGTATTGTATCCAATACTGTAAGTGCATTGTATTGTTCAACAACTTCATTGGCTTTGGTTTTAAATTTATCACCATCTTCTTTTGTCCACCAATCTTTTAAGTTGCCATCTGCTGCATATTGTCTTCCTTGGTCATCAAAACCATGTGTAATTTCATGACCAATTACAGCCCCAATTCCACCATAGTTTACAGCATCATCTGCACCAAAATCAAAAAATGGAAATTGCAAAATTCCTGCAGGAAAAGTAATATCGTTGTTGCTAGGGCTATAAGATGCGTTCACTGTTGGAGGAGTCATTCCCCATTGTGTTTTATCAACTTTTGTACCCAAACGACTTAGCATAAAATTGTATTGCCAAATGCTAATTTTTTGTATATTATCAAAGAAATTATTTTTATCAATGGTTAAACCATCATAGGTTTTCCATTTGTCGGGGTAAGCAATTTTATTGGTAATTGCAGCTAATTTTTCTAACGCTTTGGCTTTTGTTTCAGCACTCATCCAATCAAGTTTTGAAATTCTTTCGGCAAATGCAGTTTGTAAATTTTTAACCAACTCCAACATACGTTGTTTGGCCTCTGGCTTAAAATATTTTTCTACATACAATTCTCCAATAAAATCACTTAATGTTCTATCAATTAAACTACTCATTCTTTGCCAACGTGGTGTTTGAGCTTTTTGTCCACTAATTATGCTATTAAATTCAAACTCTGTATTTACAAAAGCACTACTTAAATAGGGTGCAGCACTTTTTAGAGTACTCCATTTTAAATACACTTTCCAGCTATCAATATTTTTATTGGTTAATAATTGATTCACTTCTTTTAAGAAACTTGGATTACTTACAATCACACTGTCTACACTTAGTAATTGCATTTCTTTTAATGAAATATTCCAATTAATTAAAGATGTAAGTTGATTAAGTTGTTGAATAGATAATTTGTTGTATGTTTTGTAAGGGTCTCTCATTTCAACTCTACTATATTGGGCTTTTGCCAAAACAGTTTCAATTTCTAAAATAGTTTTTGCAGCTTCTACAGCTGTTGAATTGTTTTCGCCAATTAACATAAACATTTTAGTAATGTATTGTTGGTAGGCCTCTCTAATTTTTAAACTTCTTGCATCATTTTTTAAATAGTAATCTCTATCGGGTAATGTTGTTCCTCCTTGACCAATGCTTACAATATATTGTGTTACATTTTTTCTATCAACCCCCACAAATGCACCAAATAATGGAGAGCCTAAACCTTTAGTTCTAAGTGTAGCAATTTCGTATTGCAATTGCTCATTATTGGCTATTGAATTAATCCTAGCTAAATCACCAATGATTGGTGTAAAACCTTTTGCTTCAATGGCTAAACTATCTATTCCACTTGTGTAAAAATCGCCAATTATTTGTGTTTTTCTATCTTTATTTGTGTTTATAGCAGCAAATTCTAATAAACCTTGTAAACGTTTGCTACTTTCTTCCCTCAATTCATCAAAACTACCCCAACGTGTTTTAGATGCAGGTACAGGATTGTTTTTTATCCAATTACCGTTGGCATATTGATAAAAGTTGTCACCAGGCTTCACCTCTAAATTCATATTGGCTGGATCAATGTATTTCATTTTTACATCTTGTGCATGTACAAATGCAACAGTTAACAAAGCAGCAATTGATAATATTTTTTTCATTGGAATAAGTTGTTTAAATCAAATATACAACTGAACCTAAATGAGATGAATAGTTTTTGATGAGTGATGTTTTTGGCTAAAAAACAACATGTTATTAATTATTGAACGAATGATGGTTGCAGATATTCAAATACTAAAATATTTGTCAGTTATCTTAATTTCCCTACTTTTGCAACCCGAAATGAAAATTACGGATATTTCCCACACGGCTCAACAAGTTTACTCCTGTGAGTAACGCCAGCAGGGTGTAATCTTTAATAAGATTATTTTTATGCCAAAAGTAAAAACAAACTCCAGTGCTAAAAAACGCTTCAAAGTAACTGGAACAGGCGAAATTACCTTTCAAAAACCTTTCAAACGTCACATCTTAACTAAGAAATCAAAGAAACGCAAACGTGGTATGAGAAAGCCAGGTATTCTTGGTGCTACAAACAAAGATTTTGTACAAAGATTATTGGGTTTAAAATAAACCTATTTATCCCTTAAAAGGGAAATCCAACACATTATTCACCATTTCGGAGTTGAAAATTAATTATCGTCAAATCTGAAATTTTAAATTAGTTAGATATGCCACGTTCAAAAAATGCAGTAGCTTCTAGAGCTCGCAGAAAAAGAATTTTAAAACAAGCGAAAGGCTTTTATGGTAAACGTAAAAATGTATATACAGTTGCCAAAAATATTGTTGAAAAAGGTCAAACCTATGCTTACGTTGGTCGTAAGTTAAAGAAGAGAGAATACCGTGCCTTATGGATTGCACGTATTAATGCAGCTGTTAGAGAGCAAGGATTAACATACAGTGTATTTATTAATAAGTTAGCTGTTAAAGGAATTGAATTAGATAGAAAAGTATTAGCCGATTTAGCGATGAACAACCCAGAAAGTTTTAAAACTTTGGTTGATTCAGTTAAATAATTGGGTTGTATAAAACGTTAAAAAGTCAGAGATTTTATCATCTCTGACTTTTTTGTTTTTTAGATGTTGCAAACTATTACTTTTGTTACCTAAAATTATACTTCAACGTATTAACCAGTGTTTTAAAGAATGACAAACAGCTACACCTCATTGGTGAATCAAACCTTTCACTTCCCACAAGAAGGCTTTTCTGTAAATGATAATGATTATCTATCTTTTAATGGTATTGATTTAAAGCCAATCATTGAAAAGTATGGAACGCCACTTAAATTAACTTATTTGCCTAAAATTGGTATGCAAGTTAATAAGGCAAAAAAAATGTTTGAAACAGCATTTAAAAAGCATAAGTATGAGGGTACTTATAACTATTGTTATTGTACAAAAAGTTCTCACTTTTCTTTTGTGGTAGAAGAAGCATTAAAACACAACATTAATTTAGAAACTTCTTTTGCGTACGATATAGATATCATCAATCAACTATACAAACGCAGAAAAATTAATAAAGATATTTTTATTGTTTGTAATGGCTTTAAACAAAAAAGTTACACAAGCCGAATAGCTAAATTAATAAATTCTGGCTTTAAAAATGTAATCCCAGTTTTAGATAATAAAGAAGAATTAAAGGCTTATAAAAGAAGCGTTAAACAACCATTTAAAGTTGGTATTAGAGTTGCAACAGAAGAAGAGCCAAGTTTCCCTTTTTATACATCAAGATTGGGTATTAGAGTGAAAGATATTTTAGAATTTTATGTAGATGAAATTGAAGGGTATGAAGATAAGTTTCAACTAAAAATGCTACACATTTTTTTAAATAAAGGCATTAAAGATGATATTTATTATTGGAGTGAATTGAATAAAATAATCAATCTCTATTGTCAGTTAAAAAAGATTTGTCCTGAGTTAGATTCTATCAATATTGGTGGTGGTTTTCCGATTAAACATTCTTTAGGTTTTGAATACGATTATCAATTTATTATCAATGAAATTGTAAGCAATATAAAGAAGGCTTGTAAAAAAGCCAAAGTACCAATGCCACATATTTTTACAGAATTTGGCAGCTTTACTGTTGGCGAAAGTATGGCACATATTTATAGTGTGGTTGCAGAAAAACAACAAAATGATCGAGAAACTTGGTACATGATTGATTCATCTTTTATTACCACTTTGCCAGATACTTGGGGCATTGGAGAAAAGTTTTTAATGCTGCCCATTAATAAATGGGAAAATGAATATCATCGAGTCGTATTGGGTGGAATGACTTGCGATAGCCACGATTATTACGATAGTGAAGAACACATCAATGAAGTGTTTTTACCAAAAATAAAAAGTAATAAACCAGAGGATAAAGAAAATGAAGAACCATTGTATGTAGGGTTTTTTCACACAGGTGCTTATCAAGATCAAATTAGTGGATATGGAGGAATTAAACACTGCTTAATTCCATCGCCTAAGCATATTATTATTGAGTACGATAAAAATGGTGAACTCGAAGATTGGGTGTATGCTAAAGAACAAACAGCAGCAAGCATGTTAAAAATTTTAGGTTATTTACGTTAATTATATTTCAAATTATTTAATCAAATTATGAAGCAATTTTTTTTATTATTTGCATTTGTTCCAATTGTGGCACTGGCACAAAAAACAACAACAAAATCAGCACCTACCAAAAAAAAAACAACAACAAAAAAAGTAGTATCATCACAAAAAGGTAGTTTAAAAACAGGGTTAGATTCTTTAAGTTATGCATTGGGTACACGTATTGCATTAAACTTGAATGCTAACAATATTGATTCTTTAAGCTATACAGCTTTTGTTGATGGTATTAAAGATGTATTGAAGAAATCTACTTTAAAGTTTGATGACAATACTTGTAATACAATCATCAATACAAAGTTGCAAGAAATGGCTTCTAAAGGTTCAAAGAAAGAAAAAGAAGCAGGTGAAAAATTTTTAGCTGCCAATAAAAAGAAAGTTGGCGTTACAACAACTGCAAGTGGTTTACAATATGAAGTTGTTACAATGGGTACTGGTGTTAAACCAACCTCTGAAGATACTGTTGTTTGCCATTATGCTGGAACATTGGTGAGTGGTAAAGAATTTGACAATAGTTACAAACGTGGCGAACCCATTAGTTTTCCTGTAACTGGTGTTATTAAAGGTTGGACAGAAGCTTTGCAATTAATGCCAAAAGGTAGCAAGTGGAAATTGTATATTCCAAGTGAATTGGGCTATGGCGATAGAGGTGCAGGTGGAGATATTCCTGGTGGTTCGGCTTTAATTTTTGAAGTTGAATTGATCGATATTAAAGTGAAACAATAATTTAAACATATATTTTTGAATGGGCTGTCTCAATAGTTTGAGACAGCCCATTTTTTATTCAGTACAAGCCAATTATTTAGCATATAAACTAATCAATAAAAAAGCCACACAAACTACAAATAGTAAAAGTAAAAATGGGGTAATAAATTTCATCCAAACTTTTAAGCTAACATTTACCAACGCTAAGCTGGGCAAAATTAAACCTGTTGGTGTAACAAAACCCATAATGCCCATACCTGCCAAATAACTATTTACAACTTCTTTACCTGGCACATGTACTATAAATGCCAAAGCACCAAGTATTGGCATTGTTAAAACAGCCATACCCGATGAAGATGAAATAAACAATGTAAACAACATGTACAAAAGCAACAATATAATTATAAAAATAGCTGGAGGTAAATTGCCAATTAATTGTGTTGTGTAATGTAAAATTGAATCGCTAATATTTCCTTCATTTAAAACAATTGTTACACCTCTTGCAACGCCAATAATAAATGCAACCGATAATAAACTTTCGGCACCTTTTATAAATTGCTCAATAAAAATCTTTTCTTTCATTTTGGTAACAAACACAACCAATAAAGATGAGCCTAAAAACAAACTGGTCATTTCCAATAGCCACCATTTATAAAAGATAACGCCAACGATCATGGTTAAAAAACTGGCTCCAAAAATTAGCAACATCCACTTTGTTTTTGTTTCTAGTTTAGGAGTTGTATGGCTGTTAGATTCCATTATTTCGTATAACGGTTTTACAATTCCATCAATTTTATATACCAAAGAATTGTTTGGATTGGCCTTTACTTTTTTTGCATACTTTAAAATATACCAATTTAACAACGATGTTGTAACAACAAATAAAATGATTCTTTCATTAATGCCATCGGCCCAATTAATTCCAGCTGCATTAGATGCAATGATGGTTGCAAATGGGTTACTAAAAGAAGACAATGTTCCCAATTGAGAACCTCCAAAAATAATGGCTGCAGGCACTAACAAATCGTATCCAGCAGCTAAAAAAAGTGGTACAAGAACAGGGTAAAAAATAAGTGTTTCTTCTGCCATACCAAACGATGAACCTCCAATAGCAAACAATGTGGTTAATACAATGATTAAAATAAACTCTTTGCCTTTTAGTTTATGTGCCAAATAACTTACGCCTTTAAACAATGCTTTACTATCATTAAATATTCCAATAAATCCACCCATTACCAAGGTCAGTAAAATAATATCTATACTTTCATAAATACCTTTTATTGGTGCTTGCAATACATTGATAATGCTTGCACTTTTCTTCTCCTTTCTAGTATATGTATCTGGTATGGAAATTGGCTTTAAAATATCGCCATTGGCAAATTTTTCCAATGGAATTTGAATGTGTAAGCTATCTAATGTTTGTTGCTTAAAAGGCAATGTTACATTTCCATCTTTAGTTTGTACTACAAATTGTTTATCAACCACCAACAACTTATTGTATTCTCCTGCAGGAATTAGCCAAGTTGCAATGGCTGCTAAAACAATTACCATCAATAAAATAGTAATTGGGTGCGGAAAGGTTCTTTTTAACTTCATTGAATGAGTAATTATTGGTTAAATGTATTTAACTCAACCAATATTTTATAAATTATTATTTTATTCAATTCATACAAATTCTAGTACAATGTTTATGGAATAGTTAAAGTGAATCATTTCTTTTAACTGCCATTTTTTCCCTTTTCTTTGTACGGCAAACTATTTGACTTGTTTAAGAGATTATATAAAAAAATTATGGAACAGAAAGAAATGCCATCAACAGAGCCTGTTGTAGAAAACAGTATGAACATTAATGCTGACGAAAATGCAGCAGGTACAACATATTTGAATGACAAATTGGAAGAAAGTGAAACTGATAAATTACTTGCCGAATTAGAGGAACAAAAAGACAAATATTTAAGATTGGCTGCCGAATTTGACAATTATAGACGAAGAACCTCTAAAGAACGTTTAGAATTAATTCAAACGGCTGGAAAAGATGTAATTGTTTCTTTTATAGATGTTTTAGACGATATTGATAGAGCTGAAAAACAAATGAACAACAACGATGATTTTGCTGTTCAAAAAGAAGGTGTTCAACTGGTTTTTCAAAAAGTAAGAACAACATTGCAATCTAAAGGTGTAAAAGTGCTAGAAAGTATCAATACAGATTTTGATGTAGACAAACATGAAGCTATTACCGAAATTCCAGCTCCTTCAGAAGATATGAAAGGCAAGGTAATAGATGAGGTTCAAAAAGGATATTATTTAAACGAAAAATTAATTCGTTTTGCTAAAGTAGTGGTAGGCAATTAAAATTAAAAAAATTAAAAGATTAATTGCCAGAAAACAAATCAACCCAAATGAAAAGAGATTATTACGAAATATTAGGTGTAACAAAATCGTCAACAGCCGATGAAATTAAGAAGGCTTATCGTAAAGTAGCCATGCAATTTCATCCAGATAGAAACCCTGGTGATAAAGCTGCTGAAGATAAATTTAAAGAAGCTGCAGAAGCCTATGAAGTGTTAAGCGATGAACAAAAGAAAGCCAAGTACGATCGTTTTGGTCACCAAGCATTTGCACCTGGCAATGGTGGTTTTGGTGGTGGCCATGCAACCAATATGGAAGATATTTTTAGCCAATTTGGTGATGTGTTTGGAGATGATATGTTTGGTAGTTTTTTTGGAGGTGGAAGAAGAAGCAATGGTGGTGGAACAAGAGCTAGAGGACAAAGAGGAAGCAATTTGCGTATTAAGTTAAAGTTGAATTTTGCCGAAATTGCCAATGGTGTAAACAAACAAGTAAAAGTAAAAAAACATGTTGTTTGTACAACTTGCGATGGCAGCGGTGCAAAAGATAAAAGCAGCATTCAAACATGTAATAGTTGCCATGGAAGTGGTCAAGTAAAAAGAGTACAAAATACTTTTTTAGGTCAAATGCAAACCGTAACTACTTGTCCAACTTGTAATGGAGAAGGCACATCTGTTACTGCAAAATGTGGCAATTGTAAAGGTGAAGGAAGAATGTATGGAGAAGAAACCATTAGCATCGATATTCCTGCAGGTGTACAAGAAGGCATGCAATTGAGCATGAATGGAAAAGGCAATGCTGGTGAAAGAGGAGGAATGCCAGGAGATTTAATTATTCAAATTGAAGAAGAAGCACATGCAGAATTACAAAGAGATGGATTGAATGTAGCATACGATTTGCACATCTCTTTTCCTGAAGCAGCTTTTGGTACAAATGCAGAAGTGCCAACAATTGATGGAAGAGCTAAAATTAAAATTCCAGCAGGTACACAAAGTGGTAAAATTTTTAGATTAAGAGGTAAAGGTTTTCCAGAAGTGCAAGGTTATAGTAGAGGCGATCAATTGGTATATGTAAATGTTTGGACTCCACAAAACTTAAGCAGCGAAGAAAAAACAATATTAGAAAAATTAAACACTAGTGCAAACTTTAAACCCCAACCAACAAAAGCAGATAAAAGCTTTTTTGAGAGAGTAAAAGAAGCATTTAATTAAATAGAAAGCCAAATATTTTAAAGTAGCCATTGTGTAAAAACAATGGCTACTTTTTTTGAGAGTAAGTGTAGATCAATTTTTCAAGTGTAATGTGTTAACTAATCTACTTGCTTAAATTTTTCAAGTTCTTTATAAAACGATAAAGCCTTTATAACAGATTTTCCACCTGAACTTTCAATTAAAATCTTTACCCATTTTTTATTGGCATTGGCCAATGTTTGATTTTTGTAAAGCCAATATGCCAAGTATGTAAACGATGCAGTAAATAAGAATTGAAAAGTAATATATCCCCAACCAACAGAATGAGGAAACCATGTGTTACTCAAATAAAATGTTGTCCAAAAAGGAAACTGTAAAACCATAAATCGGTTATGCTTTAATATAGAAAATTGAAGGTTGGTTAACTTTTCTTGTATTTCTGTTATACTTCCATCATAATCAATATTATTAACCCAAACTAAATGCTTGATGTAATCAAACAGTGCTTTCACATTTATAAAAAATATTATTGTCATAGAAACTATAAAATAATTTGCTGCAGATGTGTAGTGAGTTATTGCATAAAAAAGCACAGCTCCTAAAATTATTAAATAAATAATTGCTGCAATAATGCCAATTGTTTTTAAACGAATTAGGGGTTTTAAAGCCGATACAGCTTTTTGGCTAATTACCTCTTTAAGGAGCTTTTTGTTAATCGCCAACGATTCATCAATTTTTCCATACTGTTCTTTCCATAGCAGAATAAAATTTGTTTCTTCCATAATTGTTATCTTATTATTTGTGAAAATTTTTGTTTTAAAATTGTTTTAATTCTTCCAACTTTTGTTGCAACATTGGTTTCGGTAATTCCAATAATTTCCGATATTTCTTTATGGCTCTTTTCTTCCAAATAAAGTATCATCAGTGCTTTGTCTAACTCTTTTAAGTTGGCAATAAATTGTTGAAGAAGTAATGAATGCCCTTCTAATTCTTTGCTTTCATCAAAATCAGCAAGTTTGAACAATTCTTCTGAGTATGGATTTGAAATTTCTTTTCTTCTTTCTTCTTTTCGATAATATGAAATAGCAACATTCAAAGCAATTCTGTAAATCCATGTTGAATGCTTAAACTGGTTGTTGTAGCTATCGAATGATTTCCATAATTGTAAAACAATTTCTTGTACAAGGTCTTTTTTATTTTCAGTGTCTTTGCAATATGAATTGGCTACTTTATAAATAATTCCTTTATGCGTTTCAATCACTGAAAGAAATAAGTCCGTTTTTAAAAATGAGCCCATTCTCTTTAATTATGGTTTTGCTATATTATTCGCATGACTATTAAAAATATCACATACAATGTGATATTTTTTTAAAAAGTCTACTGAAAGTAAGATTGTGTTTTATGCTAAATGTAAAAGGGGCTTAATCTTTCCATAAAAAAGGAAATAAAATAATGGAAAGCATTACAACCATTATGTCTAATGCCACCAATAATAAAACCATTTGCCACCAACCCTGTTGTACAACAGTTGCAAATGCAGGAGTAGAAATTTTCATTAACAATAAAAGTTGTGGGATAATAATTGGGAAACCCATAATAGCCATTAAAGCTGCTTGTTGTTGTGCCTTTGCAGCAATAGCTGCTAAAAAAGTAAATACCAAACTTAGGCTAATGCCTCCTAAACTTGTTATGCCAACAAACATGAATACGTTTTGTAAACTATTACCCAATAAAAGTAAGAACAGTAGTAAACTAATGATGCTCATACAAAGCATTAATAACAAATTAAAAATAAGTTTACTAATAATAAAATCTTTGGCTCCTGCAATGGTGTAGAAGTACAACATTCTCCCTTTACTTTCGGCTAAAAAGCTTTTGGCTACAGCGTTTACACAAACAAATAATTGTACAACCCAAAACAATCCATTCCAAATTTGATCTTCTGGTTGACCCATAGAAAGATAAATTACAAAAATGGTACAAGCAACATACAATAGTATTCCATACAAAGTATACTGTTGACGCATTTCTAATAACACATCTTTCTTTACCAAACTTATAATGCGATTAGTAGATTGCATGATGAATTTGTGCCTTTAAATTGTTTCTTTGCAAACTTAATTGATATATCAACGTTCTACTTTAATTTATTCAATGAAGCAATTTCTTAAAATAGTATTTGTGATGTTTTTTATGTTGCCATTTATTGCAAATGCACAAACGGATTCTTTAATTACACAAAAGAAAAAATGGCCATTTTCTATTATTCAAAAAATACAAGAAGGTAATTTAAGAGTTGTGCCTATTCCTGCTTTTTCAATTAGTCCTGAAAAGGGCGTAAGTGCTGGATTGATTTTGCAATATTTTTTTAATACGGGTGTTACAAAGGTTGAAAAAGAACAAACTCGATTTTCCAATGCTTATACAAATTTTCAATATAGTTCATTCAATCAATTAATTGCCGAAGGTGTGTACAGCATTTATACAAACAAGGAAAAATATTATTTGCAAGGAGCCATTGGGTATAAAAATTTCTATGAACGATACTGGACTTTTAGCGATGATACAGTAAGTAACAATCAATTTAGAGGTGTAGAGTATGAGTACATTTATGTACGTGGCAAATGGATGAAAAATTTAAAACATCAACTATTTGTTGGAGTGAATTTTGCATACAACAATTTTAATAAAATTAATTTTCAAGATGGAACTTATCCTACAATTCCTATTGTTGAAGGGTTGAATGAAAGTATAAGTATTGGCATTGGTCCTGCTTTTATTATTGATAAACGAGACAATCAATTTAGTCCACAAAAAGGTTGGTTTGCCGAAGGAGGAATTAGAATTCATCATAAAAGTATAGGCAGTAATTTCAATTTCACTCAATACAATGTTGACGTAAGGCGATACTTGAATTTTAAAGAAAAAGGAATTCTTGCATTACAAATAAATGCCATTTTGAACAATGGCGAAGTGCCATTTTTAGAAAAAATAAAATTGGGAAACGATAGAATTATGAGAGGATATTTTGCTGGCAGATTTAGAGATAACGAATTTGCTGCGGCACAACTAGAGTATCGATATCCAATTGGTAAAAACTTTGTATTGGCAGGTTTTTTAAGTGCAGGACAAACTGCAAGTTCTGTATCTACATTTGCATTAAATAATCTGCAAAGTAGCATGGGTGGCGGATTGCGTTACTTAGTAAATAAGCAAAAAAAATTGTATGTACGTTTTGATGCAGGTTACACACAAAAAGGAAATTGGGGTTTCTATTTAAACTTAGGCGATGCTTTTTAATACTATTGTATAAATGCTCCTACAATTTCTTCTCCCTCAATTTCTACTACAATATTATTTTGTAGAGTTGTAGCAATGGTTAAACCAACATAATCTGGTTTAATAGGAAATAGTTTGTGCATGCGTTCTACCAACACCAAAATTTGAATACGTTTTGCAGCATAATTTAGCAATGGTTTTAGTGCATACAACAAAGTTTTACCACTATTGGCAACATCATCACAAACAATAATATTTTTGCCGTTAAAGTCTAGTTCATTTGAAAGCGTTACAATATCTGGATTGCTTTTATTTAAAGTAACCGAAATTATTTGTATGGGTTCAGTAAAATAGTGTTGCAATAATTCACCCATTTTATTTGCAATAACAATTCCACTGTTGGCAATGCCAATTAAGATTAATGGTGTATTGTCGCCATTTAACTGTTCTGCAACTTCTAATGCTAAACGTTCTAATTTTAGTTGTGCAGATTGGCTATTTACAATGTATTTTTTTTCAAGCATAAAAAATATTATTGCATCAAAGTAAATACAAATCTTTCAAAAGCAGCTATAGTTTAAAAAGTTAAACAGGTTATAGAGTACAATCTTTATTCAGCTTATCT
>ERZ724527.762-NODE-762-length-15464-cov-6.505484_pt1 | contig 15464 bp, 19 predicted proteins | sample MGYA00376060_ERZ724527 | MGnify/ENA primary metagenome ERZ724527 (study PRJEB28724, sample SAMN07190886) | activated sludge metagenome | isolation source: activated sludge of sewage treatment plant in Hong Hong | place: USA: Christiansburg, Virginia | collected...
GATACAGGTGCTTCCAAAAGAGACTCTTTACTGGTCATTTGGATTCAGACCACACCTTGTACTCGCTGTATTGGGGAGATGCCGGAAATTCATTCTTCAGAAAAAGAGCATAACTTGCCTGCTTATCTTCTTGCCCCATCACATTCATCAAACGAATACCCAGCCACAGTGATTTTGCATTCTGTTTTGACATGGATAAGAATTTGTTATAGAGCTGAACACTTTGTTCAAAGTCACCCGTCTCAAATTTCAAATCAGCCAACTCAAGCACCACCAATGGATTGCGAGCATCGTTGACATAACTACGACGAAATGCCTCTTCAGCTTCTTTCATTTTCCCCTGACGCTTCAGGCAAACTCCATAATTCAGAAATGCGGCATCCCTTTTGGCATACATGACATCCTCAGTCGCTTTGGCAAACATATTACACGCTTCGTCATAGCGCTTATGGCCATAAAGAAATGCGCCATAATTAAGATAGCTGGCTGTATCATCGCGATTGTAGCGAATGGCCTTCTTGTATTCATTCTCTGCCAATTCACTTTCACCGTCACTCTCATAGTAAACTGCAAGGATATTCAGCAGCTCCGGAGATTCATCGTCTATTTTAAGACCCTTGTTAATCGCTGTTAATGCAGATGCCCGTTTACCATCTTTCAGGTATCCATTTGCAAGCGTTATATAATCACTCAATGCTGCTTTTTCATCAGCCTTGGTATCTGTCGGTGGAACGATCTGGCCAGTGCTCTGATCGGTCTCCTCGGTAACGCACCCAGCAAAAAACAGACACGCTGTCATCAGCAACAACGTCAATAAACGGGCAAGAGACACAGCTATCATCGACTACTCTCCTTGAATAAAACGTACAGGTTCACTGACATCTGCCAAGACATCCCGACTATAACGCTCGCTACGACGCGTCCTGTCATTTACCAGTCCAGCTAACTGGCCACAAGCCGCATCAATATCATCGCCCCGGGTGCTGCGTATGGTTGCTGTATACCCTGCTTCAACCAAAATGTCACGGAACCGGTACAGGCTATTGTTGCTGACACGCCGATAATCCGACAAGGAAAACGGGTTAAAGGGAATCAGGTTGATCTTCGACGGCACATCTCTCAGAAGCACTGCCAATTGATGGGCGTGCTCAGGCTTGTCATTCACTCCGTCGATCAGGGTGTATTCAATGGTTGCGCTGCGGTGTTTGTCCGGCAAGCCATCAAGATAACGCTTGACCGACGCTAACAGCATCGCAATGGGATACTTCCTGTTAATAGGCACCAACTCATTACGCAGCGCATCATTTGGGGCATGCAATGAAACAGCCAGTGACACATCTGTATATTTGCCCAATTGATCAAGCATCGGCACAACACCGGATGTGCTAAGCGTTACCCGACGTTTCGACAAGCCATACGCATGGTCATCCATCATCAGGTTGACAGAATCCACTACGTTGTCGAAATTGAGCAACGGCTCCCCCATACCCATTAATACAACATTGGAAATAACCCTTTGCGCCTGGGGGCCGAGACTACCGAATGATTTAGCCGCCAGCCACAGCTGCCCGACAATTTCAGCGGCTGTCAGGTCGCGCTGGAATCCCTGCTTTCCTGTTGCGCAGAAACTACAGTCCAGCGAACAGCCCACCTGGGAAGAAACACACAAAGTACCCCGGTTTTTTTCAGGGATAAAGACAGTTTCGATGCAACTGCCGCCAGAGACACGGATCAACCACTTGCGCGTACCATCAACAGATTCCATCTGCTCCAGGAGTTCAGGCGGTCGTATTTCGGCAACTTCAGCGAGCTTTGTCCTCAGGGGCTTGGACAGATTGGACATGTGCTCGAACTGATCGACACCATGCTGGTGGATCCACTGCGAGACCTGTTGGGCACGAAAGCGCTTTTCACCCAGACCGGCAAAAAACGCCTCCAGTTTGGCGGGGCTCAAACCAAGCAGGTTAACCTTGTCGACCTGACTCATATCGGCCACGCCTCCAGGCGTCCGGAATACTATTGGGTGTTAACGGCTGTAAATATCAGTGGCGGGGAAAAAATAGGCTATTTCACGTGCAGCTGCCGCAGCCGAATCGGAACCATGCACAGCATTGGCATCAATGCTGTCAGCAAAATCGGCCCGGATTGTGCCCGCATCAGCTTTCTTCGGATCGGTCGCGCCCATCAATGCTCGATTTTTGGCAATAGCATCTTCACCGGTCAGTACCTGAACCATCACAGGGCCAGATGTCATGAATGCCACCAGATCCTTGAAAAATCCACGTTCACGGTGCTCGGCATAGAAACCTTCGGCTTCTGCCTGACTCAGGTGCTTCATACGCGAAGCTACAACCTTCAGGCCAGCATTCTCAAAACGGCTATAAATGGCGCCAATGACATTCTTGGCAACAGCATCGGGTTTAATGATAGACAGGGTGCTTTCAACAGCCATTACTCTGGACTCCGGGCAAAATCAGGTTAGGGGTACGGCCTAGGCCGAAAATCAGGGGCGGGATTATACGGCAGAAGGCAGAAAAAGGCACTGCGCACCGTTTGGGGGCTTCAGGCCAATTCCTCGATCCATGCCATCTGGATAGCTTCCAGTACCTTCTCGCCACTGCGATCAGGGCTATCGTCAAAGCCGGGCAGGGCCATCACCCAGTTGCGTAAGTCGACAAAGTTTACATAACGGGGATCAACATCAGGCTTGCTATCAACCAGCTCAATCACAATATCGTGCACATCGGTCCACTTCATGTACATCTCTCCCCTTAATGCCGCTCGGAAGCAAGGTTAATGGTGTACTTGGGGATTTCAACCACAAGGTCTTCATCTGCCAGCAGAGCCTGACAACTCAAGCGAGAGTCAGGCTCAAGCCCCCAGGCCTTGTCCAGCATATCGTCTTCCAGCTCATCAGGTGGCTCAAGGGAATCAGCCCCACTGCGAACAATGACATGACAGGTTGTGCATGCGCATGACAACTCACAGGCATGCTCAATCTCAATCCCATTGCGTAACGCCACTTCACAAATATTCTCACCTGGCTCTGCTTCAACCACTGCACCTTCAGGACAGTATTTCTCATGCGGCAGAAAAATAATTTTTGGCATATTCAGCTGCTCTCATGGTTGTCAGCGCCAGCTAGATCACTGATGTTTTTTCCTGCCAACGCTTTTTGCACAGCGGCATTCATCCTGCGCGCGGCAAAAAACTCACTGTCATGGCTTGCTCGCTCTACTATTTCAGCAATTTTTGCACTGTCACTGCCATTCTGTTGCTGTTCCAGCTCAGCTAAGAGTTTATGCAGCAAAGTAGTTTCATTATGGTCAAGCAATACACCATCCACCTGCAACGCAGAACGCAAGTTCTCTACCATGCGTCTTGCTTCTACGCGCTGCTCATTCAGTTTACGGGCTTGCATATCATCTTTAGCGTGCGCAAATGAATCCTTTAACATTCGGGCGATCTCGCCATCACCCAGACCATACGAGGGCTTTACTGTAATACTGGCTTCAACACCACTGCTATTTTCTTGTGCAAACACATTCAACAAGCCATCCGCATCAACCTGGAATGTGACACGGATGTGCGCAGCGCCCGCAACCATAGGCGGGATACCGCGCAACTCAAAACGGGCCAATGAACGGCAATCCACCACTAATTCGCGTTCGCCCTGTACTACATGAATAGCCATTGCAGTCTGGCCGTCCTTGAATGTAGTGAACTCCTGCGCTTTTGATACAGGGATAGTGGTGTTGCGGGAAATAATTTTCTCTACCAGACCGCCCATGGTTTCAATGCCGAGGGATAGCGGAATAACATCCAGCAGAAGCAGCTCATTATCAGGGCGATTGCCTACCAACTGGTCAGCCTGGATAGCCGCTCCCAGCGCCACAACACAATCTGGATCGATGTCGGTCAGCGGTGTCTGTTTAAAAAAACCTCCCACTTTTTCACGCACATAAGGGCAGCGGGTTGAACCGCCGACCATCACGACATGTGCAATATCTTCTGGCGCAAGTTTGGCGTCGCGCAAGACTTTGCGACATGATCGCATGCTGCGTTCTACCAGTGATTCTATTAACGCATCATACTGGACGCGCTCAATAGCGCCTGACCAGCCACCAAACTCAAGTTGTACGGAAGTCTGCGTAGACAAATTTTCTTTTGCAAAACGGCAATGATCGAGTAACTCACGCCGGCCAGAAAAATCCAGACTGACAATGCCCGACTGTTGTAACACCCATTCAGCCAGCACGGCATCGAAATCGTCGCCACCCAGGGCTGAATCCCCCCCTGTCGCCAATACTTCAAAAACACCGCGCGAAAGCCGCAGGATAGAAATATCAAACGTGCCACCACCAAGATCATAAACAGCGATAACGCCTTCCTCACCACGGTCAAGACCGTACGCCACAGCAGCGGCAGTTGGTTCGTTGAGCAAACGCATCACTTTGAGTTCTGCCAGCGTCGCAGCATCTTTGGTAGCCTGGCGTTGCGCATCATCAAAATACGCCGGCACAGTAATGACTACACCATCCAACTCTCCATCCAACGCAGCGCGCGCGCGCGCAGCCAGCGTCTTGAGAATTTCAGCAGATGCCTGGACAGGACTTATTGCACCTGCAACAGTTTGCATGCACACCATGCCGTCGCCGCTGACAAACTGGTATGGCAGACTCCCACCGAGACTGGCTACATCCTGCAACCCACGCCCCATAAAACGCTTGACCGATACCAGCGTGTTAAGCGGATCTTCCGCTGCCTGTGCACGCGCCACTGTGCCCACTACTGTTTCACCACCAGCAAGATAGCGCACGGCTGAAGGCATAATCACTTCGCCATTAACATCGGGCAAGGCAACAGGCGTCCCACTGCGCACAGTCGCAACAAGAGAATGGGTTGTACCCAAATCAATACCCACCGCCCGCTTGCGCAAATGCGGCGCAGGACTTTGCCCGGGTTCTGAAATTTGTAATAAAGCCATCTATTTTTCAGCCATCTAATTTTTACTAGTCAAGCAGACGCGCTTGACGATCATCGATTTCCTGCGCCAGCTTGGTCGCAAACTGTAGCTTATCCACCATTAACTGCGCCAGCGGCCAATCGCTGGCTTGCCAGGCAGCTGCGAAAAATTTCTCGTAATCACATATCGATTTTTTTACATCAACCAGCAATTGATCAAGTGCATGAATATCTTTTGCTGATTCATCAAGACGTTCACGCAATTCCATTTGCTGGAACAGGAACTCCGGATCATGCAATGTAATTTCCGGGGCGCGTTGTTGGCCAGCCAACTCCAGCAGGTATTGCGCGCGCAACAATGGAGACCTGAGTGTGTTGTACGCTGCATTGACCTGCGCTGCCTGCTGCTGCGCCAACCGCTGCGAGCGTTCGCACTCACGCATGAAGCGGTCTGGATGCACCGCCTGTTGCAGTTGGCGATAGCGCGAAGACAGCTCCACAAGATCGACATCACAACCCGGCTCAAGACCAAATATGGAAAAGTAATCCTGGCGAATATCAAGGGAAGGCTTCAGCGTACAGACAATGGCATGATCGGCAGAGGCAGTCATGACGGCAAAATCAGACGTGAAAGCTTTCGCCGCAACCACACTCGGCGCTGACATTCGGATTATTAAACTGGAATCCTTCGTTCAGGCCTTCTTTGGTGTAATCAAGTTCTGTTCCATCAATGTAGACCAGACTTTTTGCATCCACTACCACTTTGACATCATTGCTCTCAAAAACTGCGTCGCCTTCCTGCAACTCATCAACAAATTCAAGCACGTAAGACAAGCCCGAGCAGCCGGTTGTTTTGACACCCAGCCGGATACCCAACCCACGCCCGCGATTTGCTAGATAATTGCGCACGTGATTCTGTGCTGCTTCTGTCATTGTTACTGCCATACACCAACCTGTCTCATCTACCTTGCTGATTGTCGAACAATCACTGGTCGCGTTTTTGTCTCAGATCATTGATTGCTGCTTTGATAGCATCTTCTGCCAGTACCGAGCAGTGGATCTTGACCGGCGGCAATGCCAATTCTTCAGCAATATCAACATTCTTGATTTGCGAAGCTTCATCAAGTGTCTTGCCCTTGACCCATTCCGTCAGCAAGGAACTGGATGCAATAGCTGAACCGCAACCATACGTCTTGAATTTGGCGTCTTCAATTACGCCCTGCTCATTCACCTGGATCTGCAGGCGCATAACATCGCCACATGCTGGTGCACCCACCATGCCTGTGCCAACATTCCTGGATTTGGTATCCAGTACGCCAACATTGCGCGGGTTTTCATAGTGGTCGATAACTTTTTCACTGTATGCCATGACACAACTCCCGGTATGCGCTCAGTGCGCAGCCCATTGAACAGAATTCAAATCAATCCCTTCCTTATACATATCCCACAATGGAGATAACTCACGTAATTTTTCCACTGCGCGCCGCACCTGGATAATCGCGTAATCAATCTCTTCTTCTGTTGTGAAACGCCCAATACTGAAACGCAATGAACTGTGCGCAAGCTCGTCTGACAAGCCGAGAGCCCGCAACACATAAGATGGCTCAAGGCTGGCTGACGTACAGGCAGATCCTGATGAAATCGCAAGATCCTTGAGAGCCATGATGAGTGATTCACCTTCAACAAATGCGAAACTGATATTCAGGTTGCTGGCGACACGATGATCAAGCGAGCCATTAACAAACACCTGCTCCATATCACTCACACCATTGAGCAATCGGTTACGCAAGGCAAGGATACGAGAATTCTCGACATCCATTTCCTCGCCCGCAATACGGAAAGCTTCACCCATACCAACTATCTGGTGGGTAGGCAAGGTGCCTGAACGCATACCGCGCTCATGGCCACCACCATGCATCTGCGCTTCAATGCGCACCCGCGGTTTGCGGCAGACATACAAGGCGCCTATACCCTTCGGACCATACGTTTTGTGCGCTGACATTGACAAAAGATCGACCGGCAACTCCGCCATATTCAACGCAACCTTGCCCGTGCTTTGCGCCGCATCAACATGGTAAACAACGCCTTTGGCACGGCAAATGGCGCCAATGGCAGCAATATCATTGATCGTTCCAATCTCGTTATTGACATGCATGATAGAGACAATCGTTGTGTCATCCCGCAATGCATCCGCCACTTGCTGCGGCTGGATTAACCCCTCTGGCGTGGGATCCAGGTAGGTTACGTCAAAACCTTCACGCTCCAACTGGCGACAAGTATCCAATACCGCCTTGTGTTCAATTTTTGACGTAACAATGTGCTTCCCTTTTTTGACATTGAAATGTGCAACGCCCTTGATAGCCAGATTGTTGGATTCAGTCGCGCCAGACGTCCAGACGATTTCACGTGGATCTGCACCAATAAGATGAGCCACCTGCGCGCGCGCATTTTCAGCAGCTTCCTCTGCTTTCCAGCCAAATAAATGTGACCGCGAGGCCGGATTGCCAAAATTGCCATCCAGCGTCAGGCATTCCATCATTATTTTTGCCACGCGCGGATCTACCGGCGTTGTTGCTGAGTAATCAAGGTAAATCGGAAGTTTCATTACAACTGCACTCCAGATATCTGCAACAAAACTGATGTCACAGAATCGATATCACAAGAAAAAGTGTCACACAGACGCACGGGAACCTATCACGGTTACCGGCATCACTTCATCGGCGCAGCGCTGCTGACGGGCAGACACTTCCTGCACACTCTGGCTATTGACCAGACTGGCAAGGTTGATGGATCCGAGAAAATCGTGAATCCTGTCGCTCAGCAGACACCAGAGGTCATGCGTCAGGCACTTCTCACCTTGCTGGCAATCACCCTCGCCACCACAACTGGTTGCATCAACCGACTCATTCACTGCATCAATGATCTGGGCCACGGATATCAGCGTTGCGTCACGGCTCAGGCGATAACCGCCACCGGGGCCGCGCACACTACTGACTAAATCATTGCTTCGCAACCGTGCAAACAGCTGCTCCAGATAGGATAGCGATATCCCCTGACGGCCTGATATTTCTGCCAGGCTAACCGGCCCCTTGTCTGTCCTCAGGGCGAGATCCAGCATAGCTGTTACGGCATAACGGCCTTTCGTTGTAAGACGCATGGCTTATGACCCATAGTCGTTGAACACCCTGTTATCATCCAATAACCTAGTGTTTTTGTCAATCATAAATCCAAGTAAATTACTAGGTCTTTGTATTGCTACAGAATCTGGAGGGCCAATGGTTGGATTGGCGCCTATATTTCCTTAGGGCTGCGACTCTGGTAGCATGCGCGTCCCATTTTGCCCGTTACCGTGCCGGACAATTGATCCAGTGGCGGTACACCAATCCAGAGGGTTAGACATGAAAGCCGATATCCATCCAAAGTATGCCGAGGTCACTGCCAAATGCAGCTGCGGCAATGTTGTTGTTACTCGCTCTACCTTGTGTCGCGATATCAACCTTGATGTCTGTTCTGCCTGCCACCCTTTTTACACCGGCCGCCAGAAAGTGGCTGAGACTGGTGGACGTATCGACCGCTTCAAACAGCGTTTTGGCTCTCGCAGCCTGAAATAAGGGCGCTATAGCCAATTTGTGAAATACCATGCGGCGGCGGCCCCGGGCTACCGCCACTATCTTGCAGACAATCAGGACCACTAGCGGCATGCTTGATGTAAAAACGCCGTGCGATGACGATTTCAGACAGGCTGCGCTGGATTACCACGCCTTGCCGACACCCGGCAAACTGGCAGTAACCATCACTAAAGCCGCAGAGGATCAACGCGACCTATCGCTAGCCTATAGCCCGGGCGTGGCAGAGCCTGTGCGCGAGATCGCCCGCGATCCTGAACTGGCATACCGCTACACATCAAAAGGCAATCAGGTCGCTGTTATTTCTAACGGCACGGCTATCCTGGGATTAGGCAATCTCGGTGCCATGGCGAGCAAACCCGTTATGGAAGGCAAGGCGTTGTTGTTCAAACGGTTTGCCAATATTGATGCCATAGACATTGAGGTAGACACGGAAGACAGCGAGCGGTTTATTGATGCTGTCGCCTTGATTGCCAATTCTTTTGGCGGCATCAATCTGGAAGATATCAAAGCACCAGAATGTTTTGATATTGAAGAAATATTGATCAAACGCTGCCAGGTTCCTGTATTCCACGACGACCAGCACGGTACAGCGATAGTAGGCTTGGCCGGTTTGCTCAACGCACTGGAAGTACAGGGCAAACCACTCGAATCAGCCAAAATTGTATTTCTGGGCGCGGGTGCTGCCGCTATTGCCAGCTGTGACCTGCTCATCGCTGCAGGTGCTCCACGCCAGAATATCCTGATGCTAGACAGCAAAGGCGTTATTCACACCGGCCGCACTGATCTTGGTCCGCACAAGGCACGCTTTGCCATCGACACTCCACTGCGCACACTGGATGACGCAATAGAGGGCGCTGATGCTTTTATCGGTTTATCCGGGCCAGACCTGCTCAGTGCAGCACAACTGTTGAAAATGGCACCAAACCCGATTGTATTTGCCGGTTCAAATCCCGATCCGGAAATTCGCCCCGAGTTGGCACTGGCTACACGCAGCGACTTGATTATCGCCACAGGCAGATCTGATTATCCCAATCAGGTTAACAATGTCCTCGGCTTTCCTTTCATTTTTCGCGGCGCACTCGATGTGCGTGCTCGTGTGATCAACCGCGAAATGAAAATGGCGGCGATGGAAGCATTGCGCGCTATCACTAAAGAGCCTGTGCCCCAGGAAATTGTGGCAGCTTATGGCGGCGAACCACTGACATTCGGTCGCCAATATATTATTCCCAAGCCAACCGATCCACGCCTGCTATCCCGGGTCTCCGCAGCTGTTGCCCGTGCTGCTGTCGACAGTGGCGCAGCTGATGCCCCATACCCGGCTCACTATCCTCTATAGAACCGATCCTCTATAGGATCAATCACTCTCGCTCCAGATCAGGCTATCCGTTATAGAATGATGCCTCTGCCATCATTTGAACAATGCCATGACCGACACTGTATCGCGCGACCTGATCGAATTCCTTACTGCAGCACCCACACCCTTTCATGCTGTAGCCCGCATGAAAGGTGTATTGCTTGAGGCCGGCTTCGTAGAACTGGACGAAGGAGACAGCTGGAATATCGAGCCAGGTAGACGCTATGTGGTAACCCGCAATGACTCGTCGATTATTGCATTCAATACATCGCAACAAGACCCGACGAAAAGCGGTTTACGGCTGGTAGGTGCACATACCGACAGCCCTTGCCTCAAACTGAAACCACAGCCGGAGTTACAGCGTCTGCACTACGCACAACTGGGTGTTGAAGTGTACGGTGGCGCGCTATTGCACCCATGGTTTGATCGCGATCTTACGCTGGCAGGCCGCATCAGTTTTCTCAAGGCAAATGGCACATTGGGCAATGCGCTAATCAATTTCCAACGTGCTATTGCTATTGTGCCCAGCCTCGCCATACATCTGGACCGTGAGGCCAACAACGGTCGCGCACTCAACGCACAAAAAGAGCTTCCACTTTTACTGCACAATCTTCAGGCCAATGAAAAATTTGATTTTCGCCAGGCACTACTCAAACAACTATTGCATGAGCATCCAGCGTGCGATGCCGAGTCTGTACTGGATTTTGAAATCTGCGCTTGCGATACGCAGCCGGCGGCCCTTGTTGGCTTGAAACAGGAATATATTGCCGGCGCCAGACTGGATAACCTGCTGAGTTGTTTTGCCGGCCTGCAAGCACTGCTCAAGTGCGACAATCATCAGCCCGCCGTACTGGTTTGCACAGACCATGAAGAAGTTGGCAGTGTTTCAGCATGCGGCGCACAGGGATCTTTTTTAAACAGCGTGCTACAACGCTGGCTGGGCAGTGGCGAAACACTGGCTCGCACATTGCACCGTTCGCTACTGATTTCAGCTGACAATGCGCACGGCATACACCCGAACTACCCGGAAAAACACGACGAAAAACACGCACCACATCTTAACGGCGGCCCCGCCATAAAAATCAATGCCAACCAGCGCTATGCCAGTAACACAACAACCCAGGCGTTTTTCCGCCTCTTGTGCGAGCAACAGCATATTCCTGTGCAAACATTCATCGCTCGTGCAGATATGGGGTGCGGCAGCACAATAGGTCCACTAACCGCGGCAGGGACAGGGATAAAAACCATTGATATCGGCGTACCGACTTTTGCCATGCACTCCATCCGCGAATTGGCCGGGATAGAGGATATCCATCACCTGCTCAACGCCATGAAGGCATTTTTTGACTGCGCTTATTTGCCAGACTGAACAGTCTCGATGCAGGGGGAGCCATCACACCAACTGAAAGCAGCAATCTCCTGCACCTTGGCTCCAGGCGGCACTGAAAACTGCTGATCGGGCAACAGGCGGAAATTCTCACGTTCTGCAATACGCTCAAATATAATCTCCCTGTTATTCAACAAGTACCGGGCTTGATAAAGCGCTATCACCTCAGGATTTCTCAGGATTTCTGTCAGGATGTTATCCCTCTCCCTGGAGATATAACCCTTGCGCGCAATGATAAGTTCCGGTTTTTTCTCCAGCAGCCGTGAAATAATTTCCTCTTCAGAATATACGCGCCTCTCTTCTGGCCAGAATATCTTTACCAATGCATCCATAATTTTTTCATAGGCAGCATACAAAGCTGATCTCTCTGCAGACTGATGGAAACGAGCCAGCCCAATTTCACGATAACCCAACCCAAGGTTATCAATAAAAAAAGTATTGCGACCCGCATACCATGGAGCCTGGCCAATCTGGTCATACACAACCACCGCATTTTCCCGATAATTCATCCGTACAAAATCACCCACGGACGCAATAAGATTGTAACGAATATTGAATACACCAAGCCCATCGGGACTTTCATTAAAATCATCCGGATTTTTAATCAGGCGCCATACTTCTGGCCAATAGACTTCCGCATTCACCACAGCACGAACTGCATTTGACACAAACGGTGCAGGATGAGAATCACGGAAGTGCACATAACGAGAATACACAAGGGTGGAAAATACCAAACCAACCAGCAACAGACGCAAACCGTATCTGGGCCATTTGACAATTGGCCACCAGCGCGCAATCAACATCAGCAAAAAGATATAGACAAATGGCAGTGCAATCCCGGTGTGGCGATTGTATACCTTGTCTTCAAACACAAATACCGTCCACAAGAGCGACAGAAAAAGCGAACCAGCCAGTGCAAGATCACGCTTGCGCCAATGCCTGAACAAACCCGGGAGTGCAAGGAAAAACAATAGCGCCCAACCAGAATGCCAACCATACGTCATCAGATTGCGGAACGATTGCGCGTGATCCGGGTTGACCTTGAAGTAAAAAGGATGCGGCACCAGGTCATGGAAGTACCAGAAACGCCAGAGCGTTACCGCAAAAAACCCGGCAGCCACAATCGTGACACCAAGCCAGAATGCCGATGCTTTCCGTTCACAAAAAAACAGGTACGGCAGCACCGCTGCCAGCATCACAAAACCTTCAGGCCTTGCATTGAGCAATGCCAATGCCGGCAGCCACCAATAACGGACTCTGGCGGGATTGGTCACCCAATTAACCAGCCACAACATGACAAACCAGTAAAAAGCTGTTTCAAGCCCGCGCACAGACCATGTATAAAAAGGGATGCTGGCGACCATCAGAAAAGCAGGGAACAACGCCAGAAAGCGGTCTTCAATAAAACGTCGCGACAGGACGAAGACTTCGCGAATACACAATATGCCGAATACAAAACACAATAGTTTTACAGACAATACAAGATGCAATGGCAGCCAGGTGAGTAACGTGATCATACCCAGCCATAACAATCCACTGCACGCCTCAATATGCTCACCGCCTATATTGAAAACATAGCCGTAACCGTCAGCAATATTTTTAGCAAACCTGAAGTAGATAAATGCGTCTTCTTCGATATCGTTAAAACCGATCGCCACCAGCAACGCATAAAACAGTGTGCACAGTACAAAGGCTGCGCGGGGAAAATCCTGTCTGTTGGCTATCTTCATGTCCACAACGCTTGCACACCGACCCCAAACTCTGCATTCTCGCAGGCCTGTGAGCAAGGTAAAAGCAAACCCGGGGGAAAGCAATGCGCGTATTTTTATGGCTTTTTCTGGCGATGCCACTGATCGAACTGTGGTTCATGATCCGTGTGGGCAGCGAGCTGGGTGCGCTGACTACCCTTTTCCTGCTGGTGATGGCAGGCATCATCGGCATGAATCTCTTGCGCCAGCAGAGCTTCAACACACTGCTCCGCGTGGACCAACGCCTGCAGATGGGCGAAATGCCTGCCGCAGAAATTCTCGAGGGATTTGTGCTGACGCTGGCAGCTGTACTGCTGATCATCCCGGGCTTCATTACTGATGTGCTGGCAATACCGTTGCTGATTCCACCCCTGCGCCACTGGCTAGTGAAGCGCTTCCTGCGCACCGCGTATTACCAACAGCACTACTACCGGGAACAACCTGCTTACCGGGAACAGCATACCTACCGGCAGGACAACGGGCAGCACAACGACATTATCGACGGCGAGTTCCGGCGCGAGGACGATCCCCGCCTGCCTTGACGATTGGCTTGTTAACGCAAAATACCGTTTAACGTAAAATACTGTCGACCAACATCGCAGCCATGCCCTGTGGGCGCGCCAGCATGGCATCCAGCTGGGCAATCCGTGCTGCACACAACTGCTCCGCTGGCTCTGACGGTTGTTCCGGGAGTTTTTTGCTGGACACCTGTCGTGAGACCGGTTGGCCAAATTGCTGGGCGAGATCGTCGCGGATGGCACTGAATGCCCGCGCTGCTTCATTGAAATCAGCTGGCTGGTCGCCCGGTGTGCGTTCATGGCGCATACCCTTATCTGCCGATTCGTAGACACTCACTACCGCCTGCTGGAAAGCATTGGCATTGCCAACGCTAAAAGCGCTGGCCAGCGTTTGCGGATCAAGCGACTGGGATGACATTACGCGATAGCACAATTCTGGATCACGCGACTGGAGCTCCCTGAGTGTATCCACTGTCACCTGCCCCCACTGGATGCGGGTTTTCTGGTCGGCAAACCCCATGCGCTCGTTTGCCAACCGCGTCAGCAATGGGCGCGCCTGCACAAAGGCTTCAGGCAACGCCAGACCCTGCGACATCTGCCCTTCCAGAAATTCATGCAGCGCCTTGTGGTCATCCGGGGCAGTCAGCTTGAGGGCCGCATACACCGGATGCGCATCCATCTCTGCCTGCATGCGGAATACCGGATCGGTATACATCCGCACGGCGTCCGTATTGACCGTGCCCCAGTACAGGAGCATGAAGGCGGCCAGGGGCCAGATAAAACCGCGGTAGAGTTCCCTGTCATCTTTGGGCTCCTGCCCGGCTGTCGCCCACAAAAAGAGACCCGACAATGCAGCGCAAACCGGCATGAACAACAGGTTGAGCAATGCAGCCATCATGGTTTGGCCCCGAAAAGTCCCACTGTCCAGCCAGCGTCACGCAACATACGCGTCGTTTTGATACTCAGGTAAATCAGTATCCCGAGATTCACCAAAGGTACGAATGACAACACCATAAAGAGAATTTTCTGGTTCTGGCTCTTGTCCAGACCGGAACACATCTTCAACACTGCAGCCACCGCAAACAGCGCGACAGCCAGATAGGCCGCCTCCAGCAGCCACCCAGTCAGTGCCCCGCTCCTTTCAGCGCTGCGCATGACAAAATTGAGGAGGATGCTGTACACCGCCATCTTCTGGCCGCGAGCCGCCAACCACTGGCGCTCTTCCAGATCCGCTTCATCTTCCCCCACATCATCCTGCTGGTCTTCCAGCGTCGTGTGTCCGTTGTTCTGGTTCATGGTGGCTTCCAATACTGTATCCAAGTATCCGGCTATGCTAGGGTGAGGCCGTTGTAACAGGCAAGCCGACAGTGGCACAAAAAAATATACCCCCGCTCTGTTGAAATCCTCCACCCCACCCCCATTAAGCAGTCACCTCTTTTGAACAAAGAGTGGATTGGGTCCCCGGACCCTTCTAACTGTCTGTTTTAATTAAATAAACACTTTACGGAGAGAACCATGAAGATCCGTCCTTTGCATGACCGCGTCGTTATCCGCCGCGAAGAGAAAGAAGAAAAATCAGCCGGTGGCATCGTATTGGCCGCCGCTGCACGTGAGAAGCCCAACAAGGGCGAAGTAATTTCTGTAGGCCCGGGCAAGGCACTGGACAACGGTGAAGTACGCGCCCTGCAAGTCAAGGTGGGCGACAAGGTGGTATTTGCCAGCTATGCCGGCAGCCAGACCCTGAAAGACGGTGATGATGAATTCATCATCATGAGCGAAAGTGAAATTCTTGGCATTATTGAATAAGAGGAAAGACCATGACAGCTAAAGACGTAAAATTCGGCGACAGCGCGCGCCAGAAAA
>ERZ724527.763-NODE-763-length-15460-cov-10.172412_pt1 | contig 15460 bp, 6 predicted proteins | sample MGYA00376060_ERZ724527 | MGnify/ENA primary metagenome ERZ724527 (study PRJEB28724, sample SAMN07190886) | activated sludge metagenome | isolation source: activated sludge of sewage treatment plant in Hong Hong | place: USA: Christiansburg, Virginia | collected...
CTAAACTAGTGAACAGTATTAAAAGCGATGAAGAGAAAAAAGTAAGATTATGGGCTCAAGCCGTTCAGAAAAAAGCCGGACTCGTAAAATTCACTAATGATTTATTTCAAAAACTGCAAACCGAAGAGCTTAAAAAAGCGGAGCTATACGCTTTAGCTACAAAAGAATTAAGTTCTGATGCGTTCACCATTTCAGAATTTGTTTTAAAAGTACTGCAAGACAATACAACGGTGCCTGTAATATTAACAGACGACAAAGATAATATTACCGCAAGCAGAAATTTAGATTCGGCCATCGAGCATAATAATGAAGCTTTAAAAAATGAATTGATTAAAATGAAGGCTTTGTATGAGCCCGTTGTGATTGATGTTTATAGAGGCAAGAAAAATTTCTTATATCATAAAGACAGTCGTTTATTTTCTGATATTAAAGTGGTGTTTGATAGTATCATCAAATCTTTTATTTCGGATGTAGCCATTAATAGCGCTGCTGTGCCCGTTATTTATACCGACTCTTCTAAAACGTCTATCATTGCTGTTGGTAATATTGACTCTGTAAAAATCAGTACTCCTGAAAAATTAAAAACTACCATTGATGAAATGGAAAAACAAAACACGCCTATTTTAATTGACTTAGGTGATGGTTCTAAAAATTATATTTTCTATGAGCAATCGCCATTGCTAACACAATTGCAATATTATCCTTATGTGCAATTTGGAGTGATAGGCATTTTCTTATTAATTGCTTACATTTTATTCAGTACCTCGCGTAAAGCAGAACAAGATCAAGTGTGGGTGGGCATGAGTAAGGAAACAGCACATCAATTAGGAACACCTTTGTCGTCCTTAATGGCTTGGATCGACTATTTAAAAGGAAATGGAACAGATGATATGATTGTCACAGAAATGAACCGTGATGTGATGCGTTTGAATATGATTACTGAGCGTTTTTCTAAAATCGGTTCTCAACCTACTTTGCAAGATGAAGATGTTTGTTTGGTAGTGAAAAATGCCATGGACTATTTAAAGCAGCGCACGTCTAAAAACGTTAATTATATTTTAGAAATTCCAGAAACGGAAATTCATGCGCAACTTTCGGTTCCTTTATTTGAATGGGTAATTGAAAACATTTGCAAAAACGCTGTAGATGCTATGGATGGTAAAGGCGAATTTAAAGTAACTATTATTGATATTCCTGAAGGTGTTGCCATTGATTTAGCAGACACGGGAAAAGGTATTCCAAAATCAAAACACAAATCTGTTTTTAAACCAGGTTACACCACTAAAAAACGTGGCTGGGGTCTTGGATTATCTTTATGCAAACGCATCATCGAAAATTATCATGATGGTAAAATATTTGTGCTGCACAGCGAAGAAGGGAAGGGTACAACTTTTAGAATTATTTTGAAGAGAGGGTAATAAAAAAAGTCCGAAAATGTTTTCGTACTTTTTTTATTAAGATTCTTTTCTGTTATTTATTTCGTCTCTTATTTTAGAGGCTAATTCGTATTGTTCTTCATCCAAAGCCGTTTCTAATAAATTTTTTAATTCTTCAGTCGATTTAGATTTGTATTCGCCTTCTGGGTTTGGTGAAGACATTTCTTCAACGGGTGCAGATGACATAGAGCTTTCATTAGTAGGTAAAGTTTCATCATCTAATACAATGCCTGCCGATTTTAAAATAAATTCGTAAGTATAAATTGGACAGTTAAATCGAACAGCTAATGCGATAGCATCACTTGTGCGCGCATCAATTTCTACTTCACGTGTTCCGTCAGTACAAACTAGTTTCGCGTAAAAAATACCTTCTACTAAATTGTATATTAAAATTTCGGTTACTTCAATAGAGAAGGTTTCTGAAAAGGCTTTAAATAAATCGTGTGTTAATGGGCGAGTAGGAGTCATTTTTTCTAACTCAATAGCAATTGCTTGAGCTTCGAATCCTCCAATAATAATTGGTAAACGGCGGCTACCAGTACTTTCGCCTAAAACAAGGGCGTAAGCGCCACTTTGTGTTTGGCTGTAAGATAAACCAACAATTTCTAATCTAACTTTCTTCATACCCATTTTAACGAGAATCTAATATACAAAAAATGGTTGAATTTAGTTTTGATTTGCTTTGAATTTTTTAACTGCTTCTATCAATTTAGGAACAATTGTAAAGGCATCTCCAACCACTCCGTAATCAGCAGATTTAAAGAAAGGAGCTTCTTTATCGCTATTGATAACCACAATTGTTTTACTTCCGTTAACACCAGCTAAATGCTGAATTGCTCCAGAAATACCAATAGCAAAATATAAATTAGGACGGATAGCAACACCTGTTTGTCCAACATGCTCATGATGTGGTCTCCAGTGCATATCTGCAACCGGACGAGAACAAGCTGTTGTTGCTTTTAATTCTTTTGCTAATTCTTCAATCATTCCCCAGTTTTCAGGTCCTTTCATTCCACGACCAGCAGATACGACTAACTCAGCTTCTGGCAATGGAGCCATTCCGCCAACATCCGTTGATTTTTTTTCTTTTACTACAATTTTAGAAGCGGCTAATTCAACTGTAAAGTCAACTACGGTTGCAGCGTTATCTCCTAATTTTACAGGGAAAGAATTTGGTAATAAAGAAATGATTTTGATATCGCTATTAATTGAATACACAGCAGTTGCTTTTCCTGAGAAAACGTTTTTCTTTACTTCTAAGCTTGCTCTATTTACAGTTGGGAAATCAACAGCGCCAGCTACTAAACCAGCTTTTAAACGAGCTGATAAACGAGGAGCCGCAGCTTTACCTGTAATGTCAAAAGAGAAGATAATGATTTTTGAGCCTTCTGCTTTAGCAGCTTGTTCAACCGCCGAAGAGATTAACATACTGTCTAAAGATGCTAAAGCATCATTTTTAACAGATAATATTTTTTTAGCACCTGCTTTCCCAATATCTTCTAATTGAGCAGCATCTGCATTAATAGCTACAGCAGTTACGCTAGAACCTGTTAATTCAGCAATTTTAGCAGCGTAGTTTACTGCCTCTAAAGATGCTTTTTTTACTTTTCCTTTATTTATTTCTGTATATACTAAGATCATTTTATTAAGTTTTTAGTTGTTGGTTTTTAGTTTTTAGTTGAGGATTGTTTTCAAACAACTAATAACTCATATCGAATAACTTTTTAAATAACTTTTGCTTCAGTGTGTAACAAGTTTACTAACTCATCCATGTTATTTTCATCAATCATTTTCACAGTTGTTCTTCCTGCTGACAAAGTGTATGATTTAACATTGGTTAATTTTTCAGCACCACTTGCCGCTACCACAGTTAATGGTTTTGTACGAGCACTCATAATTCCTTTCATGTTAGGGATGCGTTGTTCTGCCATTCCTTTAGCACAAGAAACTACTAATGGTAATTCACATTCTACTACTTGAGTTCCGCCATCTACATCATGTTCAACTGTAGCTTTGTTTCCTTCTAAATCAAATTTAGTAGCTAACGAAACTAAAGGTAAATCCATAAAGCCAGCAATCATAGCACCAACCGATGAACCATTAAAGCTAATGGTTTCTTTACCTGTCATAATTAAATCATAACCATTTGCTTTTGCATAGTTTGCAATTTGCTCTGCTACAAAATAAGCATCAGGTCCTTCCGCATCAATACGAACACCATCATCAGCACCTAAAGCAAATCCTTTACGAATGGTTGCATCGCTATCTGCTAAACCAACATGAATCAAGGTTACTTTTTCAGCCTTACCAGCCTCTTTTAATTCTAACGCACGAACAAGTGCATACCACTCGTCGTATGGGTTAATAATAAATTGTACACCAGCAGCGTTAAATTCTGTATCGCCGTTAGTAAAAGCTATTTTAGTAGTTGTATCAGGTACGTTACTAATTGGAACTAATATCTTCATTGTGTTTTGATTTTTAAAAAGGTGAGCAAATTTATAAAAATATGGCTGTAAATCAAGTGATAAACAACCGTTTTTTTACTTTGTTTTGACGAAAATATAACCACTTGTAAGCGAGGGTTTTAAGTTTGTAAAAAGACAAAAAAAAGAGTCTGTTTTTAGGGTTTCGACCTCGTTTCTATAATTTCTACAATCGCTTTTAATTCCATTGCTTTTTGTTTACATTTGAAACTTTATATCTTATTATGAGGACAATAGAATTTAGAGAAGCCCTACGCGAAGCAATGAACGAAGAAATGCGTCGCGATGAAACCATTTTTTTAATGGGAGAAGAAGTGGCTGAATATAATGGAGCTTACAAAGTTAGTAAAGGTATGTTGGCCGAATTTGGTCCTAAACGTATTATTGATACACCTATTGCAGAGCTTGGTTTTGCTGGTATTGGAGTAGGAGCAGCAGTAAACGGGTTACGCCCAATTATTGAATTCATGACTTTCAACTTTTCTTTAGTTGCCATTGATCAAGTAATTAATGCAGCGGCTAAATTTTTAAGTATGAGTGGCGGTCAGTATAATTGCCCAATCGTATTTAGAGGTCCAACGGCTAGTGCAGGGATGTTAAGTTCTCAACACTCTCAAGCTTTTGAAAATTGGTACGCCAACTGCCCAGGTTTAAAGGTAATTGTTCCATCGAATGGATATGATGCTAAAGGATTAATGAAATCTGCGATTCGTGATAATGACCCTGTTATTTTTATGGAAAGTGAGCAGATGTATGGAGATAAATGTGAAATTCCTGATGGAGAATATTTAATTCCGATTGGAGTAGCTGACATTAAAAGACAAGGAACTGATGTAACGATTGTATCTTTCGGAAAAATCATGAAAGTGGCTTTAGCAGCTGCGGCAGAATTAGAGAAAGAAGGCATTAGTGCAGAGGTGATTGATTTAAGAACCGTTCGCCCTATTGATTACGATACTGTTATTACTTCTGTAAAGAAAACAAATCGTTTAGTGGTAGTTGAAGAAGCTTGGCCATTGGCAAGTATCTCTTCTGAAATTGCATTCAGAGTTCAGAAAGATGCTTTTGATTATATAGATGCACCTATCCGTCGTATAACAACTGCGGATGTTCCATTACCTTATGCTCCAACTTTAATTGAAGCTTCGTTGCCTAACGTTGCAAAAACGGTTAAAGCGGTGAAGGATGTGATGTACGCTACGAAATAAAAAATAAATATTTAGTTATAAAAAAACTCCTTCAGATTTCTGAAGGAGTTTTTTGTTTGGTGTGATTACTGTTTAGTTTTTCAACTTCACAATAATAAATTCTGTTCTTCTATTTACAGAGTGTTCGTATTCAGTACAAGTAGATTTTACTTTTCCTTCGCAACCACAAGTGTTTAATAATTTACTTTCACCGTATCCTTTACCAGAAATACGAGTCTTGTCAATCCCCTGCTTTACAATATAACCAGCGGCAGCCACAGCTCTTGCTCCTGATAATTTTAAGTTGGCGGCTGCACCACCTCTACAATCTGTATGAGCTCCTAATTCAATAATCATATTTGGATACTCTTTCATAATAGCTACAACTTTGTTTAATTCGATAGCAGCATCCGGTCTGATTTTAGATTTTCCTAAGTCGAAATAAATAGGTTTAATGTCAATCATTTTCGCTAAGTCCATACCAACTTCAACTTTGCCAATGGTTAAAGCCAATAATTCATTCATTTGAATTTCGCCTTCTTTCTTGATGTCATAAGTAAAATTTAATGTTTTAGTCACGTAGCCTTCTTTTTCAATGGTTACTAAATACAATAATTTATCTCCAATTTTTTTACCTTTAATTGGTTTCCTGTATTCTCCATTTTTTTCTGTTTTCAATAGTTCAAAATCATTACTTATAGCTAAGTCTTTGATTTTGATTTTTACACCTTCAATTCCAGATCCAGTTTTAGCATCATAAATACCTGCTAATAAGGTTAAGTTTGGGTCAACTTCTAATTCAATAGTTTTTGTAAACTCTTCTTCTTCGGTGGATGATTTTGTTGAAATAGAATCTTGTATTTCAAAATACTTTTCTCTTTTAACGAGTAAACCATAATTAATATCTTCTTCTAACACCGTTTGAAATTCACCTTTTTCGTTTGTCATAAACGAATCGGTATTTAATTTTATAGTAGTTAATGGTAATAACTCTTGTGTGTTTTTATCTTTAATAATAAAATTCACTGTTTTACCTCTCGATACTTTTCTTAATACATCAACATTATAAATGTCATCGTTCATTCCACCATTTTTTCTGTTAGAACTTAAAAAGCCTTTTTTGCCATCTGCGTTTAAGTTATAGGCAAAGTCGTCGTGTTCACTATTTACAGGTTTCCCCATATTATAAACCTTACCTGCTTTATCATCTCTTATTTTTGTTTCGTAAATATCTAAGCCACCTAATCCTTCGTGGCCATTAGAAGCAAAGTATAAGATGTTGTCTTCGGTAATAGAAGGGAATAATTCGTTTCCTTTAGTGTTTACTTTTTCTCCTAAGTTTATCGGAGAACCCCAAGCTCCACCTGCATCTTTTTTACAATAGTATAAATCCATACCGCCTTGTCCGCCACCCATATCAGAAGCAAAGTACAAAGTTTTCCCATCAGCACTGAGTGCAGGATGAGCACAGTTATATTCATTACTATTAAACTTCAATACCATCAAAGATTGAAGGTTATCATTTAAGATAGTAGCTTGCATGATTTTAAGTTTCTGACTCCCATCTAAACTTTGATCTTTTTTGTTAGTTGAGTTTCTGGTGAAGAAAATGTTTGTACCATCTTTACTTGCACAAAATGGACCATCATTAAATTTTGGCGCATATTCCGCAATGAACATAGCAGGTGTTTCATATTCTCCAAATTCATTTTTTTCTGTCATAAACATGTGACAATAGCTATTTCCTGTCCAACCATGTCTTCTTGTAATCCAAGTTGATTTTGTTCTGTTAGACGTAAAAATAATTTTATCATTCATGAATGTGAATGCCGAAAAATCATCAAACTTTGAGTTATGCATAAATTCTTTTAAAGCATAAGCGTCTGCATTTTTAGAAAACTTTTGAAGATTAGTAATTGCTTTTGTAAAAGCTTCACCTCTTTTATCTCCTTTGTATTCTTCCATGTATTTTTTCGCGTCATCATATTTACCAGCTTCCATTAAAGCTTGACCGTAATACAATTTATGAATGTCTTCTGCTTTACCAGTTTTCACTAATTTGCCGTAACAAATTAATTGTCCTCGGTTATTATTAGTTAAACGATAGCAGTCTCCTAAATTGGTTAGTACATCTGCATTTGCACTATCTTTCCTTAAAGCACTTTCATACTTAGGAATAGCTTGTACATAAAGTTTAGAAGAATAGAGTTTATTGGCTGATTTAATCGTAGGATTTTGTGCTACGCTTTCAAAAGCTAATAAACTAATAATAGAAAATATAATAATTGACTTGTTCATAATACTAGAAATATCTTGGTGTTACTACTTTACGTTGTTTGTATGAGAATAAATACCCTAATGTAATCTCATGAGATCCTTGAGAATACTTTTGAATTTTAGTTAAAGCATAATCATAAGAATAGTTTACTAAAAACTGAGGAGTAACTTGAATTCCTAATAAGGCAGAAATATCAGCACTACTTCTATAAGAAACGCCTGCCCATATTTTATTTTTAATTAAAAAGTTGGCATTGATGTCGTATTGTAAAGGTGCATTTTGAACCATTTTCACCATAGCTTGTGGCTTCACTTTTAAATCTTCATTAATCGTAAATACATTTCCAATTGTTAAATAGTAATGGAATTTATTCACGCTTAATTTTGTTGATTTATCAATTTCGCCACTTGTGGTAAATACATAACTATCATCAATCATACGAGGAATAGAAAGTCCTGCATAAAAAGTATTCGTGTAATAGTAAAGCCCTGCACCAAAGTTTGGAGTAATAATACTAGGTGTATTTTGTGACACTTGTATATCACCCGCTTCTGTTGCTTTTAACTCAGATAATTTATTTACTTGGTTATGAATACCACCCATTAAACCAAAAGACAACTTGCCTTTTTCGCCTGCTTTAATTCTGTAAGCATAGTTTAAGTAAACTAGGTTACGGCTTAATTTCCCAATTTGTTCGTTTAAGAAACTAATACCTAATCCCATTTTATCATTCGCTAATGGGCCATGCAGTGTAAACGACGTTGTAATTGGTCGCCCAGGAAAATTAACCCATTGCTGACGGTGAGTTAAGTTTACAGCCATTGCTTCTTTAGAGCCTGTATAGGCAGGGTTAATATACATTTCGTTAAACATATATTGTGTAAACATAGCGTCGTATTGTGCTTTAGCACCCACTGCGCTAAACAAAGCTATTACGATTATTAAAATTGATTTTTTCATTGTCTTTTTTTTTAACTTCTTATAATAATTTTAGTATGAATTAATATTGTAATACTACATAACCATTTACAGGTTCATCTGCTCCGTCTTCAAATTCTATCACGTAGTAGTATGTTCCTTGTGGTAATTTGCTATTACCGATAATTAATCCACTTACATTTGGTGTTCCACTCCATGTATTATCATAAGCATCGTTTTGGTAAACTTTATTTCCCCAACGGTTAAATACAGTTAAGTTAACAGTACGACCTTCGATTCCTTTAATCACAAAGAAATCATTTTTACCATCGCCATCTGGAGTGAATACTTCAGGAATGAATAAATTCACATCTGGTAACTCAAGAACTGTAGGAACATTTTCTCCTGGTTCTGTCGCCACTCCATTTCCGTTTGGATCAGGATTTGTTCCAGTGTTAGAACTATCTCTTACTGTTCCTCCAGTAGAATTAATTCCGTTTCCAATGGCAATGTTTGTAATTGATCTTACTTCGTTTGGCGTAATATTAAGTACAAACGTTATCGTTTGAGTTTCTCCTGGTGCTAATGTACTAGAGTTTGCAATTAGTAATGCAATATCACTATTTCCATTATAGCTACCATTAGCGGTTAAATTCCCTGTTGTTGTAGGACCAGATTTAATTGTAAACGTAGCTGGTGTTGGAATATTTAATGTATCAAATACTTGAACAGATTTAAGCGTATCGTTTCCTAAGTTTTTAACTGTAATTACATAAGTAACATCTAATGTTTTATCAGCTAATATTTCAGAAACTGTTCCACTTTTAGCAACACCAATTTGTGAATTTGGATTTAAGCTAACTACGGTTGCAGTGTCATTATTTGTTGGGTCACCATCATTGTCAGGATCCCATCCAAAACCAGTATTTGAACTATCCGCTACAGTTATTGTTCCATCAAAACCAGAACCAATTGCTGAGTTTCTGAAAGGGCCAAAGAATCCGTTTGGATTAATTTGAACAGTAAACACAATCGTATCTTTTCTGCCTGCAGTTAATGTACTTGTTAATGGTAATAACATGTCGTTTTGTGTTGAACCATCAAAAGTTGCATTAACCGTTAAACTACTGTTAAGTGATGTTACAACAGGTGCAGAGATTACACTGTATGTTGTTGGTAAAGGGAATGTACTATTTAAATTATCAATAATGCTAAAGTTAGTTAAGTTAACTGTTGAAGCATTTGTTGCAACAATTGTATAAGTAACATTGTAGGCATTGTTGTTTACAAATGTTGGAGTACTAACAGCTTTGGTCATACCTAATACATTTGGACTAACTGTAGATGTACAATTTGTTGGTGTTAATGTTACTGTTACATCTGCAAAACACCCATTAGCACTAAATATTCTAATTGTATATGGTATTGCAGTTGCTGGATTATTTAAAGTGCTTGTTAAAACACCACTAAATGGAATTACATTTCCTGTTGCATACGTTGCAGATCCTGTATAAGTTGCTGCTTGAGATAGATCGTATGTGTCAGTTGCGCCATATCCAGAAATCATAATTGTACCATCATTGTTTGCAATTGTACCAGTGCATGTTGCAGCCATTGCCATCGCAGTAAATGAAGGCACTGTTGTATCCGTTGTAACAGTCACTACCACTGTATTTGAACAGCCATTTGTTGGATCAGTTACAGTTACAGTATAATCGCCTGGTAGATTTGTACTCGGGTTTTGTAATGTTGAGTTAAAGAATAATGGACCATTCCACGCATAACCATAAGTTGGAGTAGTTGCAGTAATTACCGAAAGTGTTACAGTTGAATTACATCCTAATACTGGTCCAGGAGATACAATACCAACAACAGGAACAGTTGTATTGGTGCCAATTGTTATTGTTGAAGTTGAACTACAGCCTGTTGTTGCATCGTTAGCAACAACCGTATAATCACCAGCTACACTTGTTGTAGGTGATTGAACCGCTGACGTGAAGCTTGAAGGACCAGACCAAGCATAAGTTAATGTATTTGTTCCTGTTGTTGAAGCAGTTAATGTTACACTAGTTGCACAACCTAAACTTCCAGATGTTACAGCAGTTAAGTTTGGTCCAACTGTATTTGCACCAACTGTAATAGTAGAAGTTGAACTACAACCAGAAGCTATATCTGTAACAGAAATTGTATAATCACCAGCTACAGTTGTAGTAGGAGATTGTGCTGTTGAAGTAAAGCTTGATGGACCATTCCACGAATACGTTACCGCATTAGTTGAAGAAGGTGTTGCTGTTAAGGTTACGTTACCAGTACAAGTTAAACTTCCTGAAACAGTTGCTGTAAAGTTTGCTGATGCTGTAGTAGTTCCAACTGTTAAAGTTGTTGTTGTATTACATCCTGTTAAGGCATCTGCTACATTCACCGTATAATTTCCTGCTACACTAGTTGTAGGAGATTGTACAGTTGAAGTAAAGCTTGATGGGCCTGACCAAGTGTAAGTTAATGTATTAGTTGTTGTTGAAGCAGCTGTTAATGTAACTGTTCCTGCACAACCTAAACTTCCTGATGTTGTTGCCGTTAAACCAGGAATTGTTGTATTTGTAATCACAGTAACAGTAGATGTGGTTACACAGCTCGTTAACATATCTATTACACCTAAAGTATAAATACCTCCTTGTGTAATGCCTGTTGGGTTTTGAACAGTACTAGTATAAGAGCTAGGACCTGTCCATAAATAAACAACTGGTGAAGTCGTTGTACTACCAAATAAATTAACACTTGCGGTATTACATGTAATGTCTCCACTTACAGATGTAGTTACATTTGCAGGTCCTGGTGTCACATTTACAAATACTGTAGATGAAGCTACACAAGCTCCGTTATCTCCTAATACCGTATAAGTTGTACTTACAGAAGGAGTAGCAGTAACAGTTGCGCCTGAAACATTCATTGGCATCCATGTATATGAAGTTGCGCCACTTGCAGATAAACTGATAGTAGAATTAGCACAAGCTGCTGTTGGATTTGCAACTGCAGTAATTGAAGCACCTGGAGCAACATCCAATACAAATGTATTAGTTGAAGTACATCCAAATCCATTATCACCTGTAATGGTATATGTTGTTGTTACAGAAGGAGCGTCAGTAATCGTACTTGTTGTTGCACCTGATGGCATCCATGTATAATTAGTTGCTCCGCTTGCTGTTAATGTAGCGGTTGTTCCAACACAAATAGTTCCTGTTGGAGAAGCAGTAATGGTCATTGTAGGACTAGTCCCAACATTTACCGTAATAGTTTGTGTTGCTACACAACCACCGCCATTATCACTTGATACAGTGTATGTTGTTGTAATGGTTGGGCTATCAACAACACTTGCAGTAGTCGCAGCAACTGGACTCCAAGTATAAGTTGTTCCGCCACTTGCTGTTAATGTAATTGTACCAGCAGAGCATAAGGCTGTTGATGTTGCAGCAATAGATAAAGATGGTGTTGAATTAACATTGATGGTAATAGTATTACTTCCAACGCAACCTGCACCATTATCTCCGTCAACCGTATAAGTTGTAGTTACACTAGGAGAAACAACAGTTGTTGTTCCTGTTAATGCTCCAGGATTCCATGTATATGAAGTAGCGCCTGCGCCAGTTAAAGTTGCACTCGCTCCAGCACAAATAGTTGTTGAAGTTGAAGTAGCAGTTACTGTTGGAGTTGTACTAACATTAATTGTTATGGTTTGTGTACTAGAACATCCAATAGCATCTGCACCAGTTACAGTATAAGTTGTAGTAATAGTTGGACTATCCGTTACACTTACTGTTGTTGCAGATAAAGGCATCCATGTATAAGTTGTTGCGCCACTTGCAGTCATCGTTACTGTATTTGATGAACATAATACCGTAGATGTTGCAGATATTGAAATGGTTGGTATAGAGTTTACATTAATGGTGATGGTTTCAGAAGCTACGCAACCTGTTCCATTATCTGCATCAACCGTATATGTTGTTGTAGCAGTTGGAGTAACAACAGTTGTTGAACCTGTAATTACACCTGGATTCCATGTGTAAGATGTAGCTCCTGTACTTGTTAAAGTTGCAGATGAACCAGCACAAATTGTATTTGAACTTGCAGTTGCTGTTACAGATAAAACAGGGCCAACAGTGATTGTAATAGTTTCTGTATTTGTACAACCAACTCCATTATCACCTGTAGCAGTATAGGTTGTTGTTACTGTTGGAGAAACTACTGTAGTTGAACCTGTTAATGCTCCTGGATTCCAAGTATAAGTACTTGCACCGTTAGCATTTAATGTAGTACTGTTTCCTAAACAGATGGTATTATTTGAAGCAGACAATGTTAATGTTGGATTAGTGCCTACATTAATTGTAATAGTTTCGGTTCCAATACAACCAGCTCCATTATCACTACTTACTGTATATGTTGTAGTTACTGTTGGATTATCAACAACACTTGCAGTTGTAGCAGTAATTGGACTCCAAGTGTAAGTTGTTCCACCACTAGCACTTAAAGTTACTGAACCTGCAGCACATAAAGTTGCTGAGCTTGCTGTAATTGAAAGGCTAGGCGAAGAGTTTACAGTGATTGTAATGGTATTGTTAGCAACACAGCCTAAACTATTATCACCGTCAACAGTATATGTTGTTGTAACTGTTGGACTCACAGCAACTGCCGTACCTGTTAAAGTTCCTGGGTTCCATGTGTAAGATGTAGCTCCAGAACCTGTCAATGTTGTTGTACCTCCTGCACAGATTGTATTTGAAGAAGCAGATGCGGTCACTGTTAAATTCGGACTAACAGATAATGTAATTGTTTGAGTTGTTGAACATGTACCATTATCTCCAGTTACTGTATAATCAGTAGTAGTTGTTGGAGTTACCACAATTGACGCAGTGGTTAATGCTCCTGGGTTCCACGTATAAGATGTAGCACCAGTTGCAGTTAACGTTCCACTATTACCTGCGCAAATCGTATTTGAAGAAGCGCTTAAAGTTAACGTTGGATTTGTATTTACGTTTACTGTAACGGTTTCTGTATTAACACATCCAATTCCGTTGTCGCTTGTTACCGTATAAGTTGTTGTTACAGTTGGAGAAACTACAACGTTGGTTCCAGTTAATGCGCCTGGAGTCCAAGTATAGTTTGCACTACCGTTAGCAGTTAAAGTAGAAGAACTACCAGCACAGATTACAGTTGGAGCTGCAACAGCGGTAAGAGTAGGACTTGGTATAACATCTATTGTAATTGTATTAGTTGCTGAACAACCAAAAGCATTTACTCTATTAATAGTATAAGTTGTTGTAACAGTTGGAGACACAGCTACTGAGTTTCCAATTAATGTACCTGGATTCCAAGTATATGTAGCGGCGCCACTTCCTGTTAAAGTTGTGGTGTTTCCAGCACAAATTGTATTTGATGATGCTGTAGCTGAAACTGTTGGAGCACTTACATTTACATCCACAGTTTGAGTAGCAGAGCAACCAAGTGCGTCTTCACCAATCACTGTGTAAGTTGTAGTTACTGTAGGAGTAACAGCAATCGTAGATCCTGTTAATGCACCTGGATTCCAAGTGTATGTTGAAGCGCCTGTTCCTGTTAAGGTTGCTGTACTACCAATACATAATACTGTAGGGTTAGAGCTTGCTGTTAAAGTAAGCGTTGGATTTACTGTTAATGAAACAGTTGTTGTGTTCGAGCAAATACCATTATCTCCAGTTACTGTATATATAGTAGTTGCAGTTGGAGTCACAACTGTTGTTGTTCCAGTTAATGCTCCTGGATTCCATGTATAAGAAGTTGCTCCATTCGCTGTTAATGTAGATGAGCTTCCTGAACATATAGCTGTTGGCGATGCGATTGCTGTAACTGTTGGACTAGCAATGACATTTATAGTAAGCGTATTAGTATTTGAGCAACCAGTAATATTAGCACCAGTTACAGAATAGGTAGTAGTAATCGTAGGACTAACCGCAACTGTAAATCCTGTTGTACCACCTGGATTCCAAGTATAACTTACAGCGCCAATTACTCCTAATGTTGTTGTACTTCCTGCGCAAATAGTATTAGCTGCGGCAGCTACAGATAACGTAGGATTTGCATTTACTGTTAATGATAAAGTTGTTGTGTTTGTACAACCTGTTGCAGAAGTTCCAGTTACTGTATATACTGTAGTTACTGTTGGAGTAACAGCAATTGTTGTTCCTGCTATCGCTCCTGGATTCCAAGTATAAGTTGATGCACCATTTCCAGTTAAGGTTGCTGAAGAACCTGCACAAACAGCTGTTGGATTAGATGAAGCAATTAATGTCGGTAAAGAATTTACAGTTAATGATATCGTTGAGGTATTTGAACAAGAACCTGTAACGCCCGTTACGGTATATACTGTTGTTGCAGTTGGACTAACAACAGCTGTTGTTCCTGTTAAAGCACCTGGGTTCCAAGTATAAGATGTTGCACCATTTCCTGTTAATGTTGCAGAAGCTCCTGCGCAAATTGCCGTAGGGTTTGATACTGCTGTTACTGTAGGATTTGGATTCACAACTAAATTAACTGTTCGTGTAGCTGTACAACCTAAAGTGGTTGTTCCCGCTACTGTATATATTGTTGTAGCGGTTGGAGTTACTGCAACTGAAGTTCCTGATAATGCACCAGGGTTCCATGTATAAGTTGATGCACCTGAACCTGTTAATGTTGCAGAAGCTCCAGCACAAATTGCAGTTGGACTTGCTACTGCATTTACTGTTGGATTAGAAACTACTAGAGATAATGTTCTAGTATTTGTACATCCTGCTACTGAAACACCGGTTACCGTATAAACTGTAGTTGTTGTTGGAGTAACTGCAACCGTTGTTCCTGATAATGCTCCCGGATTCCAAGTATAAGTAGAAGCACCGCTTCCTGTTAATGTAGCTGTATTACCAATACATAATACTGTTGGATTAGATGTAGCTGTTAATGTTGGTAAAGCATTTACGGTTAATGAAACCGTTGAAGTATTAGAACAAGTTCCAGTTCTTCCAATGACTGTATAAATTGTAGTTGCCGTAGGTGAAACTACTGCTGTCGTTCCTGTTAATGCTCCCGGATTCCAAGTATATGTTGTAGCGCCACTTCCAGTTAATGTTGCAGAAGAGCCAGCAC
>ERZ724527.765-NODE-765-length-15454-cov-3.582700_pt1 | contig 15454 bp, 27 predicted proteins | sample MGYA00376060_ERZ724527 | MGnify/ENA primary metagenome ERZ724527 (study PRJEB28724, sample SAMN07190886) | activated sludge metagenome | isolation source: activated sludge of sewage treatment plant in Hong Hong | place: USA: Christiansburg, Virginia | collected...
ATGAAGGGTTTGCTGGAGTATGACGATGCCTATTGCAATGCAATAACCCACATCGAACGCATCAAGATCGATAAATTCAAGGATAAGCTGACGTCGACTGTTGACGACAGCGACTTCGAGTCATTCAAGCTCCCCTATAGATCGACGACTTCGAGCATCTACAAAAAGATCCACGAAAACCGCTAAATCGACAGCTACTCCAAGAACAAACTGAAGCTGCGCGTCTTCTGCTGCCACATGATAAACAGAATCTTCGACCAGAACGAGCTGGATACTAACTTCGAATGGTACGTCAAGTGGCTCAGCACGGACCCCCGCAGTTCCCAGTCCAAATTCGACTTCAACAACTTCAAAAAGTGGATAATGTGTGAGTCCAAGGAGAATCTCGATAAGAACATCGCCAAGCTACACAAGATATTCTTCAGGTGACCATCTATAATTATGCATAACAAGTAAGTTGCCATTGGCGAGAGGCTTGTTCAGGCAGAAGGGTATATGTTAGGGCCAGGGTGCTATCAGCACAACGGGCAGCTCTATGCATCGTGTGCGGGTACACTCACAGTCGATCAGGCACGCAATGAAGAAGGCAAGCAGCAGCCACGCTTGTCAGTTCGCAACGCACAACACCCGCCAATCGTGCTGCGTCTCAATGACATTGTAGTAGCTGAAGTAGTGCGGATTCGTGACGACGGTGTCTACGTTCGCATTCTTCAAATCAATGATGTGAAGGTGCTGCAACATCTTGAAGGACACATCAAGCGAGAGCATATTCGCGAAAAGGAAATCGATAGCATTAAGGTCGACGAGTGTTACCTGCCTGGCGATGTTATTCGTGCCAAATTTGTGTCGTTCGGAGACGGCCGGCGAATCTACCTATCGACGGCGGGAGAGGAGCTGGGTGTACTTTACGCGAGGAACGAAATCAGTGGAAAATTGATGCTCCCCTACAGCTGGACCGAGATGATCTGTCTGAAATCTGGGCTAAAAGAGAAGCGAAAGGTTGCAAAACCCAACAGCAGCTGACTTAACTCTTCTGTTGAATGTTGACACTCGCTCGGAATTTGTTAGTAGTTGTTGAGCTTAAATTGTCGCCATTGAAATACTGACAAATATTAAATGGAAGCAAGCAAGTCTTTAAAGGATCAGGTTGGATTCGCAGTGGAGCCACGCAGGAACTGTCCACATATCAAAGCAGAGTGGTTGGAACTTCTCACAGAGACCTTTGATACTCAGGGAAAGTCGCTACTGGAGGTAGGTTGTAAGGAATGCGGAGACTCCTCCGAGAACTGGGTTTGTATTCCCTGTGGAGGCGTCTTCTGCTCGAGGTACGTAAACGCACATATGTCCATCCACAACGGTGAGACCAAACACCCTATTGCCTTCAGTCTATCGGACGCCTCATTCTGGTGTTACGAGTGCGATAGCTACATTACTTCGATGATGATGAACCTTGCTCGCAACAAATTCAGCAAGATGAAGTTCCCAGACGGAGACGATACCTCGGAGATGAACCGTCTTGCCGATGCCTTCAAGAAGAACCTGAAGTTGACAGATAAAAAGGAAGAGGAAGTGAAGGAGGTAAAGTTCACTAAGGAGGACCTTGTCAACGGTCTACGTGATAAGAAGTACAAGAAGATTGTGTTCCTCACGGGAGCTGGTATAAGCGTATCTGCGGGTATTCCCGATTTTCGTACCCCAGGAACGGGTCTTTACAGCCAGATGGCCAAATACAACCTTCCGCAACCAGAAGCAGTCTTCCACATTGGGTACTTTAGAACCAATCCCGAGCCATTCTATCTGTTGATGAAGGAGTCTTTCAAATCTGATGTGAAACCCGTGATCAGCCACAAGTTCATAAAGAAAATCAACGAGGAAGGAATGCTGAGTAAGGCTGTGACCCAGAACATCGATGGTCTCTAACTTGATGCCGGATTGCCTCAGAATAAGCTAATCCAGGCGCATGGCCACAGTAGGACTGTGAGGTGCATAGACTGCAAGAAGGAGGCATCTCTTGAAGCTTATAAAAAGGCTATCGACGATCAAATTGTTCTCAGATGCGAGTGCACTGGCCTTGTCAAGCCGGACGTCGTATTCTTCGGAGAATCGCTTCCGAAGGAGTTCGCTGAGGCAATAGACCTGGTCGGGGAAGCCGATCTAGTCATTATCATGGGCACCTCGCTGGTGGTGTTCCCATTCGCGATGCTGAGCCAAATGATTGACGAAAAGACGCCTCTGGTACTGATCAATAACACTGATTCTCGACCAGGAAAGAAGGCAAACAGCCTGTGGCTGGACGGTAACCTTGACGAACGTGTAAAAGAACTCGCTGACGAACTGAAGTGGGAGTTGTGATTGTATTCCAGATGCCATATATCATCAACAGTGAAAGTGCTCGAATTCCTCGTCATCGTCGGAAGGAAGGTCTTGCTGGCGAGACCGTTTTCCTCTTTCGACGACATGAGTTGGATTTGGTTCCTTAGTCGTGTCTTTTTGAAGCTTACTGTTTCGCGCAAGTTATTTGCTCTTCTGCTTCAGTTTCTTAATGCTGCTTTTGAGCTCCTTCTCTGTAGTTGTTAGTTGACAGCCCTAGTCCTCAATGCTGCACTCCACTTAGATGCTCATGAGTGGCGCATTGATTGGTTAATTGAAATGAGGAATCACCTCCTTCGTTGATTCCAACAGTGCTGCCATCGATGCGCCAGTAAACCACTTTTGGTTGGAGAGCGTCCCGTTTGCCAGATGTTTTCGAATTTCGCTCCCCTCAAATTCTTGGGAGAGCCGATGCGTAAACCACTCCGGGAGCTACTCGCACATGTACTCCAATGTCGGATCGTTTTCAAGCAAATGCATGAGCTTTTCGTAGCTCTCCAGAAGCTCTGGGTCGATACTAGGTCGTTGGAGTACCTCGAGTAGAAACATGCTGAGTGCCATGTTTGGTTCATGCCCTTGATGCCGATTGATGCATTGCTGGCAGGTTGCTGTTGGGCACATGAAGCAAAACTGCCTGCAAGCAGGGTCAAGACAAACGCGATCACTGGTGTTCCCTGCAGGGCACTTATAAGATGGAGAAATGCTAAACATGCTGGATTATGCACAATCACATCTTAACTAAGTGCTCTTCATACTTCGATTAGTGCTTCTCAAGAAACTCGACGACCTTCGTGAAAGATGGGCGTAGCTTGGGATCACGCTTGGTGCACATCAAGAATAGGTCCACCATCGGTTGATTATCAGTCTTAGGCATCTGAATTTGATGGTTGTCATCTCGACCCACGAGACCGATGATCTGAGCAGGTGAGTACTTTTGGTAAGGTATTTCACCTGTGAGTAACTCCCAAACGAGCATGCCGAAGCTATACACATCGGACTCGAACTCGTACTTTTCGCCCCTGAGGATCTCTGGTGCCATCCAATGAGGCGTACCAACCCGACGAGCTTGCCCCTTTTTGTGATTGGAGTTGATTCGTGACAACCCAAAATCGCAGAGCTTGACGTTCCAGTTTTCGTCGATGAGGACGTTGGATGATTTGAGATCGCAATGCAGTACTCGTTTGCCGTGTAAGTAGGTCATTCCCAGAGCAATATCCTTGATTATGTAGAATGTTCGCTCTTCGGTGAGAGTTTTGTGTTGCTTGTGAAGGTAGTCGAAGAGACTCCCGTTCGAGAGGAACTAGGTTATCATGGCATACTGGTCATCGTAAATGCACATTCCCATGTACAGAACGATTGATGGATGTAGCAACCGATTGATCAGCTGCACCTCCTCAATGAAGTGGCCGATGTGTCTGTTTCGAAGTCCTTGTTTCTTAACGTATCGCTGAGTTAAAACACTGCCTACCTTCACGGCGACTTCCTGTCCCAGCCATCGACCAAGATTCACTTGTCCATAACCTCCCTGCCCAATAGGCTGCAGTATCTCAATTTCGTCCTTAGGTATGAGGAAGTTGAGTTTGATTCCGTGCTTTTTGAGATACTCCTCCACGATTTCTGAATTGGATCTAATTTACTTTCGATATTGCGCTTCTTTCCCGATTTTGAAGTGGTAGGCTGAGGGACCTCCAGCAACTCCATACCCTCTTCTGAGCTGTCACTGGAGCTGCTTTCCTCAATCTCCTCCAGGTGATCGCTGGGCTTTTTCTCCATCTTTATGCGTGGTTTTTCATCGAGCTGCACGATGTCCTCGAAGGTAAACGTATTGAAGTCGATATCCTTGACCTCGCTGAAGTTTGGATACAGCTGCTTCTTGAATATCAGTTTCAGCATAGCTATTTAGCGCATCATATCCTTTCGGTCTCCCAGCACAACTCCTAACGTGTCCTTGAGGTCCGCTTCGGTGAGCTCTAACAGTGTGCATCCGTCGATATCCTCTTGCCGAAAACGTTCAGCGTATTCTCCCAGACCGAGCCCGTCCAGCCATATGCCAACATCCTCAGCTGTCCAAATCAGTACTAACTTACAAAATGCGAACTTTTCTTATTGATGGATAGGAATGTGCCGGAGTGAAATTGCCGAGAGGGTGTCCTTTCCCTTGAGATGTAGCGGTTGGACGAGAGACTGAACATTGATGAGTCGGGACCCTTATGCATCAAGCTATAGTGCAGTGGGTTTTCAGGCTCGTGTTTCTCCTCCCAAGAATTGACGTTCTCATAGAGCGACTTTATCGAAGGAGCATGAGATGGATCTGGATTCGCCTACCCCTGTGCAGCTTGCTCCCCATCCAGTTACCGAGTATTGAACTTTTCCTCTTCAACCTTTTCAGTTTGTTCAATGAGTCTGCCGTGCTCATAAATCTCCATGTAAGTTCGGTTGTTTAACGAGTCGTGATACTCTCCAAGACCATGTTTTCTGTTTTCGAAGAAGGGTCCCTTATATTCGGAGCCATCAGTTTCAATGAGAACCCCCTCACCATGCTTCATGTTGTTTGTGAATTCCCCACAGTATCTCTGACCGTTTTCATAGAAGTATTGTCCTCTTCCGTGCTTCTTGTTCTAGAACCAGTCCCCAATATACAGTTCACCGCGGATGTAGTAGTACTTACCCTTTCCGTGCTTCATTCCATTGAGGAATTCACCTTAGTAACGCTCACCGTTATCGTAGGCGAGCGTACCGATACCTTCCAACTTGCCATTGACGATGCGTCCTTCATCAGCCATGATGTACCAGTGTAGATTGCTCCATTGGGAAGTTTGGAGTGCACGACCTTGTCAGTAGCGACTTCAGAAGGCGTTTTCGGTGCGAAGTAGCTCATCAGCGACCCAATAACTTTCATGTTGTTTGAATTTATTAATCTTTGGGTCGCTGTTTGATCAAATTCATCGGGTCTCGTTGTCGCAAGAATTTTTGCGGGATGATATAATTTTAACCATTCTGCAGTCGCGGATTGTACTGAAAAGCGGAGCACTGCTCACCTTGATCACTTATTTTTATTATAAGTTTTTATTCCATGCATCGCACTCCCCTCACCAAGCAGCTCAAGCAGACTCCCTACTCCTCTAGCGTCGAACGGTACCACGTAGATCTACCCAGAGAACCTAATAGGGTGCCTACAGCTCCACTTAAAAGTCGACAAAAGGGGCTTGCGCTTGCAGTCAACGAGGTGTCAGGTCTCGGCAAGGAGCGGCTGTCTGTGCTAGTAGACAAGATGAAGTAGAAAACAGCTCTAACCTAGATAGCAGTCTTTCACGACGAAGTAAAAGAGTAAGGTGGAGATCGTTTCCCTACCAAAGACCGATACAAAGTTTAGGGATACAGTTGGGACCGAAATGCATCACCGACATCTATAGGACTCGAAGCGTCCACAAACATCAAAGTGCTCCCGCCGGAAGGACAAGTAGTACGACAGCGAATACCACGAGGAAGACAATGAGGACCTTATAGTTGTGACAGGCTTCAAAGCCGAACTGCAGTAGGAGCCGAAGAAGAAGCACGTGACTACTCGTGCAATCTATTCCGCGCAGCCAAAGAAAAGCCGAATGAAACCAATTGACGATCTGATCAAGTACAACGGCAGCTGTGTGAAGAAGCATGGGATGCAACACACAACCCATTTCCAAACGTCCCTCGGGGCAGAGTTTCTGGGACTGTTCGCCAACAACTGACAGCGATCATTAATAAACTTTGGAAGGTGGTGGTGCAAAACGAATCATTGCCTCGCACGCAGACCATTTTACAAGTCCTGCTGACTTGGTCGGACTTCCTCGAGTGTCTTCAGCCGACTGCGAACTCCCATAGAATTGTTTAGGATGGCTCGCTGGCGTAGTCTTTGGTAATCGTTCGTAGAGAAGCCTGGGAGTAGAAGTTGTCCGGTAAAGGCCTGTTTATTTAGACGTGCTTCATTATTATCCATCCTTTTCTCGTTCAGACGCTGCTGCTCTCGTTCGTCGATCTGTTGCTGCAACATTTTTCTAAACTCCAATTTCTTTTCCACATCCTTTAGCCGGTCAAGCTCCGCCTCTGGAAGCTTTTCGTTGATACGTTTTAACCTAACCTCTTCGAGATCCTTTTCAATCTGCGCCATTGGAGTGCTCTGGCGAGTACTACTGCCAGTGTTGTTTGCTGTTCGAGCCTCTCCGTTTGAGAACAGATTCTTTTACAGTTCTTCATAATTACTGGGATACTCTTCCTTGATATACTTGCTTAGAATGCTGTGCTTGTCCTCCTCCTTCTTTTTCATGAGTTCTGCATATAAATGGAAAGTCTCGGGGTTCTGCTGGTAGCCATACTTAATCTTGTCGAGGGTTCCTCTTCGCTGGCGGTCCCGGTCGTGCTCCAATCGAATATTCTGCTCAGAATATAGTACATCCTCCTGTCTATTACGCTGCCTGCTAAAAGCATTCTCGTGAATCTTGTTTTCATAGGCATTTGCGAGCTCTGTCTTTTGCCGTCTTTTCATGTCGTACTCTATCTGCTCAGAGCGCTTCATCTCCTAAATTTGCTTTCGATAGTTCTCGTCGAACAGCCTATTCTCGCGTTACTTGTCTTCGATCTGCCTTAATTCGGTTGTACTTGCCTGCGTATATGTTCCTATTTGGTGCGAAGGTTCTCCCTCGCGAAATCCATCTTAATCTTGTTCAGTCGTATGTAGTTCTCCCGTTCACTCTCAGATAGCGCCGAGTTGTTTCGATCGATGATCTTCATTAACTCTAAGTCCTCTTGCCGGTCTGATCTGTTTCGGCTGTTGCCAAGTGCAATCATCTCTTCGAGCTGTTCTCTTCCTTAATTCTTATGTACTTGTATTGACGTTTGCGTAGTTCCTCTTCCTTCTTCATCTCCATCTCCTCCTGCTTGATTCGATCAGCCTGCAGTTTCATGAGATAGCCCCACTCGCTATCGACTGGATGTGGCTTCGACATTTAATAAAATTATTGGACAACGGTATGACAATGCCAAAGCATCAAGTTGCTTATTTATCAGCCGAAATGGATATTGCTCACTCGCTTGTAATCTCCACGGGGGTTATAGCCAGCGATTTGCCCTTGGTTTTGCTGCTGGATAAGCTGGTTTTGTTGCTCCGCAAGTGCCTTGCGATGAGCCTCTTCCTTGAAGTAATTGTAACCGTCTCCAATAACGACGTTTGCCTTGTTCTTAATCTAAATTTAAATATTCCTACCTCCGCGTAGCGGCTTGGTGGTTTGAGGCCGTTGTCTAGATTTTGTTGCGAGCCATAGATGATTCCACCTGCAGTTTCCTTCGGGCGAATCGGTTCGCGCCTTTCTGGTGCATGCTGTGAATTCGGGGTTGAAGACAGCTGTTGACGGCTCGACGGATTACGACTTTCAGTTGGAGGTGGCTGTTTACTTTGCTTCGGTTCTTTCAAACTCTCGTAGTAAGCCATGACCTTCTCAAGCTCGTCCTGAGGCATTTGGTCGATGTGCTCGTACTTCTTCAGGTAGCCGAGCACCTCTTATTCATTATCTGAGTGTTCGTTCTTATCTGTACAGGAAGGTGCATGCCTGTTGGAAGGCTGTTCCTGAGCGTAGCTGTAGGGAGATTCAATATGGTAGGCAGATGGAAGCTCCTGAGCGTAGCTGCCCTGCTTGTTTAATGAATCCCGTCGGATAGGCTCTTGGTAGGAGAGCTTCACCTGAACATCCTTATTCTTCTGCTTGCGCTTCTGGAAATCGTTGAGTTCGTTGTTTCCGGTGTCCCAGGCAAGCGAAAATTCGCCCTTTCTAACTACATAGCCGCTGGAGGTACCGTCGAGGCCTGAGATTTTCTTCCCAGAGGGCATCTGGTCGTAGGTTGGCTGACCACTGAACATTCCTTCGCTGAATATATTTGAATTAATATAGAATACGCAACGGCTGGCAGCATTAAAAGCACGTCTAAAGTAGCTCCGATCGGAGGCTTACTGGGTCGGTTGGACGCCTTTGAGCGATGAATGCGTCGTTGAAGTAAAAACCCGAGCTCCAAAGCGGTAGAACTACGTAGAAAGCATCGGCAAGATATGAAAAGCACTGCTTGAAACGGGTAGGAGACAATCAGCCAATCTGTTGATCATTCTCCCAGTGTCCTTTTGCTCTTAACTATACGGCCTGCCAGTCGATCAGTTCGATGGGTTCTGCTGGTAGCGTTAGTTGCAAATTCGAGGTCTGAAATAACCTTAGCCTGTAGTTCGACAATCTACTCGAGCTACTTGATCTTCTTCTTGCAACTGCTGAGTTGCTTCTTACTAACTGCATCTGGGATGCTGGCTTCCACGGACATGTCATGGCAGACCCTCTGTTCGGTTTGTACTGATTGGTTTGTGCAATGCTGTCTCTCCGAATCTCTTCCCAGCAACGTGAGTACATTATGAGCTTGGCTGCTTTCCTACTTATCAGTACTACTCTTGAGGGAGCGCTGGGTCGTTCCCGATATGGATTTAGAACTGTATAGGCGCCTCTCCATCTTGGTCTTGACTGCTTATGTTCGTTCAAGCTTTTGCGTGAGTTCCAATAGCTTCACCTCGGCCGTACTCCTTTTCTTTTCGTTGGCTACATAAGTGTGCTGCTTACTGTCTGCCCTCTTCTTCATTTTGATGTAGGACTCCCTGAGAGTGAGCATCTCCTTGATCATTTCCTCCTTCTCCTGCTGCAGACGGTAGTTCACCTTCCTGAGCTGCTCCTCGAATTTGGTTGGCAAGTTGGGATGGATGTTTTATTGGTCAGGAATCCCCCTGCCAACGATTTCTTCGATGACTTGCCGGTAGTTCTTCATTGTTATTTGAAATTTGCGCTTACATAGAGAAAATCAGTTGGCAGCTGGCTGCTCTTCTACATCACAAATTTCATCGCTCGGTGGGTTCTTTGATCGTTATTTGATGCGTTTTTGCTGAGTAACGAACGACGTACCCTGTTATAGTCGTTGGTGTAGCAATTCTGGCACATTCCTCCAGCATACAGCTTGTCATGTGGGCACTTCCATGGCTTCTTGGTTCGGCCCTTGCGGTGGTAGCAGTTGTTGCACATTCCCTTGGCGTAGTGGGGAAGCTTGTCGTGGCCACAGACATTGTTGATTTTGGCGCTGAGTAGACTCTTCCTTACATCTTTTTTCTGTGGGCTGCAGCCGTATTAACTTTTAGCTATTCCTTCTGTTTGGTCTAAGTCTCCGTCAAAGTTTTCACAGCAGTACCTTGCAGCAGGGTAGCGTATTGGCTAAACAGCATAGTCTGCTGTCTAACCAGTTCATCCTGAAGCGTTGACGTCATATTTGATGAGGTCACGACTTGATGCTGGCCATCCTTATCTTTGTTCGAATAAATTTCCTTATCGATCGGGCTGGGCTTCTATGATGTCTAGGCGGATAGCTGTGGTTCTGGGCATTTTTGAAGCTTGTCCTCCTGACTGTTGTTGGCCATGCCCGAAAGCCCAAGGGGAAGTCGGAAGAGGCTTGCAAATGAGCTTCCGTTGTTGGTGAGATTAAAATTAAGCACTGATTATCATCGACTGGTACAGCTGGCCCCGCTGGACAGCAGGTGAAGGAAATTCATGCCTGACTTTGATAATATTATTAATGGACGGCATCGTGATTATTGTTTTATTGGCGAAGGCGCAGAATATACTCTCTCTAGGGAACGTTCGTCGGACAGCTAGCCATAATAATAAATGCGATCGGTCATAATTCCTATTCTGCTGATCGCCCTGTTCGGCTTCGTGCACGCGGAGAAGAACTATACTGACTTCGTGCTCAACATCAAGGACAGTATCAGCAACCAAAAGCTGCCATTCTACCATTCTGCGTGGGAAAGGCTGGCTTACATCACGGATACCTATGGTAGCAGAATGTGGGGAACCGATGCTCTCGAGCAGGTCATTCGAGAAATGAACCGTCAAGCAACTGAAGAGAAGTTTGATAACATCCGGCTGGAGCCAGTCAAGAACTTCACGAAATGGGTGCGAGGGAAGGAATCTTTGGTGATGACATCTCCAAGACCAGTAACCACACCACTAAAGGTGATCGGCCTTGGTGGTAGCGTCGCAGGGTAACTAGCTAGCTCTACTCAGGAACGTCTCCGCCGAAGTTATTGTGTTGAGGAACTGGGATGAGTTGAACAAACGACAAGATGAGGTACTCGACAAGATCGTAGTGTTCAACAACCCATGGATCGACTACTACCAGAGCGTTGAATACCGAGTAAACGGAGCTTCGCGTGCTGCTGAGTTTGGAGCAGTGGCGATGCTGGTTCGTTCGGTGACTCCAATTAGCATTGAGTCTGTACATGCTGGCTACATGGAGTACGATCCAAACCAAGCGAAGATTCCATGTGCAGCAATTTCAACTGAAGATGCCGATATGTTCCAACGTATGCAGGATCGTGGGCAGAAGATTGTTGTGAGACTCTCTCTGGAGAGTCAGTTTGTTAGTGGCTGCTACAGCAATAATCTTGTGTTTGAGATCAAGGGGTCAACCTATCCCGATCAAATTATCTTGGCTGGTGGGCATATCGACAGTTGGGATACTGGGTCACAGACCGGTGCCAACGATGATGGTGGAGGATTCATCACAGTCTTTTAAGCTCTCCGAATGCTGAACCGTCTGCAATACCGACCCAAGAGAACTCTGCGGTTCATCGCTTGGAGTGGATAAGAATCTGGTAGCCCCGTCGATGGCGCTGCTCAGTATCTCGCACAACATCGTGCTGAACTGGGTAAACATATTGCTGCTTTCGAAAGTGATTTGGGAAGTAGCAAGTTGCTCGGCTTCGGTCATACCGGAGCTGGTCAAGATATTGTCAAGGGAGTTCTCAACAATTACCTGTCTCTCCTTGGAGCAGGTCAATACAGTAATGACGGCTTTTCAGTCGACGTGGAGCCTTTGTACAATGAAGGAGGTGTCCCCGTGCTGAACAACATAGTTCAGGATACCCCCGACCACCAGTTCTACTTCAAGTACCACCACTCAGCAGGAGACTCGATGTCCATGATGGACCCCGATGACATGGACTCGAACGTAGCTGGCATTGCTGCTATGCTGTACATCCTCGCCGACCTGGACGTCAGCTTGCGTGCACCCACCTATGAACATCTACGCCGCTAATGAGCGAATGATTGCTGAAGGAATTAGTAATTATAAAATTCGGAGTAGTCTTTCAGTTGATGGAGTCAACCAAGAGGGAACTGGAACAGCTTGCTCGAAACATCTACGGCTACAAGAGCTGGAGTGTTAGCAAATTGAATAGCCGCGACCGTTTGCTGAAGGATTTCCTGTGCATAACAGACGACGAGTGTCTTATAAACATCCTTCGTGACTACACCAAACCTGAGGATCTCAGTCATCTCAGCGAAGAAGAACTGGAGAAAATCGCCCACGGAACTTCTCTCAAGCTATTGAGAGCAAAGTACAGCTTGTTCCTCGAACGGTTAAAAGTAGGGCAGGTGGCAGTCTTTACGAAGTAACCTGGAAACTTAAAAGTGCCAGTCGCCTTCGAAGCTCTTTGGAGAGAAATAAAGAGTTTCGAGAATGGCAAAGGCATAAAGATAAAGTAAACCGGCGAAAAGACTCCAACAAAGGCTGAACCTCCATCGAATTCCCAACCCCAGCTAGCTAAAGACAACGGTATTATGCTTGTGGAAGAAAGGAACATGCAAGTCCAGGATACTAGTTGCCAGCCCCATTGTGACAGCAAACCAAACCAACATAATAAGCCGGATAGTCAGCCTGCAAAGCCAAGCTCCCAAGAACAATCAACACCACTGAAATAAAGATACCATGAACTCGTCAACGAATATACACGACTTTACCACTTGCATAATCAAAATATGCCATACGACCGTGACCACATGAAGAAGGTTTATGACGAAATGACCAGGCTTGAAAAGCAAGTCAATGATACCAAACAACAGCAACCACAGTCGCAGTGATCATGCAATTATGGATCAACACAAATAAATCACTTCAAAGCTGAGCTAGCTTCGCTCTTTTAAACTACTGCGTGCCCAAGTCTAAGTCGATGTCATAGTCACGCGGCCGTTTCCCCAGCTCGTAGTCGCTGTCCAACCCCACCGAGTCACCCTATTTCGTGCTCTCAACCGAACTTGAGATCTTCAGCAGTTCGTCCTCAACCTCCATTTGCCCAGGTCTCTCAGCGGGGATGCCTTAAAGCAGTTCACTGTCAACTTCTTCCTCCGAGTTGTATCCTTCCAGTTCGTTGATGTCACAAACTGATTCTGTAGAGTCCAATAGTTCCTCCAGCTTATCGAGGTTGGCTCGCTTGCTAATGTCATACAGGTGTTCAGTCTCCTCCGGAAGCTTTGTGGAGATCCTGAGATTGCCCAGCATTGACTCTATCAGGGCGTCTTGCTTGTGATTTCCCAGGCTAATGTCTTTCCATTCTGAAAGAATAGTTTCGAGGAGCTTGGCTTTCAGTTGATCCTCAGGTACTTTCTGCTGCTCTTTCATACTCTGCAGGCAGTAGTTAGCGAGTTCGACCAGATATCTCATCGTTGTGGGTTTGAGCAGGTCTTTCGAAATCATCACATCGGCATCGATCAGCAGCCTGACCTCTGCTAGATTGCCTAATGACGACCAGAGATGACGATAATACTTTTCAGTATCCTATAGGACTGTCTTGGATGCTTCGTAGTAAACAGCTCCGAGATTCTGCTTGCTGTGGTTGTTCAGGTGCACGTTGACTTAGTTAATCGACAGATCCACGAGGTATTATCGGTATTGGTGGGTGAGGTAGTTAAGGGCGATCGGTGACTGGTTCAGGATTTTCATGTACTCATCTGCTTTCAGGCGCAGAGTACTTTCGACGAGAGTGCTAAATGATACGAAAGAAGCGGTTTTGGCTTTGAACTCTTCGTTGAAAACTGCTTTGGCGAGCAAATCGGTGGTATCCTCCAACATAGAGACGAGCCTTGTTTCCCTCTCCTTGAGCAACAACAAGCTGAACACTTGGTTAAACTCACAGTGGAAGCCTTCCATCCTTCGGAGCCACTTTTTGAGCAGAATGGTGACGATAGAGAAGGTCGGTAGAATATTCCATTCGGGGAATAGCTCCTCGAACATATACTGGAACTCGCTGAAGAGGAAGCCAAGCTTCTCGTGCAGCGCAATCACAGTCTTTCTGAAGTTGATATAGTAGCTGATGAAGTACACCATACGTTCGCAGGCACTGGGGATAGATTTGAGGTACAGCGCGACTGACTCGATGTGGGAATCGCAGAGGGTCAGCAGCACATTCACCAGATTGCTAAGAACGCATGGGGATTAATTGTAGCGAGCGGTCTCTTCGGCTAGCACTCGCATCCTTTTTAAACTGGTTTTGAGGGTGCGCGCAGTTTCGGTAAATTCTTGCTGGTGGGCGAACACACTCTATCTCAGAGTAGCGTAGATAGGTTCCTCGGGCTCTAACCATTCCTCCTGGGTCAAGACATCACAGTAGTGGTACTGGATTGGACTGTTGGAGTGCATCCCCACATGTTCCCGACGCAACGTGGGCAGCAATAGCGGTCCTTCCCGCAGAGTTTCAATCACATCGGTAGCGATCAGAGCAGCCTCATCACAGGTGATTAGTTTGCTCAGCTCAACCTGCAACGCTTTGGTAGCACAAACAGTCTTTTCATTAACTTGCTCGAAGGAGAGCTACTGAAGGGTGAGCATAGTGCGGACACTGGCATCTCTTTGCATGAACGACTCCTCCTGATCGTAGCCCCACATAAGGTTAAGTGAGTGATCGAAGCGAAGGTACCTGCAGTAGTGGATGCTGTTGGCGAAGAGTTGAATGCTTCGATGGCAGTACAGGAGGTCCTTGCAGCTGGAGAGGAGATTTTCCTGATCATTAGCATCGAGAAAGCTGAGGATAAGTGGAAGGGAGCTGTTGCTATCGTTGAGAAGCAGGCCAAATTTGCTGATGGTTTCTGTCATCGTAGTGTGTCGAGAATAATAACTATTAACCTACGGCTGGTCACTTGTAAATAATGCGAGCCGAATGAATGCCGGTGAGTATTGGAATCCAATAGAATCGTTCACTGCGAGAAGAATATAGGAGACTATTCAGGGTTGACGTATGTCGCCGCCATTATACTGCTGTAGCATTGCTTAAAATTCATTCGTGGTGGACTACTCAGGCAACTACTATTAAGTCCATAACTGGTATCTGTTAATGCGTTCCAATAGCAGTCGCCTCAAATCGTCGTCCAGCACTGTTATGCTTCGCTGTCCAAAGGACAGCTACGAAGCCAGGACGAGGGTCAAACTTCAGCCGATCAAGAGTGGTGGGTCACGTTCTAGACTCACAGCAGCGAGTCCGAGTCATCATGTAGCGACTGTTAGGGACTAAAATACCGATCCTTACCTAATGTGCAGACAAGCACAACCCACCGATACTCAGGACTCCATTCAGCTGGCACGTAAGAAGTTACGCAACCTGGAGTTCCTGGAAGGCTGTCTTTACTCTGAAATAGAAAAGCTCGAAGTCAAGTATGTATTTGGCCCATTCAGGAACTCCCAACCAATGACTTCGGTTGTAGCCAGCCGCTACGAGCTTGCCGTGACTGAGTATGACACAGTGACGAGCAACGTCGAACACCTTGCCTTGAAGATTAGGCAAGGATAATCAGTGCTTAGTGAAGTAGCAACCTTATCCAACGTAGTTGCGGGAGGCTCTGGGAATGAGCGTTGCTGACATGCAGTCACGATACATACATCGCGCAGAGATGCTACTACAGGCAGAGGACTGTGAGCAAATTCTCGCTGCTTATGTGGAGCAGTTCGATGAATAGAACAAACTCATCCTCGAGGAACTAGATCTGGAGAGAAGGTTGGGTGACATCAACTAAACCAAACGTAACATTGCTGCGAGTTTGGAGGTACTGGAAGCAGAACTCAAGCATTTAGAGGAAGGTCCCGAAAATGAGAGAAATCGTTTCCTCGAGCAGAAGATTAACCAGCTTAGAGTTGATCTGCTGGACCAAGAGACAAGTATGAATCTACTAAGTGCAAAACACCGAGTGCCTAATCTGCGGGAGCT
>ERZ724527.766-NODE-766-length-15442-cov-6.676870_pt1 | contig 15442 bp, 15 predicted proteins | sample MGYA00376060_ERZ724527 | MGnify/ENA primary metagenome ERZ724527 (study PRJEB28724, sample SAMN07190886) | activated sludge metagenome | isolation source: activated sludge of sewage treatment plant in Hong Hong | place: USA: Christiansburg, Virginia | collected...
GGTACGGCTGCAATCGCCGCAATCATCACAGCCAGTTTTTTCTTGTTATACATGCGTTGTCTCTCTGTTGTTATCAGACAATGGACGGGAAGTGTCACCCTCGAGATTGCCTCTTTTATTGTTTATGGCGATCCCTGATATGCCAAGACTAGACAAATCCAGCCCTTTTGCCCACCGTTCATTTGACGTTTTTTTGACATTTTAATAGTAAAAGCCTGATTTTGTATATTTTTTGATCAGAAAAGACCGAGAGCCTGCTGGTCTGCGTGGTAAGAAGACCTCACCATCGGGCCACTGGCGATCTGGCTAAAGCCCAATTCGCGAGCAACATGGGCAAAGCGCTCGAACTCGGCAGGGGTGACGAAACGCTGCACCGGCAAGTGGGCTTTACTGGGCTGAAGGTACTGCCCCAGCGTCAACATCGACACACCATGAGCCCTTAGGTCTTTGAGCACATCAATGACATCGTCCTCTGTTTCACCCAAACCCAGCATAAGACCTGATTTGGTGGGCACTGCAGGCCGCATGGCAGCAAAACGCTGCATCAATAACAGGGAATGTTCGTAGAGCGCACCAGGGCGTACAGATTTATAAAGACGCGGCACGGTTTCCAGATTGTGGTTGAGGATGTCCGGCGGCTCCGCGACAAGCACAGCAAGCGCCTTCTCCAGTTGTCCGCGAAAATCCGGCACCAGTGTTTCAATTGTGGTTGAGGGATTCAGGGCGCGCACTTCACGAATACACGCCGCAAAATGTGCTGCACCACCATCATCCAGATCATCGCGATCTACCGATGTAATGACTACATAGCGCAAACCCAGCTCGGCAATGGCTTCTGCCAGCAAACGGGGCTCATCAGACTCCAGTGGTTTCGGGCGCCCATGTGCCACATCACAAAATGGGCAGCGACGGGTACAGATATCGCCCATGATCATGAACGTGGCTGTACCACCACTGAAGCATTCACCAAGATTCGGGCAAGAGGCTTCTTCGCACACAGTGACCAGATGACGCTCTCGCAATATCGTGCGTACGCGCTGCACATTGGCACCGGAAGGAATGCGCGCGCGAATCCAGTCCGGCTTACGAAGCGGCTGATCACTGGCAATCAAATGACTGTCTGCATGGCGCACTTTGTCTGCAGCGCGCAATTTCTGGCCCACCGGCAAACCTTTAGGGCGGCGCGGTTTATCGTCACTCATGCTGGCAGATTCTATGGACTTGGGAATAGTTCAATACTTGCACGATATGGCCAACGAAGCGCTGCGCTATCTCTTTTCGTGGCAACAGCCCTGAAGAACAGTCTGTCAATCGCGTTACAGACTGCCCCTGATACCCGCAAGGGTTAATCCCCAAAAAGGGAACAAGGTCACAATCAATGTTTAATGCAGCACCGTGGTAACAACCTGTTTTTTTCACACGTAAACCCAGTGCAGCGATCTTTGATTCCACACCATCACGCTTCACATATACACCGGGCGCAGTGCGTTTTGCATAAGACGCTATGCCCATGCTTTCCAGCACAGCAATCAGCGATTGCTCCAGCACATCCACCAATGCGCGTGCACCTAAATGCAACCTGCGGTTATCCAGCAACGTATAAAACATCATTTGACCCGGGCCGTGCCATGTTATCTGGCCACCCCGATCTGTCTGGACAACAGGAATGCGCCCCGCGTCCAGCAAATGCTCCGGTTTGCCCGCCTGTCCCTGTGTATACACCGATGTGTGCTCCAGCAGCCATAACTCATCTGCCGTATCCTGCTTGCGTCGTGCGGTGAAATCCTGCATGGCCCGCCATATTGTCTGGTAATCCTGTGGCGAACTGAATTGTCGGACGACCAGAATAGTCACTGCGTCACAACACCATTCGCACCAGCGGGTGAACTTTCAGATCAGCAAAAATTGCTTCCAGATGCTCGACACCATGAGCAGTAATGGTCACAGTGATGGCTTCATAATTGCCACCACTACTGGCGCGAATATTGATATCTGTCTCAGTAATCACGCCAGCATGTTTTTCAAACACCGAAATCGCTGCACTTCGAAATTCATCGCCAGCAACACCCATCACTTTCACAGGGTACCGGCAGGGAAATTCAATTTTTGGCGGCTCTTGCAGAGAAGTCACAGCGTTATCCATTCACACTTGCAGGCCAAAAAGACCGCCAAAAAACAGGGATAACGTATCCCACAGTGCACCAAAAAATCCTGCGCGCGGCACCTCTGTCTGCGCAACAGCATCAACACTGTGAATCACCTGGTCACCATTCTTGACAAGAATCTGCCCCACTTTCTGTCCTGCCGTAATGGGTGCGATGAGCGGGCTATCAAGTTGTACCTCATGTGTCAGGCTGGCTGCCACATTGCGCGCCACCACCAGGGATACTTCACGCGCTGGAATGACATTGACCGTTTTCACCGTACCTTTCCAGACACGCGGACTCGCAAGAACTGCATCAGCCGCATACACATTCACTGACTGGAAGAACCGGAATCCATAGCTGAGCAAGGCCTGTGTTTGCGCTTCACGCTCCTTGATACTCGGCGCGCCCATCACCACAGAAATCAAGCGTGTGTTATCACGCACTGCAGAGGCCACCAGACAAAAACCTGCAGCATCCGTATGGCCTGTTTTCAAACCATCGACGGTAGAATCAGTCCATAACAGGCCGTTGCGATTCTGTTGTTTGATGCCGTTGTACATAAATTCTTTTTCTTTATGCAACGGATAATCTGTTGTCTTGATAATAGCGCGGGATAGCATGGCCAGATCGCGAGCTGTTGTGTAATGCTCTGGATTATCAAGCCCGTGGGCATTCACAAAATGCGTGTTGGTCATGCCGAGTTTCTGTGCATGCTGGTTCATCATATCTGCAAACGCGGCTTCTGTGCCTGCCAGATGCTCGGCCACAGCGACTGTGGCATCGTTACCTGATGAGATCACAATGCCGCGGTGAAGATCAATAATGGAAACCGGCTTATCCGGTGCAATAAACATTAACGATGAGCCATTGAACTTGGCACCAAACTCAGGATTTTGTGACCATGCTGTCTTGCTGATGGTCACCATGTCATCGTTATGCACACGGCCTGCATCCAGTTCATAAGAAAGCACGTAGCTGGTCATCAGTTTGGTCAAACTAGCGGGAGGCAACTTCTGGTCAGCATTGCTTTCCAGCAACACCGAGCCACTGGCAGCATCCATCAGCAACCAGGCCTTCGCATTCAATTGTGGAGGAGCCGGCACTGGCTCAGCCAGTACACCGGCCGGCAGCGCCAGAACCAGTGAGAAATAAAACGGCAGGCGCTTGAAGCAATTCAACACATTCATGGCATATCCAGTCATCATGGCAAGAGTGCTATTGTAGCTGCCCGCGAGGGGAAGACCCAACAACAAACCACGACAAATTCCCATGATCACAACACACGAACAAAAGACGCAAAATGATTTTTCGATTGGCTGGATTACCCTGAATCTGCCAAAGACACTCAATGCCCTGACACTGGATATGGTGACTGCGGCGCAAGCACAATTGAGGGAGTGGGCCGATCGCCCGGACATCGCCTGCGTCGTGCTGCAAGGCGAAGGGCGCGCCTTTTGCGCTGGGGGTGATGTGCGCCGCATGCGCGTGGGCATTCTGGCCAATGATGATTACTGTGAGCGTTTTTTTGAGCACGAATACCGGCTTGACCACGCGCTGCATAAATACCCAAAACCGGTACTGGCATGGGGACACGGTGTGGTGATGGGTGGCGGGCTGGGTCTGCTGATGGGCGCCTCCCACCGCGTCGTCACCGGTTCGACCCGACTGGCCATGCCCGAGATCAGTATTGGTCTGTATCCGGATGTCGGAGCCAGCTTCTTCCTGAACCAGCTCCCCCAGGGACTGGGCTTGTTTCTCGGGATAACTGGTTGCGAGTGGAATGGTGCGGATGCCCTGGCTCTGGGTATGGCTGACTACTTACTGGACGACAACAGTCAACACACCCTGCCAGACTTGCTGGCAGTCCAGAACTGGACCACCAACGCCATAGGCAACCACGATGTGCTCAGCCACATCCTGAAACAACAGCCATCCGCGAAGATAGCGCCACAACTCATGCCTTATGCAGATCTCATTGCAAACGCCTGCCATGGAACCCTGCAACAAGTTGCCACAGCCTTATCAACGCTCAGGATTGACGAAGCCTGGTTTGAACGGGCGCTGTCCAACCTGACACACGGGTGCCCTGTTACTGCCCACATCGTTGCTGAGCAATTGAAGCGCGCCCAAGGGTTGTCACTAGAGGATGTGTTTCGCATGGAATGGATCGTGTCCATACAGTGCACCCGCCATCCAGATTTTCCTGAAGGTGTGCGCGCCCAACTGGTCGATAAAGACAAGCAACCCCGCTGGGTTTATTCATCTATTACGGCTGTACCACAGACCTATGTAGAGAATCATTTCTCACTTGCCAACCAGGCCAATCCACTCCAGGACCTCCGCTGACAGGGTAGAAACAAACAAATTGCCTGCCCCATACTTCAATCAAGCCGGCGGTGGTGTACACTGATCCGAGCGGAAATTTAACGACAACCCTTGTGGTACCGGCTAGCAAACCATGCAGATAAAACCCATCAGCGGCCTGCCGCGCGACAAAGTCGACAAGCTGCTGGCCAGCATTCCTTTCTATCGTGATGTCTCTAAATCAGAGCCTTGGCAGTACGACATACTGCTTCGCCACTCGCGGATTGTGGAGCTGGAACCAGGCGAAGTGGTACTGAAAAAGGGTGACACCGATACCTGGATGTATTTTGTCCTGAAAGGCAAGCTGGCTGTCTATGCTGATGAAGTGAGCGAGAGCACCCACCCCATCAATTACATTACGCCAGGTGAGCTGTTTGGCGATCTGGCAATTCTCGCTGCAGGCAAGCGCAATGCCACCGTGGTAGCCGATGCTGCCAGCAAGGAAATATCCCTGTTTGGCACGGATTTTTCGGTGTTTGGCAAACTGGAAGAAATTGGCGGCATCAGCCTCAATACCAAACTGATTTTCTACCGCAATATGGTGCATGGCGTACGCTGGAAACTGGAAGTGTACAAGATGCAGCACCCTAACCACCCTCTGGTGGCGAAAGGTCGCGCCATCAAAATGTATATGGGTACCAAAGGGGTCAAGGAAGAGTTGGTGGCCTTGCATGAACAGGCCACGGCTTTGGCTGACGTGCTGAAAGACTGGAATGTCGAGTTTGGCGCACCAGCCGATAGCAACCCCGAGAACAGCTTCAATCCTTCTCTGGTGAACGACCTCTAGAACAAAGCTGACCAGACTCAGGTAGATTCGCTATCCTGAAAGTCCGGGTCACCCGCCGGATTCTCCTGGGTAGGCCCTTCGATCGGCAACACCGGTTCGCCTGAAACATGCCTCTCAATGTGAGCGACCAGCAAGCGCAACTGCTTGAGATCTTCATTGAAACCATCCAGTGTCTGGTAATTCAGCCACAACAGCCAGGCAATAACCGCCAGCATCAGACAAATAAAGAATGTACCCATTGAATTCTCCTGCTTATATCCAGCACCCGTGACGCGTCCAGAACCAGAGAATGATTCCAGAGCGTGAACTGCGTCACTTAATGATACAGCATCATCCGGGACGCTTAGCGTCATGCCGCAATTATCGTGTGGAAAATGCAGATAGCTGCGACCCAGCCTGCAGCCAATAATAAACTCACACGAATATAAATGTTTATTGCCTCCTGATCCGGCAATACACACCGGAGATGTGCGCCTTGAAAAAAACCTATCTTGTAGCAGGCTTGATTGTCGCAGTAATGCTGCTGTGGATGCTCAGCGGTGTATTCAAATCGAAGCACCATGCAAATAACGATGATCCGGCCACTGCCTCAAGCCATGAAACAGCAGGAGAATCCAGTACAGACTCTACCCGTATCAACCGCGTCAGGACTTCACATCTGGTTGCGCAGCCTCAGCGGGTGGAAATTGTCCTGAGAGGACGCACTGAAGCCAAGCGCGTGGTGGACATCAAAGCCGAGACAGGCGGCCGCGTTGTTGCAGTGCCTGTTGAGAAAGGCCAACAGGTCAAGACTGGTGATGTGCTGTGCCAACTGGCAGAAGACAGCCGTCGCGAGCAGCTATCACAAGCACGGGCAGCATTCGACAAAGCCAGCATCGACTATGACGGCGCTTTACGCCTGAAAAAAGATGGCCTTTTATCAACCACATCCATCGCAGCCAGCAAATCCGCTCTGGAGAGTGCGCGCGCAGCATTGAAAGTGGCCGAACTGGATGTTGAGCATCTGCAAATGCGGGCTCCATTTGCTGGATTCGTCGAAGACCGCCCGGCTGAAATCGGTGTGCTGATGGATCGTGGTGGTATATGTGTACGCTTGCTGGACGAAGCTTCACTGCTTGCCACCGGGCAAGCATCAGAGCGGGAAGTCGCACCGTTAAAACTGGGACAGTCAGTCAATGTTCAACTCAGCAACGGCGATCGTGTTGATGGCACTATCAGTTTTATCAGTCGTACTGCAGATCCACAAACGCGCACATACCGCGTCGAAGCAACACTGAGCACAGCCGGTGTAAGCGTGCGGGATGGCATCACTGCACAAATTACTGTTCCATTGCAGGAAGTGACAGCGCATCGCATCACCCCTGCCGTACTGGCATTGGATGATGCCGGCAAAGTCGGGGTCAGGATCATCAATGCCCAGCAACGGGTTGAATTTCATCACGTCGAAGTCGTGCGCGAAACCGCTGAAGGCATCTGGGTGACAGGGCTGCCTGCAGAAATCAATCTGATTACGGTTGGCCAGGAAATGGTAGCTGATGGCGACAAAGTCGAAGTGTCGCCAGATCATTCAGGCACACCATGAACAACTTTCTGAATTTTATTATCGATCGCAGCCGCACCACGCTGAGTTTACTGGTGCTGGTGTTGATCATCGGCATTTATGCATACAGACATATTCCGGTTGAAGTCACCCCGAATATCGCAACCCCTTATATATCTGTAACAGTGATACTGGAAGGCGTTTCACCCGAAGACGGCGTTCGACTGCTTATAAAACCTTGCGAAGTGGAATTGCGCAGTATTGACGGCGTCAAGGAAATCACAGGCCGGTCGCTGGAAAATATGGTCAACGTTGTTATTGAATTTGAAAACAACGTCAACATTGATGCGGCTATGGCTGATGTGCGCGCTGCTGTCGACAGGGCACGTGGCGAGTTCCCCGATGACGCAAAAGAACCGATCATCAAAGAAATATCGTCCGAGGAATTTCCGGCTATTGTGCTCAGCCTGGTTGGAAATAATGTGCAAGAACGGGTTTTATATAACAATGCACAATCCCTGAAACGAAAAATACAAGCAATCCCTAATGTGCTGGAAGCCAAACTGGCCGGCCATCGTGAAGAAGTCCTGGAAGCAGTCATTGATCGCAACAAACTGGAAACCTATGGCATAAGCGGCGTTGAACTGATCAATGCTGTCCGCACAAATAACCTGCTAGTACCCGCTGGCGAAGTGGACACCGGCCGCGGCCGCTTTTCCATCAAATTGCCGGGATTGATAGAAGATTATCAGGATCTTTTTAATTTGCCGCTCAGGGCAACATCAGAAGGTGTGATCAAACTGGGGGACGTAGCTGAAGTCCGGCGAACGTTTAAAGATGCCAGCAGTATTACCCATGTTGATGGCAAGCCGGCCATTTCCATTGAAGTCAACAAGCGAAATGGCGCAAACATGATTGAAGTGGCCAACGCGGTCCGCGCCGTGATGGAAGAAGAGCGCAAACATCTACCTCCCGGCATTGAACTCATTACTACTTTTGACCAAACGCCTTTTTCACTGCAGATGGTATCGGAACTGGAAGGCAACATTCTTGCTGCACTGGTATTGGTACTGGTTGTTGTTGTAGCAGCCCTTGGAACACGCTCAGCGATTCTGGTCAGCCTGGGTGTTCCAATAGCATCGTTAGGCGGCATTGCAGTTATTTTCTTTCTTGGCTATTCATTCAACTTCATGGTGCTGTTCGGACTTCTGCTGGCTATCGGCATGATTGTTGATGGCGCAATCGTTATTGCAGAATACGCTGACTGCAAAATGGCAGACGGATTATCGCCACGCGATGCCTATATCGCAGCATCTGTACGCATGTTTGCCCCAGCCACAGCCTCCATGCTCACTACACTGGCAGCATTTCTTCCGTTGATGTTCTGGCCCGGCATCGATGGTGCGTTCATGCGCATTCTTCCGGTGACCGTTTTTGCTGTGCTTTCCTGGTCGCTGTTGTTTGCCCTTGTATTCCTTCCTGTACTGGGGGCGCTGTTTGGCAAAGCAGAAATGGACAAGGAGAGCATCGCGCAAATGCATATTCTTGAACATGGCGACCCAAGGAATCTTGGCGGCATCACAGGTTCATACGCCAACCTGATCGAGAAAGTATTAAAAACCCCACTCCTCTCGATCAGCCTCGCTACAGCCATGTTGATCGGAATTTTTGTCCTGTATGGCCAATTTAATGCAGGAACGGTTTATTTCACCGAATCAGAAACAGAACACGGCGAAGTCAATATCAGTGCACGCGGCAACCTTTCTGCAAAAGAATCTTCAGCACTGGTTCTGGAGGTAGAGAATATTGTCCGGGAAACTCCTGGCGTAAAATCAGTGTATACGAGTGCCTATCCAGTCGGAACAGCACAAGGCCGCCGAAACGCATCAGAAGACGAGATTGGCCACATTCTGGTATCACTGGAATCTACAGAGAAATTAACGCGCAGTGCGAGTGAGATTTTCTGGGATATCCGCGAACGCACAAAACATCTATCAGGCATCAGGATTTACTCAGAGAAACTGAAAGGCGGCCCACCTATCGCCAAAGACATACAAATTGAAATGCAATCCGATAATCAGGATGTTTTGCGCGCAGAAGCCATGCGTGTGAAGAAACACCTGGAATCCATGGAAGGCCTGATTGATATTGACGACACGTTCCCGTTACCGGGCATTGAGTGGGAAATGAAGGTGGATCGCCAACAAGCCGCCTTGTATAACGCCAGCGTTGTTGACGCAGGTCTTGCCGTACAATTAATTACCAGCGGTGTACTCGTAGGAAAATATCGGCCAGATGACGCAGAAAATGAAGTGGATATCCGGGTGCGGTATCCCATTGCTGAACGCAACATTGAAGCGCTGGATGTGTTGACCGTAAATACACCGAATGGTGCCGTACCTATCAGTAATTTTGTAAAACGTGAAGCTAAGCCACGTATTAATAAACTGCTCCGCATTGATGGTACAGGGGTTTTAACCGTATACGCCAATGCAGCGCCCGGCTTGCTTCCACGAACCAAACTGGGCGAAATCCAACACTGGCTGGAAACCGAGGCTCAAATCAACCCACAGGTCACAATAAAATTTCGCGGCGCTAATGAAAACGAAGAAAAATCGATGCGTTTTCTGAGCATAGCTTTCTTGCTGGCGATGTTGCTCATGCTGGCAATGATGGTGGCACAATTCAACAGCTTCTATCAGACGTTTCTTGTGCTGTCTTCAGTGATCATGTCCACTGCGGGCGTATTGTTAGGCCACATGATTTTCCAGCAGCCATTCAGCATTATTCTTGGCGGTGTTGGAATAGTTGCCCTAGCTGGCGTTATTGTGCACAACAATATTATTCTTCTAGATACCTACAATCACCTGCGCCGCAACCAACCGGAATTGTCTTTAGTAGAAATGGCTGTTCGCACCGGAGCCCAACGCTTGCGCCCTGTGTGCCTTACCGTTATCACAGCCGGTCTCGGACTTGTGCCGCTAGCACTCGGCGTGAGCGTAGATTTACTCGGGCGTGAAATTACTACACGCGGCATGGTAGCTGGTTATTGGAAACCGCTTGCAGCAGCACTGGTATATGGCCTCACGTTTGCCACCGTATTGACCCTGGTGATAACGCCACTGCTAATGATTATCCCAGCACGTATCAGGTTATGGTGGGAAAACCGGAGCAAGATATGAACACAAAACCCTCGCTAGATAAACAGTATGAAATTGAAGCCGCTGTTTTCAGGCATCTGTTATCTCACCTTGATAGCAGGAAAGACGTACAGAATATCGAACTGATGAATCTTGCTGGTTTCTGCCGTAACTGTCTAGCCAAATGGTATGTCTCGGCAGCGCAGGAAATAGGGGAGCCGCTGGATTATGATGCTGCCCGAACCGTTATTTATGGTATGCCGTACAACGAATGGAAAGAAAAATATCAAAAAGAGGCAACACCAGAACAACATGCCGCATTTAATAATCCAGACAAAAACCGATAATCAATCAAGGAACTCTGAAGAATTTCTTTGGGATAACCGCACAGAAGCAACTGAAAGAGCCGATAGCACCAACAGGAAAATAGTCACCCATATTCGGGATAATGTCGTTTCTGCCACACCCGCAACAGCAAATACCACCAACGCAGAAAACACCCCCGCCAACATGCTGCGCATTGATTCAGAAACAGCACCTCGCAATAAACATCCAACTTTATAGATGGAAACGCCCAATACGGATAGCAAGGCAATAAAACCGAGAATCCCACGCTCAGCCAACTGCTCAAGATACAAGCTATGCGCCCAAAGCATGCCGCGTCTGTCTGACAAATCTCCGAGCACATATCCTGCTTTAGCAAGAAATGTAAAATAAATATCCTTGAATAATCCCGGCCCCTGTCCTGTCAGTGGGCTATCTGTAAACATTGTCCATGCCGCATGCCAAACATAGGTACGGGGGAATAGAAAAATTTTATGGATTAAATGCCAGTCCAGCAGACCATCAATAACTACACAAAATGCACAGCCTGCCAACAAGGCCGGGATAGCCCAGCGTGGTCGCATCAATGCAATAACAATAACCAACCCCAGCAATAAAAGAAGCACGGCTTGCCGGCTTTGCATATTTACACTGATTACCAGCATCAGCAAAAGATAAACAGCGGTTAAAGCGCGCAACCACCAACCACTGGCCCAGGTTGCACCCAACGCCAGCGGTGCCACAACTGAAAACACAAGAATGTCATTCGGGGCGACAAACAATGCATTACCCAGCAATTTCAGCTGTGCAACAGGATTGTCCATTCGAGTAGTAATGACTTGTGGCGCAATATACACCACTGTAAAAAAAACAATTATTGACAATGCGAATGATGCAATGCGTAAGCGATTTTTTGTATCGGCAAATGTTGTAATCACAACATAAGCAATCAAGCCCGGCAGCAGTGATAGTTGCACGTGCATACTCTGACGACAATCAACAGAAAAAACAGTCGCACAGAGAGCTGCAAACAGAAATAACAGCAGCGCCCAGTGGTAACGCAATAGATCGACTATCGCCGTCTTGATTTCACCGCCCAATTTTATTGCCCCCATTTCGGAAGCAATTTATGCGGTATATCCAGCTGGTCCAGAATTCTGGCTACAACAAAATCGATGATGTCATCCAGTGACCGGGGATTCTGGTAGAAACCGGGGCTAGCAGGCATGATGGTCGCTCCCAGTTGTGCAAGCTTCAGCTGGTTTTCAAGATGGATGGCAGAAGCAGGCATCTCGCGCGGCACAATTATCAGTGGGCGTTTTTCTTTGATGGCAACATCCGCAGCCCGCTGGACAAGGTTCGTGCTAGCGCCGGTTGCAATAGCGGAAATTACCCCACCGGATGCAGGGCAAATAATCATGGGAATCTTGCCGCCTGTGCCGGATGCCGGAGGGGCCAGCCAGTCCATGCTGCCAAATACTCGCAACTGCCCTGGCTGGGCCTTGCACCGCTGCGATAAAAACAGCTCCAGGGCTTCTGTACCTGATGGCAATTCGACGCCCAATTCCATTTTTACTACTGTCCGCGCAGCATCTGAAATGAGGAAATAGACACGGCGACGTGCTTGTAACAAGCACTCAAGCAAGCGAATACCATAAGCAGCGCCAGAAGCACCTGTCATAGCTAGCGTAATAGTTTGCGGGTATGAAATGTTATCAACCATCGAGCACCCTCAGTGACATTGGATGCAGTAATTGATGCCAGCACGTTGGCTAGGCAGCAATCAGCCTACCAACACCGGCTTGATATAGGAGATTGGTGCTGACGCATCATCATCTTCAAATGTCACCACTTCCCATGCATCTTTCTGCTCAATTAACTTGCGCAATAGCTGGTTGTTCAATGCATGGCCAGATTTATGCGCCTTGAATTCACCAATCAGGCTGTTGCCCAACAAATACAGATCACCAATGGCATCGAGAACCTTATGTTTGACGAATTCATCGTCGTAACGCAAGCCGTCTTCATTCAGCACGCCAGATTCGTCTATAACAATCGCGTTATCCACACTACCGCCTTGCGCCAGGCCTTGCCCGCGCAGGTACTCGATCTCATGCATAAAACCAAATGTGCGAGCACGACTGACTTCTTTTACAAACGACGTGCTGGAAAAATCAATTTCTGCTGTCAAATCACGGCCGTTAAATGCCGGGTGGTCAAATTCAATCGAAAAAGAGACCTTGAATCCTTCAAAAGGCTCGAAGCTGGCGCTCTTGTCGCCCGAGCTGACTTCAACCTTGCGCTTGATGCGTATAAAACGCTTGGGAGCATCTTGCTCTTCTATCCCTGCCGACTGCAGCAAAAATACAAATGGGCCAGCGCTGCCATCCATGATAGGCACTTCAGGTGCAGTCAGCTCTACATAGGCATTGTCGATTCCAAGGCCTGCCATAGCTGACAGCAAGTGCTCAACCGTCGACACCCGCACATCCCCTTTCATGAGGGTTGTAGACAGGGTGGTATCCCCAACATTCTCGGCACGTGCAGGAATATCCACAGGGGGATCAAGGTCTACCCGGCGGAACACAATGCCTGTGTTGACTGAAGCGGGCTTCAGCGTGAGGTAAATCTTGTCCCCTGTATGGAGACCTACGCCAGTAGCACGAATAGTATTTTTGAGGGTGCGTTGCCGAATCATTGATGCTTAATCTACCACTGCTAACAACTCGGCCGCAGGGTTGCGATCGAGCTATGCATGTTACCAGAGGCAGCGCAGGGGGCAAACCCCAAGGCCGGATACACTGGCAAACACTCTTAGCGGCTATCCCATTAACACATCCCGGACAAACACAGCCTTGAGGTAAGCAGTTTCCGGAATTAACGGATGGACAGGGTGATCTGCCCCCTGTCCGCCGCTATGGACGATCTGCAGGAATCGCCCACTATTACGGGCCGCTGAACCGATAACATCCACCAGCTCGCCAGATGTCAGCGACATAGAACATGAAGCGCTGACTAACAGGCCGCCGGGAGCCAGTAACTTCAGCGCCAACTGGTTGTACTGATAATACGCCTTGAGTCCCTGCGCATGATCCTTACGACGCTTGATGAAAGCTGGTGGATCCAGGACAACGATATCAAATTGCTGCCCTGCATTGACGAGATGTTTCATCATGTCATCCGCTTGCCCCTGCAAACATGACACAGCAGCAGATGGGCGAAAAGGTGTCGTATTGCGATGCACCGCATCCAGTGCCAGCCCTGAACTATCGATTGCTGTGAGACTACCAGCGCCTGCTGCCAGCGCCTGTACACCCCACCCCCCTGCGTAGCAAAACACATCCAGCACACTGGTATTTTTTGCCAGCCGTTGCAGAAAAGCACGATTTTCACGATGGTCGTAAAACCAACCAGTCTTCTGCCCGTCTTTCAGTGGAGCCGTCAGTGTCACACCGTTTTCTTCAAGCTCAAGCCAGTCTGGTACATTGCCATGTATATCTACGTGTACATCAAGGCCTTCAGAATCTCGCGCCAGGGAATCATTCTTGAACGCAATACCACACGGGGCACATACTTCCTCCAACGCAGCTAACACATCATGCTGCAATACGGCCATTCCTGCGCTATTGCATTGCACAGACAATACACCGCCGTATCGATCAACCACCAGCCCTGGCAGAAAATCGCTATCGCCGTAGACCATACGATAAAAAGGTTTCCCGTAAATACGTTCACGCCAATGCAATGCTTCGCGAATGCGTTGGACCAATAATGGCCGATCCAGCGGTTGCAGGGGATCCCGACTTACCATTCGCGCGCAGATCAGATGCTGCGGATTCATCATTGCAACACCTAAACCACGACCTGCAGCATCCTGGACAACAACCTGTTCACCTGCAGAAAACTTCTTCAGCGGCGAAGACTTGTTGTCTATTTCATTACTATAAATCCACAGATGACCACCGCGCACTCGGCGCTCCGCACCCTTGTTCAACGTGAGTGTATTCATATAGCCCATAAATCATTCTCGCAAGGCTTAATAGAAATCTGCCTTGCCATGCGGCCGGCGTTTGAAACGCTTGTACTCCCACTGATATTGGGCAGGAGCTTCCCTAACGGCTTTTTCAATAATTGCATTCATCGCTGTCAATGATTCACGAAGGTTATCCGCATTAACGGAATTAGCATCACGAAAACAGACATCAAAACCAAGCCCATCTGGCAATCGCCTTGCATTAACCAACAACAACTGCGCGTTGGTCTTGGTAGCCAAACCATGCACCAGAGAAATGGTCAACGTTTCAATACCAAAGAACGGTGCAAAGTCACCACTTTCACGTTCAGGCTCCTGGTCAGGCAGCATCACAATACAACCACCAGCTTTTAAAGTTTTTACCAGCTCAGTAACGCCACGCCTGTTGGCAGGAACCATTGTTGCGCTGGAACGATTACGTACTGACTGCATCCAGTTATCTAGAGGACGAATTTTTGGCGGCTTATACATGGCAGTAAAACGGGTATGCGCCGTCAGAACAGGGTGCAGAATTTCCCAAGTACAAAGATGTGGCATCAGCAAAATTAATCCACGTGAATCAGCACAGCATCCAGCAAACAATTCTTCACCATCAATATGACGAATGAGTCTTCTACATTTTTCCAAGGGCCAGTTCCAACAGGCGCCTGTTTCGAGAACAGTCTTGCCAGTTTCTATGAGGCTCTGTCGAGCCAAAATTTGCTGTTCTGAAGATTGCAGTTCCGGAAAACATAGTCGAATATTCGCCATGGTTGTTTGTGCTATACGGGAATTAGATAGCCAGAACAATTTACCTAGAGTGCACCCCATAAACTGGATGGTTTTTAATGGGAAAAAAGAAAGGAAGCGATACACAGCGCGGATTAGCACTGCCTTTATATGCTCAGCCAGCGGAGCACTAGCAGACACTTCATTAGCACTCACAATATAAAATACTCATATATAGACTTGCCATAATCATTCTTACCCATCCGCAATTCATATTGTGTTACAAATGACCAAAAAAAAGCCCCACCAAACTACCGGCAGGGCTCTTTGTCAATCAAGTAACAATCACTCAATAATTTTTGCTACGACACCTGCACCGACCGTGCGGCCACCTTCGCG
>ERZ724527.767-NODE-767-length-15438-cov-3.861210_pt1 | contig 15438 bp, 13 predicted proteins | sample MGYA00376060_ERZ724527 | MGnify/ENA primary metagenome ERZ724527 (study PRJEB28724, sample SAMN07190886) | activated sludge metagenome | isolation source: activated sludge of sewage treatment plant in Hong Hong | place: USA: Christiansburg, Virginia | collected...
GGCATTCAAGGCTGACTCGCTGCTCGGCGTGCCGGGCTTGTTCAGCGTGTACCGTTCGGGCGGCGTTACGCTGTGTTCGGCGCCGGGCGCAGGCGTGGCGGACGACAAGGCGATCTATGTCTTCGTGCCGGACATGATCAAATTCTATCTCGGCGAGAAGCCGATCCTGGAGAATGTGCAGACATGGCGCTGCTCGGCGCCGGATGACTGCAAGTATGTGCTTGAGAACCTGAAAGACCTTGTCGTGAAGCGCGTGCATGGTTCGGGCGGCTACGGGATGCTGATCGGGCCGCACGCCACGAAGAAGGAAGTCGATGCCTTCCGCGCCAAGATCAAGGCGAACCCGAGCGAGTTCATCGCCCAGCCGACGCTCGATCTGTCGACCGCGCCGATCCTTGGCGAGGCGGGGATCGAGGATCGCCATGTCGATTTCCGGCCTTACTGCCTTGTCGGCAAGGAAATCCGGCTGACGCCGGGCGGACTTACGCGCGTCGCCCTGAAGAAGGGATCGCTCGTCGTGAACTCGTCGCAGGGCGGCGGGGTCAAGGACACATGGATTCTGGCGGATTGATATGCTGAGCCGCACCGCTGAAAACATGTTCTGGATGGGCCGCTACATGGAGCGCGCGGATGCGACCGCGCGCCTGATCGAGATGGGCTATCGCATGGCGATGCTGCCCGGCTCGAACGAGCTGGAGGAGTGGCGCTCGGTCGCTGCGGCTTCCGGTTCGGCCCCGGATATCGCGGAAGCAACCCGGCTGAATGCCGGCTCGGTGGTGCAGCGTCTGCTGCTCGATCCGGACAACCCGTCGTCGATCCGCTCCTGCCTCACATCGGCGCGCGCCAACGGCCGGGCGATCCGCACCGCGCTGACGCAGGACATGTGGGAAGCGCTCAATGATGGCTGGCGCAGTCTTGGCCAGATGGATGCGGAGACGGCGCTCAAGAATCTCCCGTCGCTGCTGGAGTGGACCAAGAACCGGACCGCGGCCTTCCGCGGCGCTTCGGAAATCTCGCTGTTGCGCAATGACGGCTATTTTTTCCTGCGCATGGGTGGCCTGATCGAACGGGCGGACATGACGCTTCGGCTGCTCGACGTGAAATACTACGTCCTGTTGCCCGAGACAGATGTGGTCGGCGGCGGTCGCGATTATCACCAGTGGACCAGCGTGCTGCGCGCAACGTCAGCGCTGCGCGCCTATCACCATGTCTACAAAGGCGACTACACGCCGTGGGGCATCGCCGACTTCCTGATCCTCAATGCCACCTTCCCGCGCTCCGTCTCGTACTGCTATCGCGCCATCAAGCGCTTCCTGGACGATCTGGGTGAGCTCTATGGCGAGAACAGCGCGCCACAGTTGATCGCGGGCGAAATGGTGGACCGGCTCGACACGCTGGAGATCGAGGAATTGTTCCAGAGCGGTCTGCACCAGTTCATCTCGGATGCGATCGACACAACGCGGCAGCTGTCGCACGAGATCAGTAAAGCGTATCACTTCTAGGACCTCATGCGCCTCACCGTCCGCCACGCCACCACCTACGCTTACGAGCCGCCAGCCGATCGCTGCGCGTTGCGACTGAGGTTGTATCCGCCAGCCTTCAGCAGTCAGCGGGTTCTGAAGTGGACCGTCAGCGTCAACGGGCAGCCGATACCTCCGCTGATGACGACGGCGACTGGCGACCGCGAGGCGATCTGGACGAACACGGGCGCTGGCGCCGAAGTCGCGATCCTGGCCGAGGGTGAAGTCGAGACGGAAGACACCGCGGGCGTCGTGCGCGGCCTCAAGGATGCTGTACGGCCGCAAGTCTATCTGCGGCCAACGCCGTTGACGGAAACGGACAAGAAGATCGACGCGCTCGCAGCTGGGGTCACGGGCGAGAAGCTGCTGGACCGGATGCATTCGCTTTTCAACGCCGTCGCGGATGCGATCGCGTACAAGCCGGCTTCGACCAGCACATCGACCACCGCCGCGCAGGCGCTGAAGGCGGGGCAGGGTGTCTGCCAGGATCACGCGCACGTCTTCATCAGTGCGGCCCGCGCCCTGCGCGTGCCGGCCCGCTATGTTGTTGGCTATCTGCTCGCTGAAGACACGAAACTGACGGAAACCCACGCCTGGGCCGAAGCCTGGGTGCCTGAGATCGGCTGGGTCGGTTTCGACGCCGCCAACCGGCTTTCCCCCACGGACCGCTATGTCCGGCTCGGTTGCGGGCTCGATGCGGCGGATGCGGCCCCGATCCGCGGAAATGTGTCTGGAAATCACGAGGAGCGACTTAGCGCCTCGGTCGACATCAGCCAGACAACGGGCCAAAGTCAGAGCCAGAATCAGGGCGGCGAGACCCAGAGCCAGACGCAACAGTAGCTGGCGCGGGACTTCAGGAAACGGCGGATAGCCGGGTTATCTGGCGGGGAAATGCGACGGACATGACGTACTGCGTTGGCCTCAAGCTCAAGGCTGGCCTTGTCCTGCTTTCAGACACCCGCACCAATGCGGGCGTCGACAATATCGCGCGCTTCCGCAAGATGTTCGTGTTCGAGGAGCCGGGTGATCGCGTTGTCGCGCTGATGGCGGCGGGCAATCTCGGCATCACGCAGGGCGTCGTCACGCATCTCACGCAGGCCGTGAAACAGAGCCGCATCGATCCGGAAATCGAAAGCCTGATGACCTGCGACACGCTCTATCGCGGCGCGCAGATGGTTGGCGAGGCGATGCGCGAAGTCCAGAAGCGCGATCGCGCCGAGATCGAGGCGCAAGGATCGGCGGCGGACGCGACCATTATCATGGCGGGGCAGAGGCGAGGGGGCGAGCTGCGCCTGTTCCTGATCTACACCGCCGGGAACTTCATCGAAGCGGGCGAGGACACGCCCTACATGCAGATCGGCGAGCACAAGTATGGCAAGCCGATCCTCGACCGCGTGATCCGCCCGGATACGACAATCGAGGAAGCCGTGAAGGCCGCATTGGTGAGCATGGACTCGACCGTGCGATCGAACCTTTCTGTCGGCATGCCGCTCGACCTCTGTGTCATTCCGGCGAACGAGTTCAAAGCGAAGTCGCAGCGCATCGAAAGCGACCACAAGGAATTCCGCCAGATCAGCGACTCCTGGGCCGCCTCACTGCGAACAGCGTTCAACGCCCTGCCGGCGGTGAAGATCGAGTAGGCGCTATTCGCGCGGCCCCGGCCAGATGTCGCGGGCGGAGGGATCGACCACGGGCATGTCCTTGCCGCCTGCGTTGCGGACCGGGACTGACGTCCAGTCGAAATCATCGAGCGCCTTTACGTTGACGCCGTAATGGTCGGGCATCGATCGCTTTCGATGGAACGGGTAGATGCCACACTGCGTGCAGAAGTAGTGCTTCGCGATGCGGGAATTCCATTGGTAGAGGCCGAGCTTGTCCTCGCCCGCGGTGATCGTCAGCTTGCTTTCGTGGACATTCGCCATCAGCGCATTCTTCTTGCGGCAAAGGCTGCAATCGCAGGTGTAGGCCTCGGCAATCTCGGTTTCGATCGTGAAACGCACCGCGCCACAGTGGCAGGAGCCATGATAGGGCGGCATTGGCGTGTTTCCTTCCTGGGCCGGCTTGGACTAGTCTTTCCCCGTTATCGGACCGGCGCCCCTGAAAGGGAACTGCCGAAAGGGAGGACAGGATGGGACTGGATCTGGATCTTGCGACGCTCGCGGGGATGGCCGGGCTCGGCGGAAGCGCCATTGCGGGCCTGACGGCGGCCTTCTTCTTCAGAGGCCTGATCACGCGCATCATCTCGCAGATCATCTTCACGACGATCCTGTCATTCGTCGGTTTCGTTGCGCTGTTCCATGCGCTCGGTTTCACGATCGTGCCGCCGAAGCAGATCGCGGGCGTCAACATTCCGGGCGCGAGCAATTTCTCGGTCCAGAGCGAGCCGGTCGCTCCGGTTGAGCCGGGTGGTTATGTGATCAAGTCGCCCTGGTCGAAAGAAAAGACGGAGTAGACATCTCGTCTATTCCGCCGCCTTCAGCTCCAGCGGGGCTGCGAGACGGCTGAGGGATTCCTTCGGGACCACATGCACGAAGTTGGGCAGTTCGAGCGCCCAATTGTCGAGAAGCGTCTTGCCGTGGATTGAACCCGTGCGGCGGACATGTTCCTCGATCAGCGTGCGCAGGACATGGCTCCAGTGATCCGTCACGACCGGGCGCCAGATGATGGCTTCCGGGTTGGCCATCGTCTCGAAGCGCTTCGCTGCGTCGTAGATGAAGGCCATGCCGCCGGTCATGCCGGCGCCGAAGTTCTCGCCGACTGAGCCGAGGATGACGGCCGTGCCGCCGGTCATGTATTCGCAGCCGTTGGAGCCGCAGCCTTCGACCACGACGGTCGCGCCCGAGTTACGCACGGCGAAGCGTTCGCCAGCCTGGCCCGCCGCGAACAGCTTGCCTGATGTGGCGCCGTAGAGAACGGTGTTGCCGATGATCGTGTTGTCCTTCGCGACAAACTTCGCCGTGGAGGGCGGCTTGATGATGATGGTCGCGCCGGAAAGGCCCTTGCCGACATAGTCGTTGGCGTCGCCGATGACTTCGAGCGTCAGGCCTTTCACGCCGAATGCGCCGAGCGACTGGCCGCACGAGCCTTCGAGCGTCACCCAGAGGCGATCTTCGGGCAGGCCGTCCATGCCATATTTGCGCACGATGTGAGACGACGCGCGCGTGCCGATGGCGCGCTGCACGTTGCGCACGTGATAGTCGAGCTGCATTTTCTCGCCACGTTCGAAGAAGGCGGCGGCGTCGCGCAGGATCTGTTCGTCAAGCGCGGCGGGGACTTCGTTGCGATGCGTTGGCTTGTAGGTGACGCGCGCTTCGGGGTCTGCGCGCACGAGAAGCGGCGACAGGTCGAGGTCGTCGAGCATGGCCGAGCCGCGTGAGACCTGATGGAGCAGGTCTGTGCGGCCGATGACTTCATCGAGGCGGGTGAAGCCGAGCTCTGACAGGATCTCGCGCACTTCTTCCGCGATGAAGGTCATCAGGTTGACGACCTTGTCCGCCGTGCCGGTGAACTTGGCGCGCAGGCGTTCGTCCTGCGTGCAGACGCCAACGGGGCAGGTGTTGGAATGGCACTGGCGCACCATGATGCAACCCATTGCCAGCAGGCTGGCGGTGCCGATGCCATACTCTTCCGCGCCGAGCATTGCGGCCATCACGATGTCGCGGCCTGTGCGGAGGCCGCCATCGGTGCGCAGCGTGACCTGGTCACGCAGGTTATTGAGCGTCAGCACGTGGTGGGCTTCGGCGAGGCCGATCTCCCACGGCAGGCCCGCGAACTTGATCGATGATTGCGGTGACGCGCCCGTGCCGCCGACATGGCCGGCGATCAGGATCACGTCTGCTTTTGCTTTCGCGACGCCCGCCGCGATTGTGCCGACGCCGGAGCGCGAGACGAGTTTCACGCAGACGCGGCAATCCGGGTTGATCTGCTTCAGGTCGTAGATGAGCTGCGCGAGATCTTCGATCGAATAGATGTCGTGGTGCGGCGGCGGCGAGATCAGCATCACGCCGGGCGTTGCATAGCGGTTGCGGGCGATGAACTCGGTGACCTTGAAGCCGGGCAGCTGGCCGCCTTCGCCGGGCTTGGCGCCTTGCGCGACCTTGATCTCGAGCTCCTTGCAGTTGTTCAGATACTCGGCGGTGACGCCAAAGCGGCCGGAAGCCACCTGCTTGATCATCGAGTTGGCATTGTCGCCGTTGGGCAGCGGCTTGTAGCGCTCGCGCACTTCGCCGCCTTCGCCGCTGACGGACTTCGCGCCGATGCGGTTCATCGCGATGTTGAGCGTTCCGTGCGCTTCCGGTCCCAGCGCGCCGAGCGACATGCCGGGCGTCACGAAGCGTTTGCGGATTTCGTTGACCGATTGGACATCGTGCAAAGAAGCCGCCTTTGGCTGCGGCTTGAAATCAAGAAGATCGCGCAGTTGCACCATCTTCTTCCTGGCGTTCGCCATCTTCGAATACTTGCGGAAGGCGGCGTAGGAGTTGGTGTCGCAGGCATGCTGCAGGGCGTGGATCAGCTCACCGGACAGCACATGCGCATCCCCGCTGGCGCGCTGGCGGTAGAAGCCGCCGATCGGAAGCACCGCGACGGATGCGTTCCATGCCTTGGCATGGAGTTCGATCGCCTTGCGTTGCAGGCCTGCGAGACCGATGCCGGAAATGCGGCTGGTCATGCCAGGGAAGTAGTCGGCGATCAGCGCGCGGCTGAGGCCGAGCGCTTCGAAGTTGTAGCCGCCGCGATAGGACGAGATGACCGAGATGCCCATCTTGGACAGGATCTTGAGCAGCCCCGCCTCGATCGCTTTCTTGTAGTTCAACACGATCTGGCCGAGCGGCTTGTCGCCGAACAGGCCCTTGGCGTGACGATCCGCGAGCGTTTCCTGCGCCATGTAGGCGTTTACGCAGGTGGCGCCGACGCCGACGAGCACGGCGAAATAATGCGTGTCCATGCACTCGGCCGAGCGCACGGTGATCGAGCAGAAGGTGCGCAGGCCGTGGCTGACCAGCCAGGAGTGAACGCCGCCAGCGGCGAGGATCATCGGAATGCCCGCGCGGTCTGGTCCCTGACCTTCATCGGTGAGGATGATGTGGCCGCGGCCTGATGAGACGGCGACGCGCGCCTCTTCGCGGATGCGCGCGATGGCGTCGCGCAGGGCGATGCCGGGCGAGCCGCCCGCGTCGACGGGGAAGGTGCAATCGATCACGGCGACCTGCTCGCCGATCGTTTCCAGCATGCGCGTGTACATGCCGTTGGTCAGCACGGGGCTTTCCAGCACGAACACGTTGGTCTGCGTGGCGTCTTCCGCGAGGATGTTGCCGAGGTTCTTGAAGCGCGTGCGCAGGCTCATGACCCGCTCTTCGCGCAGCGGGTCGATCGGCGGGTTGGTCACCTGCGCGAAGTTCTGCCGGAAGAAGTGCGACAGCGGCCGGTGATGGTCCGAGAGAACGGCGAGGGGGCTGTCATCGCCCATCGAGCCGATGGCTTCCTTGCCGTCTTCCGCCATGGGCGACAGGATCAGCTCGACGTCTTCCATCGTCATGCCGGCGGCATGCTGGCGGCGCAGGAACTGCTGCTTTTCGCTGTAGAGGCGCGGCTCCGGTCCCGGGCCGATTTTCGGCTCCAGCTCGACCACGTTGGAAAGCCACTCCTCATAAGGGTGATTGCCCGCGAGGCGGTCGATCAGTGATTTGTGGTCGTAGAATTTTCCGTCGCGCACATCGACGGCGATCATGCCGCCGGGCGGCACGCGGCCCTTGGATGTGATGACGTCTTCGTCGATCGAGCACATGCCCGCTTCCGAGCCGACCGCGAGCACGCCGTCTTCGGTCAGGGCATAGCGCATCGGACGCAGGCCGTTGCGGTCCATTCCCGCAATCGCCCAACGGCCATCGAACATGGCGAGCGCGGCGGGGCCATCCCACGGCTCCATCACGGAGTTTGCGTAGGAATAGAGCGCCTGATGCTTCTTCGGCATGATGGCTTCGTCTTTCGACAAGGGCTCAGGCACCAGCAATGTCTTCGCCATCGGGCCGGAGCGGCCCGCGCGCACGAGAAGCTCGAACGCATTGTCGAGCGCAGCCGAATCCGAGCCGCTTGGCTGGATCACGGGCTTCACGTCGTCGCCATGTTCGCCGAACACGTCCGAGACCATCTTGATCTCGTGGCTTTTCATCCAGTTGATGTTGCCCGAGATCGTGTTGATCTCACCATTGTGCGCGAGCATGCGGAAGGGCTGGGCCAGGCGCCATTGCGGGAATGTGTTGGTCGAATAGCGCTGGTGATAGATCGCGACCGCTGACACGAAGCGCGGATCTTTCAGATCGAGATAGAAGCTGTCGATGTCCTCGGCGAGGAACATGCCCTTGTAGATCAGGGCGCGCGAGGAGAATGAGCACAGATAAAGATCAAGGTTCGACGCGCGCGCGCGGTTTTCGATGCGGCGGCGGCAGACGTAAAGGGCGCGCTCCAGCTCCGCAGGTTCGCGGCGCAGCTGGTCGGTGAACAGGATCTGCTCGATCTCAGGCCGTGTCGCATTGGCCTTCATGCCGATGACGGAGGTGTCGATCGGCGGCTGGCGCCAGCCATAGATATAAAAGCCGAAGCGGACGACTTCGGTTTCGATGATCGAGCGCGCGTCTTCCTGCGCTGCCAGATCGGTGCGCGGCAGGAATACCTGGCCGACGCAGATCTGCTTGTCGTTGCCGATGGTGTGGCCCATGCCGCGCACGGCATCGCGGAAGAAATCCTGCGGAACGTCGACGCGAATGCCTGCGCCATCGCCGGTCTTGCCGTCAGCGTCGATGGCGCCGCGATGGAACACGGCTTTCAGCGCGCGGATCGCCATCTCGACGATCTCACGACGCGGCGTGCCGTCGATCTGCGCGACGAGGCCGACGCCGCACGAATCCTTCTCGTCGGCAGGATTGTAGGCGTTGGCGTCGATCAGCGTGTCGCGCTCGGATGTGTATTTGCGGAGCCAGCGTTCGCCGGGAGTTTCGTGTGTCATCAGAAGCGCTCCTCGCCATGCTGGCGGTGGGCATCGGGAAAGTCGCGGTAGAGGCCGGCCTGGAAGTTGGCGACCAGTGAGTTGACGCCGTAGTGCGCGCCTTCGACGGGTTCGTCGCGACGCGAGGCTGCGGTGAAGGCCGCATCAAGCTGTGCGAGGTCGCGCGTCTCGATCAGGATCTGGAATTCGCCGAGCGCGGCGATGCCAAGGCCCAGCTTGCGTCGCAGCAGGCGCCAGCCTTCGATCTTGCCACTGGATTTGAGGCTGCCGAGATAGGCATCAAGCGCGGCCACGAACTGGTGGTCGCGGATGCCAGGCTTCAGGTCGACGGAGATCTGGTAGACATCCATCGCGCTACTCCGCCGCAACACGCGCGGAAGCGGCGCGGGCCTTGAGGTAGAGGTCGATCGAGGCGGCGGCGTCGCGGCCTTCCTTGATCGCCCACACGACCAGCGATGCGCCACGCACGATATCGCCGGCTGCAAAGACGCCATCCATCGTGGTCATCATGGTGCGGTAGTCGACCTTCACGCCGCCCCAGCGGTTCACGGTGAGCGAGCTTTCGGAGAAATGCTTCGGCAGGTCTTCAGGATCAAAGCCGAGCGCCTTGATGACCATATCGGCCTTCACGTCGTAATCGGACTCCGCGATTTCTTCCGGCGCCTGCCGGCCCGATGCGTCTGGCGGGCCGAGGCGCATGCGGACGGTGCGAACGGCTTTCGCTCCGCCGCCCTTTTTCTCGACGACGGAGAGGGGGGCGGCCAGCCAGTCGAACTTCACGCCTTCTTCCTCGGCGTTGGCGACCTCGCGTTGCGAGCCCGGCATGTTGGCGCGGTCGCGGCGATAGAGGCAGGTGACGGATTTCGCGCCCTGGCGGATAGCGGTGCGCACGCAATCCATCGCCGTGTCGCCGCCGCCGATGACGACGACATTCTTCTTGTCCGCGTTCAGCTTGCCGTTTGCGAAATCCTCAACCTCGACGCCAAGGCCGACCTTGTTGGCGGCGATCAGGTAGTCGAGCGCCTTCAGCACGCCTTTGGCTTCATTGCCGGGCGTTGCGAGTTCTCGCGATTTGTAGACGCCGGTGGCGACGAGGATCGCATCATGCTTTGAACGGAGTTCGGCGAGCGTGATGTCCTTGCCGACATCGACGCCGAGCTTGAAAATGACGCCGCCATCCGCCAGACGTTTTGTGCGGCGGTCGACAACTTCTTTCTCGAGCTTGAAGTTCGGGATGCCGTAGATCAGCAGACCGCCGGCGCGGTCGTGGCGATCATAGACCGTGACCTTGTACCCGGCGGAGCGGAGCTGGTCGGCGGCGGAAAGGCCAGCGGGGCCTGCGCCGATGATGCCGATCGACTGGTTGATCTCGCGGTGCGGCTTGATCGGCTGGACCCAGCCTTTTTCCCAGGCCGTGTCAGTGATGTATTTTTCAACCGCGCCGATGGTGACGGCGCCATGACCGGACTGTTCGATGACGCAGCCGCCTTCGCACAGGCGGTCCTGTGGGCAGATGCGGCCGCAGACTTCGGGCATGTTCGAGGTGGCGGCGGAGAGTTCGTAAGCTTCTTCCAGACGGCCGGTTGCGGTGAGCATCAGCCAGTCGGGAATGTTGTTCCCCAGCGGGCAATGGGTCTGACAGAAGGGCACGCCGCATTGCGAGCAGCGCGACGACTGCTCGTTGGCCTTGGCCGCGATGTAGTCGGCGTAAATCTCGTGAAAGTCGCCGCGACGTTCGGCGGCCTCACGCTTGTCAGGCGTTTCCTGCTCCACCGAGACGAAGCTGAGCATGCGCTGTTGAGCCATTGAAGCGCCTCACCGGGTTGTTCGCGAGACGTTTCCATAAGGCTGGCGCCGGTCGATGCAACCGAAAATACGCATATATGAACCATATGGTTCTATATTATCTGCCTTCCGATCATTCGTTGATCAGACTGACCGGTCGACAGGCGTTGATAAGGACCAAATGGATCATATTGCGCTGGTAACCGCTCATCCACCAGAACAGGTAGAGACAGGGCAGCGCAGCAAAGCGGCCCCGGCGGAGCGTCATGGACACGATCACTATTCTGCAGGCGATCCTGATCGGCCTTGTCGAAGGCCTGACCGAGTTCATCCCTGTTTCCTCGACGGCGCACATCCTGCTGACCCAGGCGGCGCTGGGGCTGCAGACCGAGTTCTGGAACACGTTCGCGGTGATGATCCAGCTGGGCGCCATCCTTGCGGTGGTGGTGGTCTACTTCCAGCGGCTGATGGGTGTCGTGATCGCGCTGCCGAGTGATCCGGCTGCGCGGCGCTTCACGGTTTCGGTGATCATCGCGTGCCTGCCCGCCGTGCTGGCGGCGGCGGTGCTGGGCAGCAAGATCAAGGAGGCGTTCGGGCATCTCGACCTCATCTGCTGGTCGCTGGTGATTGGCGGTTTCGTGCTGCTGGTGATCGACCGCATCGCGCCCAAGCCGGTCGATACGGATGCGATGAAGCTGCCGCTCTACAAGGCGGGGCTGATCGGGCTCGCGCAGATGCTGTCGCTGCTTCCGGGCGTGTCGCGTTCGGGCTCGACGATCGTCGCGTCGATGCTGCTGAAGATCGACAAGCGTGCGGCTGCGGAGTTCTCGTTCTTCCTGGCGATCCCGATCATGGTCGGCGCGTTCGGCAAGGACCTGTGGGACAACAAGGACAGCCTCACAGCCGACAATCTCGGGATCATCGCGGTTGGCTTCATCGCGTCGTTCGTCTTCGGCTTCATCGTCATCAAGGTGATGCTCGACTTCGTGCAGAAGCGGGGCTTCGCGCTTTTCGGCTGGTGGCGAATTCTCGTCGGCGGAGCGGGGCTCGCCGCGATCTATTTTGCCGGATGGGGCGGCTGATCAGCCCTTGCCGGTGATCGGCCGCAGGACGCCCCGGATGACGAGGGCGCCGAGGAACGCGATCAGTGCGATATCGATCCACTTGGTCACGTCGTTCAGCGGGCCGAGATCGAAGCCGGCGATCCAGTCGGTGAGCGAGATATTGAAAGCCTTGAAAAGCGTGCCGATCAGGAAGACGCCGAGAATTCCGAAGGCCGCGTCCCCCCAAAGGCCGAAGACGGCCTTGCCCCGGACGGCTTTTCTCGCCGCGAATCCGACAAGCGTTGCGATCAGCAGCCAGAGCGCCAGAACGCCCAGATTCATGCCCGAATATTCAATGGCCAGCTTGTCCATTGTCCCGCTCCCCTGACCGCCCAACCCATGTCGAGGCTAGCGGGGGCGGGGCAGGATGCAAGGGCGGCAGTTAGGCGTCGACGCGCGAGGCTTCGTCGACGTGCGGCGGCTGGAACTGGCCGTGTGGGCGATGGCGCCAGAGATAGGTCGGCGTGATCGCTTCGACCGACTCAAGCGACGTGACGCCAAGGGCGGTGATCGTGTACGCGCCTGAGGCGACAACGCTGTCGGTCTTGAACAGCTGGACCTGATCGCCGGTGATCGGCGGGCCGAAGAACGGGTTCAGTTTCGAGAGCGCGCCAACGATATAGCCGACGGGCGCTGCAACCGGGATCGGGACGGGCAGGAGCATGCGCGGACGATCGATCGTCCGCGTGATGTACTGCAGCAGCTCTTTCATCGTGTAGGTGCGCGGTCCGCCAAGCTCAAAGGTCTTGGCCGCAGCTGCGGGCTTGAGCGCGTTGGCGACGGCGGTAGCGACGTCGCCTGCATAGATGGGCTGGAATTTCGTCGAACCGCCGATCAGCGGAAGGATCGGCGTGAAACGCGCCATCAGGGCGAAGCGGGTGAAGAACGCATCCTCGGGTCCGAACAGGACCGAGGGACGCAGGATCACGGCGGAAGGGATCGCTTCGCGTGTTGCAGCTTCGGCTTCGGCCTTGGTGCTGGCGTATTTCGATTTCGAGTTCTTGTCGGCGCCGATGGCGGACATCAGGACGAAGGTCTTGATGCCGGCTTCGGCGGCGAGCTGGGCGACGTTGGCGGCGCCGAGGGCCTGCGTGCCCTGGAAGGTCTGGGCCCCACGCTCCGGCATCACGCCGACGAGGTTGACCACGGCTTCGGCGTTTTCGAGCGCGCGCTTGATCGAGGCGCGGTTGCGGACATTGGCCTGGACGAGCTGGACCTGGCCGACATCGCCCGCGAGCTTCACGTCACCGGCGAGGTGAGGGCGGCGGGTGGCGACGCGGACGCGCCAGCCCTGACGGCAGAGGGCCCGCACGACAAAGCGGCCAAGAAAGCCGGAGCCGCCGAAAACCGTGACGATTTTGCCAGTCATGCGCGTCTTTTATCCCTTTTGGGGGTGGTCCGTGGTGTTGGGGCGATAGACCAGAATCGGGGCCGGAAGTCCATGCGGCGGGTAGGCGGGCGGGCATGGGGGTGCGTTCCCGGAAGCTGGCGCTTTCGGGGCAGTCGGGAATGGGCAATTGGCAATCGGGATTGGGGAGGACCGCGCGGTTGCGCAGGCCTTCCGCTATCGCTCCAGGCGTTCGTTATTCGAATTGGTCCACCGGATCAATTCGTCCGCTGCGCGGATCGCGCCTCACCCCCTCCGTCTCGGCGCGAAGACGCGCCGATCCACCTCCCCCAGTGCTGCGCACTGAGGGAGGCAAGACAACGGTGCGTTGCCTCCACCAGTCGCAGACTGGGGGAGGTGGATTGCGGCGTAGCCGCAAGATGGAGTGGGCTCTCTACTTGTTCGCGTTGCATGCGCCCTCGCCCTTCGATGGGCGACCCTGCGGGCCTGCTCACGGTGAGGGCTATCGGGCGGCGTCATCCTCGGGTCAGGCCCGGGGATGACGGTGAGATGCGTCTGGACCTGTGCGTGGGACTGGATCCCGGCCTTCGCCGGGAACGCGTACACGGGGTGTATGCTTCCGGGTGTGGTGTTGAGCACGTCCTCGTTTGTTTACGTAGCGGCGGACGTGCTTGAGCGCTGATAGGCAAGTGTTTGCGGCGATTAACGCGAGCGCATTCAAATTGTTTTTGCGGGCAAGTCGTGTTGCACTGTCTCTACAAAACAGACCCTGAGCGCACTGTTCTCCTCCCAAAGTCTCGGGGCGACCAATTGAACGGCGGAAACTTCGGCATCGAGGTTGGGGGCCGTGGGTCTATGGCAACAAGGAGGAGTGCCGTGAAGTTTTCATCGATCCTGGTCTCGCTGGCATGTGGGCTCGCGATTGCGCCGGCAGCCCTGGCGCAGGCCGAGCCGAAATACGATCCGCCCAAGACCACATGGGGCGTGCCTGATCTGCAGGGCTTCTGGAGCAGCGCCTCGCTGACATCGATGCAGCGTCCGGCGGGCGCGACTGGGCTGGTCGTCAGCGACGAGGAAGCGAACAAGCTGTTCCACAGGAACATCTACACGCGCGTGGCGAAGGAAGAGTCGGTTCTTTCCAAGGCCGAGCTGCTGACGGATGGAAACCCGGATCGCGCCTACAACCGTTTCTGGATGGACCCGGGCTCCGACCTCGGGAAGATCGATGGCAAGTATCGCTCGTCGTGGGTCGTTGAGCCCGCCAACGGACAGATACCGTACAAGGGCGACAGCAGGGCGTCGCGCCCCGCTGAATCGGAAGAAGCATTCTCCGACCTCAAGAGCGACAACCCCGAAGACCGCGGCATGCCGGAGCGTTGCATCTGGGGCTTCACCGGCGGCCCGGGCCCCGTGCTCTACAACTCGATGTATAATAATAACTACCAGCTCGTGCAGACGCCCGAGTATGTGATGATCGTCGCGGAGATGAACCACGACGTGCGGATCATTCCGATCGGCGCCACGCACAAATCCTCGACGCTGCCGAAATGGGGCGGGGATTCGGTTGGTCACTACGAAGGCGACACGCTGGTCGTGGAAACCACCAATGTCGAGCCGCGCCAGAACAGCTACATCTCGAAGACCGGCAAGGTGACCGAGCGCTTCACGCGCGCCAGCGATGGGCAGGTGATCTATCAATACACGGTTGAAGATCCCTCGCGCTATTCGCAGCCGTGGAAAGGCGAGATGCCGTTGAACGCTTCGCAGGGGCCGTATGAATACGCCTGCCACGAAGGCAATTACAGCATGGTCAACCTGCTTGGCGGCGCGCGTGCGTTCGAGCGCGAAGGCCGCAAGAACGGCGTGCGGAAGCAGATCTTCGCGGGCGTTGCTGAAGCGGACGAGTAGGGCGGGACAGGCATTTACGGGGAAAGCGTAGGGTGCATCTTGATGCACCGTGGCGGCTTCGGGCGCTGACGGTGCATTTACGCTTCGCTTCAATGCACCCTACGGGTTTGGCGCATCTCGCGGCCTGTGCCATTTTGCCTGAATGGGCCCCGTCTTCGCGGCAATCGAGCAGACGCCGTTTTCCGTTTGGATGCGGGAAGACCTCTATGCGTATTTCATCGCGCTGATTTTCCATTCGATCGGGATGGCGTTGCTGATCGGCGGGGGGATTGTGGTGTCGCTGCGCGGGTTGGGCGTTGCGCGCAATACCCCGTTCGAAAAGTTTCGCGGGTTTTTCCCCGTGATGTGGTTTGGCGCGGTGATGGCCATTGTATCCGGGCTCGCGCTGCTGATCGGGTATCCGGCGAAGGCGCTGACCAATCCGCTGTTCGCGGTGAAGTTCGCGTGCCTGATCGGCGCGGCGCTGCTGGTGCGTGAGATGGCGCTGCGGTTGTTTCCGGTGATGCGGCCGGGCGAGGCGCCGCCGGTGTGGGGGCGGCGGCTGGCAATTGCGGCGCTGGTGCTGTGGTTGTGTGGCGTGGCGGCGGGTAAGCTGCTGCTGCACACCTACACCATCCTGCTGGTGTCGTGATGGATCCTTTTCTCGATCCGATCGCCATCGAACAATGGGCGCGGGATGTCGGCATATTCGGGATGATGAACTCGAAATGGGGATGGCCCATTGCGGAGATCATCCACTTCTTCGGGCTGTGCCTGCTGATCGGCACGGTG
>ERZ724527.774-NODE-774-length-15346-cov-4.431757_pt1 | contig 15346 bp, 14 predicted proteins | sample MGYA00376060_ERZ724527 | MGnify/ENA primary metagenome ERZ724527 (study PRJEB28724, sample SAMN07190886) | activated sludge metagenome | isolation source: activated sludge of sewage treatment plant in Hong Hong | place: USA: Christiansburg, Virginia | collected...
GTGGCAACAAGGCCTTCGTGGTGCGCAACACCATGATCATCTTCCTGGTGAGCGGTTTCTGGCACGGCGCCAACTGGACCTTCGTGGCCTGGGGAGCGATCAACGGGCTGTTCTTCCTGCCCTTGGTGCTGCAGGACAAGCACCGCAGCATGCTCGGCACGGTGGCCGAAGGTCGAGCGCTGCCTTCCGTGCGTGAGCTATTGATGATGCTGATCACCTTCGCCATGGCCTGCTTCGCCTGGATCTTCTTCCGTGCCCAGAGCATGAGCGAAGCCTTCGAGGTGATCGGGCAGATCCTCTCGCGTTCGTTGTTCAGCATGCCCGAGCTTCCGATGCCACGAACACTCGCCTACGGTCTGCTCGGCATCGCGATCACCTTGGTGTTCGAGTGGCTCAACCGCGAACGGCAATACGGCCTGCAGATGGACGGTCGCAGCGTACGGCCCGTTCGTTTCGCGCTCTACTACGGCATCATCGCGGTCATCATTCTCTGCGCACCCTTGGGCGGTGGCGAATTCATCTACTTCCAGTTCTGAGCCATGGTGCGCCGCTTCCTCCTGCATTGCCTGTTGCTGAGCCTTCCCGTGGTGGCCATGCTCGTTGGCTACTGCGGTTACAACGCCCGCTATTTCCCGGCACCGCACATCACCAACAACCTCTCGATGAACGAGAAGGCCATGTTGCTGAACCGGCGCTCCACCCCCGAAGTGAACATCCTCGCGCTGGGTTCCTCGATGACGCAGATCAACCTGAGCAGCAAGGCCGTGGTGGAGCGTTTCGGCGATACGGCCTACTTCAATTTCAGTGGCTGGGGCATGGACATGAAGCAGGCGAACGCACTGACACGCCTGATGGTGCCACGCATGAAGCCGAAGATCTACCTGCTCAGCAGTAACCTGATGGACTTCAGCGTGGACCCGGACCGCGCTACGATCGATCCGCCCAAAGTGGCGGACCTGGCCCTCGGCGGCTCCCCCTTCCTCGCCTACCTCGGTCACGCCGGACCCGCTTACTACCTGCGGCAGATGGAGACCAACCGAACACGCTTCACCGATCCGGCGAGCTACGAATGCCTGATGTACGATAGCCACGGCGGTGTGGCCCTGAACGTGCCGAAGGAGCGCATCGAGCCCGGACTCTGGACCAAGGCGCCACCCACCGCCGACAAGCTGGACACCGCGCAGTATGCCGCCTTCGAGGGCCTGTGCACCTACCTGCGCGAACAGAAGGTCGACCTCATCTTCATCCTGGCACCTTACCGCGCCGGGTTACACACCCCGGAGGTCGATCGCACCATCGCGCTCCATGCCGAACGCATCAAGGCCATCCTTGCGCGCCACGGGCATCGCTACGCCGATACGGAGGACCGCCGCTGGGACGATGCGCTGTACTGCGATGCGAGCCACTTCAACGAGGCCGGGGCGTACCAGTTCTCGAAGGAAGTGCTGTCGCGGGTGCCTTGAGCTAGGCCTGCTGACCCGCGTTGAACTCGGCATCCAACCAGGCCCTCGCCTCGTCCTCCGTTTGGAAGATCCGCGTGGGAAAGCCTTGAGGGAAGTAGGCGAAGTACAGCTTGACGAGCAGTTCGGACATGCTGCTTTCGGCAACTATGGCCACCGCCTTGAGCCCATCGGTGCTTCGATTGGCCTTGTAGTGGTCCGCTGCCATCACCGCCAGGTCCAGCTCCGCGTCCGGCGGAAGCACCATCATGATGGCAATGGGGTCGGTGCCGCAGAGCTTGACGCGTTCCTGCATGATCGCGGCGATGCCAATGGCATTGATGAACACGGCCGGCTTGAAACGCACTTCCACCCGCCCGGGTGTAACGAGCGTGAGGTCGGCCAACGGCGTAGCGCTGGAGGTGTGCATGTTGGGGAGATCAACATTGTGAGGCCACAAAGATGGCCCGCAGGTTCCAGCACGCGTCAGCGCAACAACAACACGTGGCCCTTGGCCACACGCTTGCCAGTGAGGATGTCCGAATCGGGCACGTACTCAACGGTCCACGCGTAAACGCCCGAGGCCAGCACACCGCCATCCCATGCTATGAAAGGGTCCGTTGTCATCCACTGTTCCCGACCCCAGCGATCGAAGATGCGCAAGGTGTACGACTCGTTCGGGCAGGTGAAGCGCGGTAGAAAGTCCTCGTTGATCCCATCGCCGTCATGGGTGAAGGTGTTGGGCACGTACACCGGGCAATCGCAATAGTCGAGGCCGATCGCCACCGTGTCCACATCGGTACCGCAAACGTTCGTAACAGTGACCGAATACACATCCGGCCCATCGATGAATATGGAAGGACCTGTGCTGCCGTCGTCCCAGAGGTAGGTGTAGTTGGGACCTTCCGCGACCAGTTCTTCCACGCTTCCGGCACACAACAGGCGGTCCGGCCCCAGATCCACTTCAGGTAGCGCGATGGTGCCCAGGTCCAAGCTGTCGGTGGTGTAACAGCTGTTCTCCTCAACGATCACCCAATACATCCCCGCGCCGTTCGTGGACCGCGTTGGGGATGTGCTACCATCTTCCCAAGTGTATGAACCCCCTGGCCTGGTCACATCGAACAGCAGATCATCGGCCTCGCAGATGGTGGTATCGGCACCCAGATCAACGATCGGAAGCGGGAAGTAGGTGAAGGTCACCGTGTCACGGTCCAGGCAACCGTCCAGGTCCACGGTCACCCAATAGGTTCCAGCGCCGGTCACGGTCCACGTGGCGGCCGTGCTTCCATCGTGCCACTGATACGTGGAACCCGGATACGAAGCATTCAGCACCTCTTCATCCCCATTGCAGCGTTGCAGATCAGGGCCGATGTCCGCCACCGGAAGCGGCAGTTCGGTCACCAGAATGCTATCGCGTGTGGTGCAACCATTCTCGGTAACATCCACCCAGTGGATGCCCGATGCGGCCGGAACGAAGTTGGTGGCCGTGCTTCCATTCTGCCAAGAATACGCATCTGCGGATGGCCATTGCGGATCGAGGACGATGGACACATCCTCACAATAGGTGGTGTCCGCTCCCAGGTCCGGTTCCGGGTAGGGGAAGTAGGTCACCACCACTTCATCCGTGTAGGTGCAATAGGGGGTGAACAGAATGTCGTCAATGGCGAAGTCGTTGCCCGATTGCGCCGTATTGAGGTTGGTGATGCACAAGGTGACGGACGTGGACGCGCCTGAGTTCCAGAGGTTGTAGAAGTTCAGCCAGAGCCCGGTGGTGCTCGAAGCGTTCAGGTTGCCGATGGAAACACCATCCACGGTGAAGGACAGCTGCGCTGGAGAGGCAGAGACGGCGGAGGCGAGCCAAGCGGAGAACGCATAGGTGGTGTTCGGCAACACGCTCACGGTCTGGCACCAGATGTTCTGCCCCACGATGTCGGATCCATTCACCACGAGCATGTTGCCACTGCCCGTCGTATGATCGCCGAAGGAGGCGAAGTTGTTGTGCACCAAGGACGGCGAGGTGGAAACAGCATAGGTGCTCTGAAGGGACAGGAGTCCATAGGTGCCACCAGTTCCTGGTACATAGTCGCTGGTGAAGCTGGTCGCGCCCGCGCTGAAATCGCCGTTGGTGATCACGTTGTTGCCGGCCCCGATCTCGGTCACCGTACACCCATAGGTACCTGCAGTGGATACCGTGATGGCCGTGTTCGTGCTGCCCGTGGTCCACAAGTAGCTCTGGAACCCGGCCGGTGCCACCAAGGTCACGGGCTGGCCAATGCACAGGCTCGTATCCGGCCCCAGATCAAAGGTGGAGACGCACTGCGCCGAAGCGGACCCTCCGAAGAGGATCGCCGCAATGATCACCAGAGTCCTGCACGGGATCCACATTTTGCGTTCGCAAAACTACCGGGAACGAACGAGCCGGTCTGTCGTTATCGGTCCACAAGTTCGCACCAACGACGCAAGGGGCACAGGACCCGTTGCCTTCGGTCGGCAACCCCGTCCGGTCAACACAACAGGAATGGTCGGTAAGCATCCTGGGACCCGCACGGAACGGGTACGGGCGGAACAGCACAGGCTGCGCGAACCGACTGTGGCCCGATGTTGGTGGCGCGACGGATCATGCGCATCACCACCCTCCTGTTCGTGCTGGTTCTCGCGCGCGCAGCTCAAGCTCAATCCATCCTCGGCGGCAGTGGTACCGGATCAGGCGGTGGCCTTGGGAACGGCCTGCTCGACGCATTGCCGGGCGTTGCCGGTCTGCTGAACACCGATCCGGTGGAACGACCGCGCGACATCGAGACCCGCGTGCTGTTCGGCCTTGGTGTCTGCTTGCAGGCAGCTGAATTGACCGCCCATTCGGGTGGCGCGAAAGCGCACAGCTTCCCGTGGCTGGGCCTGGTGATGGAAGGCGGGACCTCGTTCACCTACCGCGACCGGGTCAGCCTCACCTTGGCCGGTGCCTGGGGTTTCACCGGCTATATGCTGACCCTGGATACGGCGTACAACAGGGTGTACCACAGCACGAAGCGGGCAGAAGCGCGCCTGGCCTGGCACACCCACCCACGCAAAGGCCGTCTCGACCAATGGCGCTTCGGTCTGGCCATGGGCGGCAACTTCCAACAGGCCGATGAACGCACCGAGGTGAACGGGCCCTTCCAAGCGATCACCATGGCGCCAGCGCTCACAAGGCCCTACATCGCTCCGGAGATCGGCTGCATCGGTGCCACGGGGAAGGACCGCGTGGAGATGAGCCTGCGCTACGTGGTGCATCTGGACAACGGTCCGGCCTGGACAAGCAGTGCGACCATGGGTGGAAGCAAAGCGGATTTCGCCTCGACCGACGATCACTTCGCCCTCGTAACGCGCTACCACATCGGTTTCCGCCACAAGGAGCCAGGGGCAGGGACCATCCACCTACCGGAAGGGGAGCGCGCGCAGGACACGCTCACCGCACTGCGCTGCAAGCGGGAACGCATCACCCTCCGGCTTTGGGACGATGCGGAGGTGGACGGTGACACCGTGAGCGTGCTGTTGAACGGCAGGCCGGTGCTGGTGGCCCACAAGCTCACGCACGATCCGGTGAAACTGCGGCTGGACATGCGCTATGGGTCCAACGCGATCGAAGTGATCGCGCACAACGAAGGGCGCATACCGCCGAACACGGCACGCGGCATCGTTCGCCGGGGGAAGGGTAAGGAGCGGATGCTGATCAAGACCTACCGCACACGCAGCCAGCTGCTCATGATCGAGCGGGGGAAGCGCTTCAAGGCCTGACCCTCACGTCCGCCTGAAACGGACCGGGATGGCCATGCGCACAGGCCCACTGCACGCACCGATCACTTGGCCTGCAACAACTCCCGGATCGCATCCGAGCGCACCGATCCCATCATCACGTATGTCTCCTCCAAATTGGCCATCTCCTCGAGACGGCGTCCAGGTTCCGGGATCATCTCTAGCACACGTATGATCAGAACCTTGTCAGGCATCGCACTGGCGCCCAACACCTCCTTCCACACGGTCCAATACGTGGCGAACGGAACGCACTTCACCTGTCGCCCGAGCTCCACTAGGCAGGGATCGTCCTTGCCATCTCGGAAAGCGATGGTGACACCCTCCTCCGCCGCCCATACTGCGTCGTAGCTCGCCTCGAGCACAAGACGTCCGCTGGTGTCGATCATACCCCAGGAGCCGCGCTCCTTCACAACAGCATAGCCTTCGGAGAAGGAGCGTGCCTCCTCGAACCGAGCGGCGATCAAGCTACCGTCCGCAGCCGTGTACCCATACATCTGGGTGGCCGGGTCCTGCGCTATGATCGGGTCATTGACCACGTCGTCCTCTTCCATCCCGTTCACTTGCGCATTGGTGGACGATACGCCGAAAAAGAGTGTGACGGGAACGATCAGAGAGGCGCGCATCGGGTAATTCCGGTTAGATCGAACGTTTCCGATCAGTCCAGCTTGAACATCACCGGGATCGTCATCCGCACGGAAACGGGCTGTCCGTTCTGGCGGCCTGGCGTCCACTTCGGCATGGCCTTCACCGCGCGCGTTGCTTCACGGTCCAAGGCCGGACATGCGGGCACGCCGCGCAGCACCTTCACTTCCGTGACCAGTCCTTCACGGTCGACCACGAAGGCAATGAAAACCCTGCCATCCACACCGGCCTCCTTGCATTCCTCCGGGTAGCGGATACTCTTCGAGAGGTAGGTCATCATGGCCTGTTGTCCACCGGGGAATTCCGGCATCTGCTCAGCGAAGGTGAGCGGCTCCTGCACCGCATCGGCATCCGCCGGTATCGCCTCTGGCCCATGGTCGTCGGTCACGCCCTCCATGGGCTCGATCCGTTCAATGTCAACGGGCGGCGCTTCTTCACGGATAGGGGGCGGCTGCACTTGCGCGAAGAGGCTTGATGCAAGAAGAACGAACGGAAGAAAAAGCAGGCGCATGGTAGGTAGAACCGTTAAAGCACGTTGATGTAGCCGGTTGTCTTTCGCTCCACCGCATCCACACCAATGATGACGGTGTATTCGATCACCCACATGTACGTGCCGCTCTCCAGCTTTTCGACCTGCAACAGCCCGACCGGAAAGCGCGCGATATCCTCCGTGGTGAACAACTCCTGGCCCCAGCGGCTATAGACCTTCGCCTTGAACTTGGTGATACGACAGTCGCATTGCAAGGGCGGAATGCGCTCCATGTTGACCGAGAGCGATGTGGGAACCACCAGCGGGCACGGCTCTGCCGGAGTGGATGCTGGTGCAGGTTGCTGGGCGCGGACGCCAAGGCTGAAGCTCAGGGCGAGCAGGAACGGATAGCGTAGCATGGGAGAGCACGTGAAGATAGAACGAGAGCGGTCACGTGAGCGAACACCTTCGGCACTAGGCTGGTTCAGTGGATGAAGCGGGTGGCGCGTTCGAACCCTACGACCCAGGCACGCGCTGCTGCTCCAAGGCCGTCGGTTCCGCATAATGGCGATAGACCAGTACCGTGATGATGCCGCCGAGCACCAAGGCAACGGCTAGAACGATGGCCAGGCCGCGTGCGGCGATCTTGTCAGTGGGTTGATGGTCCTCCACTCCCAAAGGAGGGGTTGGATCGGGTTCGTTGAAGTGCTTGTCCTCTGACATGTGTTCCAGGCTTTGATGCGAACACTGCCCAAACCGTGCCCCTTGTGTTCACAACACAGAACAGGTCCAGCGCCTTTGAAATGGTGCCAACTGTGGCGACCAGACCCCTCAAAACTGAGGCGCTCCTTCCCCAAAGGCGGACCGTATGAGGTCCGGACCATGCTGTGCGATCGTTAAAGACTGTGTATATCGACCCCAGGTGAAAACGTCCTTCTGATCTTGAGAACGCCAACTCCCGAGATCATGCATGCACATCGCCTTCTCACCCCGTTCCTCTTCCTTCCGTTCTTTTCCTGCGCATGCGATCCAGGTGTGGATATGGCCTTGCCTTCGGCGCACAAGGCCGTGGATAACCGATCATCAGATCACACAGTGAACGTGCTCGATTTCGATATCATCAACCGGACCTGTGCGTTGTATGTCGCCGTGCGTTCGAGCGCGTGGCAGGAGACCATCGCCTTCGGTCGCGACATCGATGAAAGCATGGTGCGCTGGAACGTATGCCCCGGGGGGAACATGGTCGCTTGTGTTGTCGCTCCGACGGCGAACGGCGACACGGTGATCACCGGCATTCCGTGGTCGCACTGAATCGGCCATGGATATTCGTTATCGCCAGTGTTCCGCAAGGTGGGTGATAGCTGATCGGAAAGCGGGTCACTGGTGATCGGCGACAGATTCCTCCTACCCTATTCTGGCGCGAGCGTCCACCTCCACTAGAGCGAGCGTCCACGCTCGTGCCAGCTACCTTCAATCCACATTCTCGCGCGAGCGTCAACGCTCGTGCCTTCACGCTGGAAGTTCGTTGGTCACTACGCCCATTTCATCAACCCTGCCTGCCGGCAGGCCCCACTCTGGCGCGAGCGTCCACGCTCGTGTCTATGCTAGCTTCCTTCCCCCACTCTGGCGCGAGCGTCCACGCTCGTGTCTATGCTAGCTTTCCGCTCATGAGTGAACGATGGAAGTTCGTTGGCCACTACGCCCACTTCGTCAGCTTCGCCGTCGTTGGCTGGGTCGACGTGTTCACCCGCGCTGCCTATGCGGAGTTCCTGGTCAAAAACCTGGCGCATTGCCGGGCACAGAAAGGCCTGGAGCTCTATGAGTTCGTCATCATGCCGAATCATGTTCACTTGATCGCCGCAGCGAAAGGCGGGGATCTGGGTGACATTATCCGCGACTTCAAGACCTACACGAGCAAGGAACTCGTGAAGATGATCGCGGCCAATCCGCAAGAGAGCCGGAAGGAGTGGATGCTTCGTCTGTTCAAGGAGCATGGTGCTGCGAATCCGCAGAACACCCACAACCAGTTTTGGCAGCAGAGCAACAAGCCCGTCATGCTGGATACGCTCAAGAAGTTCCACGATTGCTCACGATACGTGCGCGAGAACCCGTTGGTCGCCGGACTGGTCACGGATGAAACGGCCTACACGTGGAGCAGCGCGAATCCTCGGATCGGGATCGAGCTGGATGAGGCATAGCTCAAGGGCACGAGCGTGGACGCTCGCGCCAATTTTCGTTGTTGCCTCGCGCTGATCCTATTCTTCGCGCGCGCTCTTCTCGCGCGAGCGTCCACTCTCGGGCTCTCATTCGCGCGAGCGTGCATGCTCGTGCGTCAGATACTCGCTCCATCAGCTCCAAGATTCGCTGCAACTTATTCCCTTCTTCTTCTTCGCGCGCGAGCGTCCACGCTCGTGCGTCAGATACTCACAGCCGCAGCGCCGCTCGAAGGCGCTGCTCCAACGCCCTGATCCGATCCATCTCTCCCTTCATCATCGCCTCGCGTGGATGATCGGTGCCTTGGTAGCGTTCCATCAGCTCTAACGTGCGTTGCAACTTGATCAGTAGCACCAGGTCGTTGGTCGTTCCGTGAAGCGCGTTGTATTCCTTCTCCGACCCGCGGATCCCGGCCATCTGAGCATCACAGCGCGCGCGACTGGCGTTCAGCACTGCGATCTGGTTCGCTTCTTCCGTGCTGTCGGAAAGGGCCGCGGCCTTCTGGTTCGCCGCACGGTAGTAGCTGTCGTTCTGGCCTTCGAACCGGCGCACGCTCTCCATGCTGTCTCCATGCCATTCCTGCCCTTCTTCAAGGTCGCGCATCAAGATGGCCAGCGCACTGTCCTGCTTCAGGACATCTACGAACAAGGCCTCCACCAGGTCCCCATCACTGTCATAGCGGGAGTAGCTGGTCTCCGCTCCCTTCAGATCGCTCAACACACCAGGCTCCTGCAAGGCCGAAGGAACTTGCTGTTCCGGTTTAGCAGGTGGTGTGCAGGCCAGCGGAAGGGCGAGAAGGATGAACAGGAAGTGTCGCATGCACCGAAACTAGTGTGCGCTTGTGTGAGTTGGGCCTCATCAGGGTCCACTTCGTGAGACCTTGATGGAAATTCGGAGGAAGCTACCCGCTGATCAGTCCCTCCTCGCGCATGATCCGAAGTGCCCGATCCGTTTCTTCCGCACCGCCCGTGAGCGAGCCTGGCAACATGATCAACCGCTTCTTGCTACGCCCGTTCGCGTCGGTGAAATAGATCTCGAAGTAGGCGCGCGTTAGTCCAGGTGCGGCGGGCTTGAACACCACGCTCGTGATGGCGGACCGGTCCAGTTCAGGAGCGGCGGAATTGTTCCAGCTGCGGACGACGTAGTACACCAAGGTCGCCGCAACACCGATGTAAACGAAGGTCATGAGAAGATCATGTCGTTGGAACGCCTTCCAACTGGAATAGGCTGCGAACCCCGCGATCACCGCGTAAATGACCAAGATCCGCCCAATGTGATCACCGACCAGGACCTGCGCTGCGCCTCCGGCCGCTCCACCGCGCGTAAGCCTGATCCGGTCCGGCAGAACGTGGCAGTAGCCGGTCTTGGTCCGGAACACCTTCTCGGGCTCCATCTGTTCTTGCGCTCAGGTTTGAATGGCTCCTCGCGAAGTTAAACTCGACTAGTGCTTCGTTCATGGGCACCGCTGCACGCGCTCTCACCAGTTGGCGGCTCATCAGGGTCCAATCCGTGAGACCCTGATTGAAACTCGGAATGCGATGGTTGAATCCAGCCTTGCTAAATTGGAAGCATGCTGGTCAACACTCGGACACGCCCGCTTTCCGGTCAAGCCCTCAGCAAGATCATCCAAGTGGTTGCTGTTGCACTATTCCTGACCACCATGCAGAGTTGTTGTGCCTTCGAGAAAGGAGCATGGAGGCCATTGCCACGTTGCCGGGAAGACCGGTCCTCCTCAGAGCTTCCCGTGCCTGAACAAGCCAAGGCCGGTGATGCGCTTAAAGCCTCAGGAGCAGGTCACAAGTGACCCTCGCTAAATGCGCGAGGAACACTTGCGACAGGTAGGGAGTTTCAGAGAACTTCTCTAGTTTTCAGAACTGCGCGGATTCACAGCGCTGATCCCCCTCCCTATGAAGCCCCGATTTGGTCTGAAATTCTGGTGTCTAGCCCTTGTCGGCTTCCCACTGCTCACACCCTTGAGCTGCGTGTCGAAAGCTGAACGATCGGGAGAGGAATCCACTTTGGCCGAAAGCGCACCAACGAGCCGCCCATCCACCAAATGGATTCACTGCTATCGCGCCGGTTTGAGTGTAGAACTGCCTACGTCATTCTTTCGGCTTACCACGAGCAACCTCGATTCTCTGAAGACCGTGGTCAGTAGCCTACACAATGTGTACAGCCCGTGCGATGGTTCGACCACAAGCATTCAAACGTTTCTAGGTCATGAGTACATGGACATGTTGATCGATGCAGACGACAATCGCAATTCAGTCGTACTGATCACCATGCCCAAGGTGAGCTTTACGAAGGATCAAGCCTCCGTGGCCCTGAGTAGCATGTGCGCAGATATGTTCCGCGGCTTCAACATGCAGTTCATTTCGGACTCCACTGGCACCTGTGCTCTTGGCGCCTTCTATCATGCCCGCTTTCTTATTCACGGACCTGACTACGACTACTTCTCGACGATGTTCTTTGTCACCTCGGATTTGAGGTCATATGCGATAGTGTTCAATCAGCCTGAGTCGCGATTGGAAAACTCAGCGTTGCTGAGCAATGCCCGAGAATCACGCATCGTGAATCCCAAGCCTATCAAATGGGATTCTTACTTCGGATTCCGTGTTTCTGAAGGTGAAGATTACAGCTCCGTTGATAGTGCACTCTTCAGCTTGTACCTAAACCGAGCTGACACTGCGGCAAGCCAGGAAGGGGGATTGGTGAAGGTGGATGGGGTCTGCATGTTCATTCTGCCGGTTGGCACCGAAATCCAGTCCAAGGACTATAAGGGTTACATGAAGCAGATCTCCTCCAAACTCGGTGTGAGCTCGACAGCTTCGTTCTGGGTTCAACAGAAGGGCGCTAATGTTCTTGATGTCACAGCAATGAAAACCTACTTCCGGTTTACCGCAGAGAAGGTTGATTTGGAACTCCCAGCAGGCGAGGAAACCTACACGGATCAGCTTACACTAGAAGACTTGGAGTACATGAACACCGAATACAAGACACTGAAAACGAAGGAAGCGCAACAGATCAAATACAAAGTAGCGGCGTTCGACAAGCCACTTAAGACTCAAGTGGGGGGCTATTCAGCAATCAGACTGGGACACAAACGAACGAATGGTATTTCCATGACCCAAGGGGTCACCTACATCATTTTTGAAGGGCGCAACCTATACCGATTGGATTTCGGCTATAGAGTTGAGGATGGCACTCATTGGGAAGATTCAGCACAAATAATTGCTCGTAGTATCGTTCTTTTCTAAAGGCTCATTCTGTTAGGGGCCGAACTCTTCCTGATTATCATACAGTACTCAGACAGTCCACTTTCGAGACCGTGAAATAATATCATCAGGCATCCAACCCTTTGACCTTGATCGTGCTATCCTTAATGACAACTGTGCCTGACCAGCGATTGTGCCAGCCATACCCCTTGGTAGCAACAAGGCACGACAAGGGCTCGAAAGGGACGAATCGAATAAGTGTGCTGCCGACAGCCTGTCCGAATGAAATGCGATTCCCATTGTCACTCCGAACCACGGTACCTGTAAGCATCTTGCCCACTGTCTTACCCGTCGTGAACTCCAAGGCCACATAGTAAACGAAGTAAAGCACGAATAGCCACCCCATACTTCCATCACCTAGCGCAGTCGCGAGAAAGAGCCAAATGATGGTCACGAGGACATTGTCAATGATGCCATTTCCCAATCGATAGCCGAGATCCGCAAGTTCCTCAACGGTGAAGTCCACCTGACTCACTGATGCAGAAACACTTGTGTCCACAGCTCCTGGCGTTGAATAAGACCCTTGTTGGTTCTGGTTGTTGTCCATGGCTTACTCTGTTGAACATTTCACTGAACTGAGCGGGCAATTTGTGAAGTGCCAGAAGCACTACTTCTCACTCTGGGTTCGCCAAAAAACTCCGCTCATCTTCTCCAAGTTCGTCCTGCGACAATCGGGACAGATTTGATGAATGCACGCGAATCACTAAGGAGGCTCTGCTTTGCTCATCCTGAAACATCCAAACTTCATTAACCGCCTGACGCGCTACTCGGAACCCAGATCCATCACAATGCCAAACCTCAAGAATGATCGTAACCTGATTGTTGCTGCCAGGTACTACCGAAGTCTCATCCGTCGCAGTTACTCTCTGCTCTTCTGGGTGTAAGCGAAAGGCTTCTGAAGCATGTTTCAAGGCATAGGCGTTCAGAGGGTCTACACCAGCCTCGTTACACTGGTGGTACTGGCTACTTGCCTCCCACACGCGTAACGCCTCGCGACGCATCGAACCATCCGATTTCGCGAATACTCTGCTTGTGAAGTCGCTACTCATTCCTACCCCGAGCACATCTCGCAGTTATCCGGGTTGTCCAGGCTGCAGCTGATCTCGGCGGCGGCGCGTTCCTCGGCGGTCATGGCCTGCACGCTCATCGTGGCCACGCGTTGGGCGGCCATCTCCACGGAGACGGGTCCAGTTGTGGTAGGTGCGGTGAGCACAGGCTCCTGCACCTTCTCGGCAGCAGGCTCCGAGATTTTGCTCTTATCGAGCGTGAACTTGATGGCGTCGGTGGCGGCCTTGGTGCGCAGGTAGTACATGCCGGTCTTCAGGCCGCTCTTCCAGGCGTGGAAGTGGAGGCTGGTGAGCTTGCCGAAGTTGGCGTTCTCCATGAAGACGTTGAGGCTCTGGCTCTGGCAGATGAAGGCACCGCGGTCGGCGGCCATGTCCACGATGGTCTTCTGGCTGATCTCCCACGCGGTCTTGTACAGCTCCTTGAGGTTCTGCGGGATCTCGGGGATGTTGGCCACGCTGCCGTTGCTGGCGATGATCTTGTTCTTGAGCTCCTCGCTCCAGAGGCCGAGCTTCACCAGGTCGCGCAGCAGGTACTTGTTCACCACGATGAACTCGCCGCTGAGCACACGGCGGGTGTACAGGTTGCTGGTGTAGGGTTCGAAGCACTCGTTGTTGCCGAGGATCTGGGCGGTGCTGGCGGTGGGCATGGGGGCCAGCAGCAAGCTGTTGCGCACGCCATGCTGTTTCACTTCGGCCTTCAGCACATCCCATTCCCAGCGGTCGCTCGGCTTCACGCCCCACATGTCGAACTGGAAGATGCCTTTGCTCACGGGGCTGCCCTCGTAGGTCTCGTATGGGCCTTCCTCCTTCGCCAGGTCCTTGCTGGCGGTCATGGCGGCGTAGTAGATGGTCTCGAAGATCTCGCGGTTCAGCACCTTGGCCTCCACGCTATCGAAGGGATAGCGCATGAGGATGAAGGCGTCGGCGAGGCCTTGCACACCGATGCCGATGGGGCGGTGGCGCATGTTGCTGCGGCGTGCCTCGGGGATCGGGTAGTAGTTCTGGTCGATGACACGGTTGAGGTTCCGGGCCAGCTGGTAGGTGACCTGGAAGAGCTTCTCGTGATCGAAGCGGCCCTTGTCCACGTACTTGGGCAGGGCGATGGAGCCGAGGTTGCACACGGCGACCTCATCGGCGCTGGTGTACTCGATGATCTCGGTGCAGAGGTTGGAGCTCTTGATGGTGCCCAGGTTCTGCTGGTTGCTCTTGCGGTTGGCCGCGTCCTTGAAGAGCATGTACGGCGTGCCGGTCTCGATCTGGCTTTCCAGCACCGCGAACCAGAGGTCCTGCGCCTTGATGGTCTTGCGACCCTTGCCTTCAGCTTCGTACTTCTCGTACAGCGCCTCGAACTTGTCCCCGAAGGTGTCGGCCAGGCCGGGGCACTCGTTGGGGCACATGAGGGTCCAGTCGCCGTTCTGCTCCACACGCTTCATGAAAAGGTCGGGGATCCAGAGGGCGAAGAAGAGGTCGCGGGCGCGCATCTCCTCCTTGCCGTGGTTCTTCTTCAGCTCCAGGAAGTCGTGGATGTCGGCGTGCCAGGGCTCCAGGTAGATGGCAAAAGAGCCTTTGCGCTTTCCGCCGCCTTGATCGACGTAGCGGGCGGTGTCGTTGAACACGCGCAGCATGGGCACGATGCCGTTGCTGGTGCCGTTGGTGCCCTTGATGTAGCTGCCCTTGGCGCGCAGGTTGTGGATGCTGAGGCCGATGCCGCCGGCGCTCTGGCTGATCTGGGCGCACTGCTTCAGCGTGTCGTAGATGCCGCTGATGCTGTCGTCCTTCAGTTGCAGCAGGAAGCAGCTGCTCATCTGCGGCTTGGGCGTGCCTGCATTGAAGAGCGTGGGCGTGGCGTGGGTGTACCAGCCTTCGCTGAGGTCGTTGTAGGTGGCGATGGCGCTGTCCAGGTCGTTCTTGTGGATGCCGACGGCCACACGCATGAGCATGTGCTGCGGGCGCTCCACCACCTGGCCGTGCAGACGGAGCAGGTAGCTGCGCTCCAGGGTCTTGAAGCCGAAGTAGTCGTAGCTGAAATCGCGGTCGTAGATGATGGCGCTGTCCAGCAGGTCGGCGTTGTCCTCGATCAGCTTGTGGACGTCATCGGCGAGCAGGGCGGCGCGCTCACCGGTCTTGGGGTCGAGGTAGGTGTAGAGGTCCTTCATCGTTTCCGAGAAGGACTTCTTGGTGTTCTTGTGGAGGTTGCTCACCGCGATGCGGCTGGCGAGCTGCGCGTAGTCGGGGTGCTTCACCGTCATGGTGGCGGCCACCTCGGCGGTGAGGTTGTCGAGCTCGGTGGTGGTGACGCCGTCGAAGATGCCGTCGATCACCTTGAGGGTGACCTGGGTGGCGTCCACCATGGGGTCGAGCCCGTAGCAGAGTTTCTTCACACGGGCGGTGATCTTGTCGAATTTCACCGCCTCCCGGCGTCCGTCGCGCTTGATTACATACATGCTT
>ERZ724527.776-NODE-776-length-15271-cov-7.872174_pt1 | contig 15271 bp, 15 predicted proteins | sample MGYA00376060_ERZ724527 | MGnify/ENA primary metagenome ERZ724527 (study PRJEB28724, sample SAMN07190886) | activated sludge metagenome | isolation source: activated sludge of sewage treatment plant in Hong Hong | place: USA: Christiansburg, Virginia | collected...
ATGCCCAATCGCTGCTTCATACCTTGAGAAAAAGTTTTTACAGAATCGTTTGCCCTTGACGCAAGTCCAACTACTTCTAATTGATCCATCAATTGTTTATTTGTGGGTTTCATTCCACTTAATTTAGCAAACAATTTCAAGTTTTCGTAAGCAGATAAATATTTATAAACATCTGGCTTCTCAATTACAGCACCAACTTGTTTTAAAATTTCATTTCTATGTGTTTTCAAGTTCATACCAAATAGCTCTATGCTGCCACTAGTTGGTGCAATTAATGTAAGCAACATACGCATAGTGGTACTTTTTCCAGCACCATTTTGCCCTAGAAAACCATAAATATCACCATTGTTAACAGTAAAGGAAAGTTCATTTACTGCGGTAAACTGATTGAATTTTTTGGTAAGTGTTTGTACTTTAATTATTTCCTGCATCAATAAAAATGAATAGTTTCAAAGGTAACTAATGCCTACAGTTAATGGGCATTTAAATAAACTTAATTACTAATAAATTGTGAAAGATTATAATGAAGCAATGTATTCCATTACTTCGGTTAAGGATTTCTTAAAATCAACATTTGATGGAATTGATTTTTTGTACCCCTGTGTTAATATACCAGAAATAATTAACTTATAATCACCAATTCTCTGGTGGTAATTGTTTAAGAATTTTTCAAAATTAAAATTATGGGCAACCGATGTTAAGTGGCAATACAAGTAATCTGGCTTCTTTAAATTGGTAACATACTCAATATCTGAGAGAGGAACATTGGCTCCTATGTATATAACTTTTATACCTCTACTCTTTAAAAGATAATACATAAACAATAAACCCAATTCATGGTGTTCGCCTTCTGGTAAAAATAAGAGCAAAGTTTTGTTAACGTTTAAATGTGTTTTAGAACCTTCAATTCCTACAATTAATTTTTGACGAATAATATTGGTTACTAAATGTTCTTGTGCTGGATTTATATGATTTGTCAACCACAAAACGCCAATACGCTCCAAGAAAGGAAATATAATTTGTGTTATGCTTTTTTCTATTCCTTTTGTATGAATGTATTTATCTAATACCAATTCAAAATCTTCAATGTTTAGATCAACCATATTTTGAATAAGCTCATTTACAATTCTTTCTTGTTGAGCTTGGGCATGAGAAAGTGAAAGAAGCTTCTCCTTCATTTGACTCTCATCCATTTTATCTATATGAGAAATTTTAAACCCATACTTATTTAGTAAAGCAATATTGAGAACAGTTTTTAACTCATGACTACTGTAATAACGAATATTGGTATCGGAACGTTGCGGTTTAAGAAAATTGTAACGTTGCTCCCATATACGTATAGTATGAGCCTTGATTCCTGTTAAATTTTCTAAATCTTTAATTGTGAAAGCATTCATAAAGCACTATTTACAAAGTATTAAACATATTTTTTAAAAAAAGGTTGAATAATTACACAATTAGTTTTCGATTTTTTATAATTAAAAAAGGAACCGAAGTTCCTTTTTTAATTGTGATACTTATTTTAGATGCATTGTTATTTTTTTATTTTTCGCAAATATTCTCCATACCCACTTTTGGCATACTTTTCAGCAATTGCCAATAGTTGGTTGTGATCGATGTATCCCATACGGTAAGCAATTTCTTCAATGCAACCTATTTTTTGACTTTGTCTTTTTTCAATTACTCGTACAAATTCGCAAGCATCGCTTAAGCTATCAAAAGTTCCTGTATCTAACCAAGCAGTTCCTCTGCTCATTACACCAACTTGTAATTTTCCTTCATTTAAGTATACTCTATTTACATCGGTAATTTCATATTCACCTCTTGCACTTGGTGCAATATTTTTTGCAATTTCAACAACTGAATTATCATAAAAATATAAACCCGGTACGGCAAAATTAGATTTTGGTTGTGTTGGCTTTTCTTCGATAGAAATAGCCTGGTTATTTTCATCAAACTCAACTACTCCATATCGTTCAGGGTCGCTTACCTCATAAGCAAATACTGCAGCACCAACTAAATTATTGAATGATTGCAATAGCTTGCTAAACCCGGCTCCATAAAAAATATTATCGCCTAAAACCAATGCTACTTTATCGTTACCAATAAAATCGGCACCAATAACAAATGCTTGTGCAAGACCATTGGGCACTGCTTGAACTGCATAAGAAAAATTACAACCCAACTCTTTTCCATCGCCCAATAAACGCTGAAATTGTTCTGTATCCTCTGGTGTTGTGATAATCAATATTTCATTAATACCTGATAACATTAAAACAGATAAAGGATAATAAACCATTGGCTTATCATAAATTGGCATTAATTGTTTGCTAATTCCTTTTGTAATTGGATACAATCTAGTACCACTTCCTCCTGCCAAAATAATTCCTTTCATATTTTAAATTTGTGTTGTAAAAGTTAAGCCCCAACCGTTTTTCTATATTGAGCTAAGGTTAAGTTGTTTTTATCTTTATCAGATAAAATAAGTTCTTCTTCTTTTAGCTGCCAATCAATATTCAAATCTTTATCGTTGTACATTATTCCACCTTCACTGGCTTTGTTATAATAGTTATCGCATTTATAAAAAAACTCGGTTTCATTTTCTAAAACAATAAATCCATGTGCAAAACCACGAGGTACAAATAATTGAGTGTGGTTGGTTGCTGTTAGTTCTACAGAAACATGTTCACCAAAAGTTGAAGAGCCTTGACGTATGTCTACTGCCACATCTAAAACACTGCCTTTTAATACTCGTACTAATTTTGCTTGTGCATGTTCACCTTGTTGAAAATGCAAACCTCTTAATACGCCTTTAGATGATTTAGATTGATTGTCTTGTACAAAAGAAACATTCAACCCTGTTAATGATTGAAATTTTTGTTGATTGAAACTTTCAAAAAAATAGCCTCTACTATCTTCAAAAACAGTATCTCTAATTATGTAACAATCTTTCAATTTTGTTGCTTCTACCTGCATTGCAGCTTCTTAATTATTGAATTATAAATATTGGTTTAATGCTCTCCTAGTATAACTTATCCCTTTAATCTTACAGCATTCTTAACGTTCAGCATACATGCTTTCATAATAATTTGCATAAGCTCCGGAAGTAATGTTGTTCAGCCATTCTTGGTTGCTTAAAAACCAATCAATGGTTTCTGCTAAACCTTGTTCAAATGTTACAGATGGTGCCCAACCCAATTCTTGATTGATTTTTGTAGCATCAATTGCATAACGTCTATCATGGCCTGGTCTATCTTTTACATAAGCAATCAATTGTTCACTTTCACCTGAAGTTCTATTCAATTTTTCATCCATCAACTTACAAAGTAGTTTTATCAAATCAATATTTGTCCATTCATTAAATCCACCAATATTGTAAGTTTCGTCAATTTTTCCATGATGAAATACAGCATCTATAGCTGTTGCATGATCTTTTACAAATAACCAATCTCTTGTATATAAACCATCTCCATAAACAGGTAAAGGTTTTTTATTGATGATATTATTAATGAATAATGGAATTAATTTTTCTGGAAAATGAAATGGCCCATAATTGTTGCTGCAATTAGAAATTACCGTTTGCATGTGATATGTTTCTGCATAAGCTCTAACAAAATGATCTGAAGATGCTTTGCTTGCACTATATGGTGAATTGGGATGATAAGGTGTAGTTTCTGTAAAGAATCCTTCTTTGCCTAAAGCACCATACACTTCATCGGTACTTACATGATAAAATAAATGTTTGCTGTAATCTTCTTTCCAACAATGCTTAGCAGTATTTAATAAATTAACTGTTCCAATTACGTTGGTATATACAAAATCTAATGGAGAAATTATAGAACGATCTACATGCGATTCGGCAGCTAAATGAATTACGTCAGTAATACAATGTTTATCAAAAACTTGTTGCAAAGCATCTACATCTAAAATATTGATTTTCTCAAAAAAATAATTGGGCAGTTGATCTATGTCTTTTAGGTTTTCTAAATTTCCTGCGTAGGTTAATGCATCTAAATTTATAATCTTGTAGTTAGGATATTTGTTTACAAATAAACGTATTACATGAGAACCAATAAAACCTGCACCACCTGTAATTAAAATATTCTTACTCATATTAATGTTTATAGTTTATAATAATTTTTGTACCAACTAACAAACTGTTCAATTCCTTTTTCTAATGGTGTGAAAGGTTTAAAATTAAAATCATCCTCTAATCCGCTCACATCTGCAAAAGTAGCTTGCACATCACCAGGCTGTATAGGTAGAAATTCTTTTGTTGCTTTTTTACCTGTAGCATTTTCTATACAACTAATAAAATCGCCTAAAGCAACTGGTTGATGATTGCCAATATTGTATAGCTTATAAGGAGCAGAAGACGAACTTGCGTCAGGTTGTTGTGGATCCCAATTAACATTTGGTGTTGGCTTCACCAATAATACTCTATGAACAGCTTCTACAACATCGTCTACATAGGTAAAATCACGCATCATATTGCCATTGTTAAACACTTTGATAGGCTTATCATGCAGTATTGCATCTGTAAATAAAAATGGAGCCATATCTGGTCTACCCCAAGGACCATATACTGTAAAAAATCTTAACCCTGTAGTGGGTAAATTAAATAAATGACTATATACATGAGCCATTAATTCATTACTTTTTTTTGTTGCAGCATATAAAGATGCAGGATGATTGGTTGAATGATTGGTAGCAAAAGGTACTTCTTCATTTAAGCCATATACACTACTACTGCTAGCATATACCAAATGTTGAATTTGGTGATGTCTACAACATTCTAATAAATTAGCAAAACCAACAATATTACTATTTACATAAGCTGTTGGATGTGTTAAGCTATAACGTACACCAGCTTGTGCAGCTAAATGAATTACTGCATCAAATTTTTCTATGGTAAACAACATTTGTAAAGAAGCAGCATCTTCTATTTGCAACTGTACAAAAGAATAGTTGCTATACTTATTGCTCATAACTTTTGAGTTATAAGCAATGGCACTATTTTCGAAACCTGCAGCTGTTAAACGATTACTTTTTAAAGTAACATCGTAATAATTATTTATACTATCTATACCTACAACTGTATGCCCTTCTGCAACCATTTTATTGGCTACATGAAAACCAATAAAACCTGCTGTACCTGTTATTAATAGTTTCATGTTATTTTAGTGTGAAGAAGGCAAAAATTGTAAATACAATTGTTTTACAGCTTTTACTTCTTGTTGTTTATGAAAAGTTGTTGTAGCAAATTTAATGGCTTCGCTACTCATTTTATTTCTTAGTTCAATGTTATTGCAAAGCAGTTGTATTTTTTCAACATAAGACTCCACATTATGCCCATCAATTAAAAACCCAGAAACATCTTTAGCAAAAGTATCTTTTACACCACCTACATTACTAGCAATAATAGGTTTACCACAAAACTGTGCTTCAATAATAGATAAAGGTGTGCCTTCATTTAATGAAGTAAGCACAACCATATCCAATCCATGATATACTGAAGTCATATCTTCTATCCATGAAGTGAAAATTATTTTTGCATTTGTTTTCTCACTTGAATTATTATTGAAAACAATTTTGCACATGTTTAAATAACTGGTTAATTCTTTTTTACTATCTCCATCGCCTACAATAAAAAAGTAAATATGTTGAACTCCGCTTGCCAATACTTTTTCTGCTATTTGTAGAAATAGTAAATGATTTTTTATTGGCACTAATCTTCCTATAATTCCAATGGCTATATCAGTATCTGATAGATGAAATTTCGTTCTAAATTGTTTACGATTCTTTTCTATATCTAATTGTAAATTTTTCTCATCTACACCCAATGGGATAATGTGCAACTTTTTGGATGATATAATTTTATATTGTGTAGTAAGTTCCTCAGCTTGATGTTTACTCAATGCAATGATAGCAGTTGTAATATTAGCCAATCTACGTTCTGTAAACAGAATTAAATTTGTTGTTATTGTATTGAAATAAGAATGGAATAAATGTCCATGAAAAGTATGAACAATAACAGGTACACGTAATAACCATGCTGCCAATCTTCCTAAAAAACCACTTTTAGAACCATGTGTATGCACCACTACAGTTTTATGTTTTTTTAGTTGTTTTACCAATGCAACAAACGCCATTAAATCTACCAATGGATTGATGGTACGACGTAAGTGTGTTATTTTTTTGGTATTTAAATTGGGATATTGTTTTAATAAAAAAGAAGCCTCTATTTCATCGACTTCTTTTTCTCCATACAAAATGAGTATGTTAAAATCATTTTGTAAATAATATGCTAGGGGAATTGTATCTATTGCTTGACCACCAATTACCAAACGATTTAAAATAATAATTACATTGGGCTTCATGTATAAATGGAGAACGATTTTAGTTCCAGTTATTGTCCTTTATTTCTTGATATACTTTTTGTATGCCTTCATCTAAACCAATAGCAGCTTTCCAACCCATTGCATTAATTTTTGTAACGTCTAATAATTTTCTGGGTGTGCCATCTGGCTTAGCAGTATTTAATTCAATGATTCCTTCAAAGCCAACTACTTTTTTTACCAACTGTGCCAATTCCAAAATGCTAACATCGTTACCTACTCCTACATTTACCAATCCTTCTTCGTTATAATTTTCTAGTAAAAAGAAACAAGCTGCTGCTAAATCATCTACATATAAAAATTCACGTTTTGGAGTTCCAGTTCCCCACAATTCAACAGATGTAGCTCCTTGATTTTTTGCTGTAATAAATTTTCTTAATAATGCTGGTAATACATGAGAATTGTTCAAATCGTAATTATCATTTGGACCATACAAATTGGTTGGCATAGCCGAAATAAAATTACATCCATATTGTATTCTATAACTATTGCATAACTCTATACCTGCAATTTTTGCAATGGCATAAGGTTGATTGGTTTGTTCTAAATATCCAGATAATAAATACTCCTCTTTTAATGGCTGAGGAGCCAATTTAGGATAAATGCAAGACGAACCTAAGAACAATAATTTTTCTACTTTTTGTACATAAGCAGCATGAATTACATTGGCTTCAATCATTAAATTTTCATAAATAAAATCGGCACGATATGTATTGTTGGCAACAATTCCACCAACTTTTGCTGCAGCTAAAATGACAATATTGGGTTGTTCAATTTCAAAAAAATTGTTTACTGCTTGTTGATTGCGTAAATCCAATTCTTTAGATGTACGAGTAATAATATTATTGAATCCTTTACTACGTAAATTTCTTTCAATTGCACTACCCACCATTCCTCTATGACCAGCAATATATATTTTAGAGCTTGTATTCATTGTTATTCAAATGGGTTCTTGGTAACAAAACCATTGTCTTTTAAAAACCTTTCTTTTTCAAAAATTTGAATATCACTAGCAACCATTTCTGTTACCATTTCGGCCAAAGTATATTTTGGTTTCCAACCTAGTTTTGTATTTGCTTTTGTTGGATCACCAATTAGTAAATCAACTTCTGTTGGTCTGTAATATCTTGGATCAACTTTTACAACTACTTTACCCAATTCAACAGTATATTTTCCATTGTTGGCAACCACATATCCTTCTTCATTTTCAGCTTCCCCTCTAAAGCCCAATTCAACGCCAATTTCTCCAAAAGCCATACGAACAAAATCTCTAATTTCTGTTGTAATACCAGTTGCTAAAACAAAATCTTCGGGCTTTTCTTGTTGCAAAATTAACCACATGCCTTCCACATAATCTTTAGCATGACCCCAATCTCTTTTAGAGTTCATATTACCCAAATACAAGGTTTCTTGAAAACCCAATGCAATTTTTGCAACAGCTCTTGTAATTTTTCTAGTAACAAAAGTTTCACCTCTGTTTGGTGATTCATGGTTAAACAATATACCATTACAAGCAAACATATTGTAAGCTTCTCTGTAATTTACAGTAATCCAATAAGCATACATTTTAGCCACAGCATAAGGGCTACGAGGATAAAAAGGTGTTGTTTCACTTTGTGGAACAGCTTGCACCAAACCATATAATTCGGAAGTAGATGCTTGATAAATTTTAGTTTTTTCTATCAATCCCAATAAACGTACAGCTTCTAAAATTCTTAAAGTTCCAATACCATCGGCATTGGCTGTGTATTCTGGCGTTTCAAAACTCACATGCACATGACTCATAGCTGCCAAATTGTAAATTTCATCAGGTTGTACCTCTTGTATAATTCTAATTAAATTGGTACTATCGGTTAAGTCGCCATAATGCAATGTCATGTGGCGATGTGGCACATGTGGATCTTCATAAAAATGATCTATTCTAGCAGTATTAAATAAAGAACTTCTTCTTTTAATACCATGTACTTCATATCCTTTCTTTAATAAAAATTCTGCCAAATAGGCTCCATCCTGACCAGTAATGCCTGTAATAAGTGCTTTTTTCATTCTATAAAGTTGTTAAATGACGTAGTATTATATTTTGGAATTGAGCAAATAAAGAACAAAAAAGTCATCAAGCATACTAAAAATGCTAAATATAAATTATTGATTGTTTACTATACTTTTAATAGTAATTTCTAACCCCTCGGCTAAAGATTTTTTGGGGGTATAATTTGTAGTATGAATAGTAACAGATGAAAATTGTGTTGTGGCACAAAATTTCTTAACCCTAACTGCACTAATTGGAAATTTCTTTTTGGTTATTTTGGAAACAATGTCTAAAAAAAGACCTCCAGAGTAACCAATAAAATAAGGGATTTTTATGGGAATTATTTTTTTACCCAATGCACCTTCGGCATGATGAACCAACTCTTTGGTTGCTAAATCTGGTTTATCGATATAGTTAAATAAATGATACCCTTTAAAATGTTTATCTAAACAATGGCTAATAAACCCTGCCACATTTTCTACATACGCCATCGACTTTTTGTTACGTCCTCTGCCAACCATAATAAATTTTCCACTAGCAATTTGTTTCAATAAATTGTACACATTGCCTTTATTACCTGGACCAAATGTTACTGTTGGGCGAATGATGATTAACGATTTTCCGTTTCTATCGTTATCAAACCAACGTCTTAATACCTTTTCGGCCTCCAACTTACTTTTTCCGTAATGATTAAATGGATCTACACCAGATAATTCATCAGGATTTTTTTTATTTAATCCATAAACCGACACAGAACTTGTGAAAACAATGTGTTCTATGTGCTTTTCAGTCATTACTTTCAAAACATTGTGTGCACCGTCAACATTTACATCATAATACAATGAAGTTGGCGAAACATCATCTCTATGTTCGGCAGCCAATAAAACAATATAATCAGTATTATTTGGAATAGCGTTATACAAAGCATCGTAATCTCTTACATCTGCAACAATATAATTAACACTACTAATAGGTTGAAGTGGCAATTGTTTATCAACATTGGTAACAGTATGTTGGGTAGCAATTGAATTGATTAAGTGAGAACCAATAAATCCAGAGCCTCCGATTACACAAACATTCATGTAAGATTATTCTATTTTGGCGAGCAAGTTAAGGATTTGCCTTATACAAAAATCATTGAATTTGTAGATGATAGTATTAACTAAATAAAAGTAGTTTTTGAACTAACAAATATCAATTGAGCTTTTGCAAAATCTTCAGGAATTCCAATATCAATAAAATATCCTGTTGCTACAAACCCTTTAATGGTAATATCTAATAACGTTTTTTCTAGAAAGTCTTTTTCATAAGCAAATACTGCTGGCAAAGAAGCTGCATTTTGCAAAAAATTAGCTTTGTTGAATATTAAATATCCTCCATTAATCAAGCCTTGATGAGTAAATTGTTTTTCTTTAAATGAGGTAATGGTATGGTTTTCATTTACTTGAACAGTTCCATACCTATCAAAATCATTCATTGCTTTTAAAGACACGGTACAATGTGCTTTTGCTGCTTTATGAAACTGCATCATGGCGGGTAAATCAACGGCAAAAAAAGTATCGGCATTTATTACAAACACATCTTCTTCGGTAACCAATTCCATTGCTTTTTTTATACCACCGCCTGTACCCAATGGTGTTGTTTCAACAGTATATGTGTAAACAAGATTGGGGTATTCTTTTTTTAAAAATTCGAGTACTTGCTCGTGTAAATACCCTAATGAAAAAACAAAACTGGTTATTTGCTGTTCCTGCAAATAATCAATAATATATTTTAAGAATGGGTTACCAGCTACTGGCGACAACACTTTTGGCTTATCTGCCACTACCGATTTTAATCGAGTACCTAAACCGCCTGATAAAATAATGGCTTGCATGGTTATAAACACTTTTTTAAAATAAACAATTTAATTTCTTCCCAACTTTTTGTAAATGCTCCATAACCATCAATATCAACATCCTCTTCTGCATCTTCAAAATAAGAAATGCTTCTCCACAAAAAAAACAATTGACTACTGTCATATTTTTCTTCAAACCAACCAAGCATTGTCGACCAACCATAAATTTCAATCAATGCATATATATCAAAAAAATCTTTTTTCTTTCCCCTCCCACAAATTGTATGCATTTTCATTGCAGCAATATCTTCAATAGAAAAATATTTCACCCCATCTTTTTCAATAAATGGTCTTATTAGTTTAGCTGGTTCATGAATAAAGTCGCACTTTATTTGATTAATGTATGCAAATAGCATGTGCTTATTACTATTAACTAATTGAAAATTAAAATTGGGAAAAGATGTTATTGCAATTTGAATTTTTCTTATATCAAAGCCTGTTGGAGAAAAAATATCTAAGTCAATCGAATGTCTATGACCAATTTGCAAAGCCAATGAAGTGCCACCTGCTAATGCAAATTGTTCTTGAATTTCTTCTACTTCAAAAATAGATTGAAGCAATTTGTATGTTTCGTCTTTAACAGTAGAGAGATGAAACATGCATATCTGATTTTTGAATGTTGAAATAATAGCTACAAAAATGAATCGTTTTACTATCTAATTCTTTACTCTTTTTTAAAGCATCAATAATTTCTTTGTTAGAATATATTTGAGTAAGCATATAAAAATCTTCTAATAATCCACGAGTAAGTACCCTTTCTATAACATAACGTTTATTTTTTTGTAAATCAATTTTTTCAATTGATGCATCCCAAAAAAGATATTGACTAAATGGAAATTGATCACTAGCTACTTTTTTATTAAGCTGCTCGGTGAAAAGAAAATTAAAATACAGATGTTTCATATTTTGGTTGCAGATAAAGTTTAATTAAACTTTATAAATACAAAAAGTAAAATAGTTAAAAAGGAAGATTGCTCCAAAAAAATATAATCGTGTACCTAAACCGCCTGCTAAAATGATTGCTTGCATTTAAGAAATATTTTTGAGGGATGCAAAATATGCCAATCGAATGGTATAGTATATTGAAACAAACACATTAAACCCTTGCGTATTTTTATAAATACAGTATAAACTAAAAAGTTTATTTAGATAGTTGCCTGAATAATTGTTTGCATGAACTCTGTACAAAATCAATGCTTGATTGATATGAACTGGTTTTACACTGTTGCTTTTAAACAAATTGAGTAACAAAACATAGTCTTCGTGAATAATTTTTTTTATTCCCATTTTTTGCATCAGCCAAGTTTCGAATGTTGATGTTGGGATTTCTTGATACCTCAAATTGCCCAACAACTCTTTTTTTACCATCAATGAAGAATGTGGTACAAAATTTCTTTTCAATAATGTTTTATAGGTGTAACTGGTAAAACTATGTTTTCTTGTTTTTATTAAATTATCCTCTCCATCAATAATATCAATATCTGTGAAACACAAATTTGCTTGCTTAGCTAAAAGATTTTCAACTTGTATTTCTACTTTATTGGTAAGCCAAATATCGTCGGGATCTAAAAAGCATAAAAATTCGCCTTTAGAAATTTCAATTCCCTTATTTCGGCAATAAACAACTCCTTCATTTTTGTTATTCACCAATATTTTGATTCTACTATCTTTTGCTTTTTCTTCAATGAGTATTTTAGCTGAAATATCGGTAGAAGCATCATCAATAATAATTAATTCAATATTGCTGTATGACTGTTTAAGTACTGAGTCGATACTTTTTTCAAGGTATTTAGCATAATTATAGTTAGGCATTATTACACTAACCAATGGCAAGTCAATCATTCAATAATTATTTTAAGATTCTATTGTGGCCACTAACTTATTAAACATAACATTTAAATTTAAGTACTCTTTTGCTGTTTCAATTGCATTTTGTTGAATTTGTTTATACAGCATATTGTTTTCAATTAACAAAGCAAATTGTTTATTAAAATCATTTACATCTTTATAAGCAATCACGTTTTGCAAATGATTAAAATGTTTAACCATTTTTAAATCAATATCAGTAAGAAAAACAACACTACCCATACACAATGCTTCAATTACTTTTATTCTAATTCCTGCACCAATCATTGTAGGAGAAATAAAAAATGTGGCTTCATGAACAATGGTGTTAAGATTGTCTACAAAACCCAATACTTTAATATTGTATTTTTCAAGCTCGGCTTCGTCTATTAAAACATTTTCTAAAAACTCTTTTTTACTACTTCCGGTTATCCAAAATTCAAAATTTTTTGTATCAAATTTTTCCTTCCAAGGAATCCAAATGTTTTTTATAAAATGCGTAACATTATATTGATTTTGTAATACAGATACTTTACCAGTAAATAAAAAATAGAGCTTTTTAGTAGCCGAATTATTTAGATTTAATTTACCACCATCGTAAAGTACTGTACCAATACCTTTTTGCATGTTTTTAGAAACATAATTATAGTCGGTATCCGAAATAAATAAAACTCGGTTAAACCATTGCCAACTTTTTTCTTCGGCTGTTTTAGTTTTATAAAATTGCCAATATGCCAACAGTTTAATTAAAGGATTTTTTTGTAGTTGATAATATTGCTGTACCAATAAATATTCTATATTATGTTCTCTTAAGAAAACTTTTATTGTTGGAAAATCTTTTTTAAATGTTTTACAGTAAAAAGCTAAATGAGCATGATGGCAGAGAACTATATTGGGTTGCCAGTTTTTACAAATTGAATTAATTTTATGTTGATGCTCTTGTTTGTAGTACTTATAAAATTTAAAGGGTAGCGGTGTTAAAAAATTTAAACCAATATTTTTAACTGTATCTCTTTTATCAATTAATAAAAACTCTACATCAACCCCCAATTTATTGTAAGCATCTTTATATACAACATCTAATTTATCTATAAAAACAATTGCTTTTACTTCATACTTTTTTGTCAACATTATCATAGGGTAATAAATACCTGCTTTACCACCATCGGTAACTGGAATAACATTTTGAGGAATTAAAAGAAATAATTTTTTCAAAAAAAGGAACTTTAGTTGTTGGACTTTTTAAATTTAGAAATGACAAATACTTGAGTAATTATTCTTTCCTTTTACATTTTTCTAAATACAACACTACCCCAAGCATCTGGTATTGAGATAACACATTCGGGTTTGTCGTTCAAAAATTCGTCTACTGCTCTTGAGCATGCCCAATTAGATTCTGGACTATTGTAATCGTGAACAAAAACATAAGCTCCTTTACTAAGACGTGGATAAAAGAATTCTAAAGCTGACAAGGTTGGTTCATACTTATCAAAATCTAAAACAACAAATGCAAATTGTTCATTTTCCAATCCTTTTGTTGTTGAAGGAAAGAACCCTTTTTGTACTTTTACGTTATCAGTGTTACCAATATACTTTAAAACAGCTTCAACAGAAGTGTCTTGAAATCTAGTATCCTTATCGCTAAAATCGTCTTTGTCATTTTGATGAAAACCTTCAAAAGTATCAAACAAATAGTAAATTCTACTTGTATTTTGTTCTCTTATGAACTTACTTAAATAGCCTTTCCAAACACCACATTCAGCAATAGCACCAATAATATTGGCTTTCTCAATTTGTTCTAAAGCCAACGAAATTGTACCATAACGAACAGGGTCTCCAATAGAAACAATTGAGTTCACTTTTTCTTGGTTAAAATAGGGTCTCATAAACCAATCCTTAGCAATTAGTTTGTGTATAAACGACTTTCGCAAGAGCCTTCTATCAATACCTAGCTTTTTAATAAATGCAACAATCATATATAGCTAATTAATTTTCTGTTTCAATAATTTTCACTTTGCTATCTAAAGGGTACTCATTCAACAATCTATCAATTAATAAAATTGGTAAAAAAATATAGTAAGTAGTTTCTAGTGTTACAATGAATAAAAACTCAAAGAAAATAAAATAATAAATAAAAGAGAACAAAATATTTATAGTTCTTTTAGGCAATTGTTTTAACCTTTGAACATGGTATTTACAAATTAAGTACAGGTACACCAAAGCAGGTATTCCATTAAACATTACCTCGTTTGGCACTCCAGATTTTGCACCCAAATATTTACCTATTTGTATATAATATTCCATTTCTGACGTGTTTAATGGAATACCAATAACACTAGAAAACCATTTACAAGTTGGAATCATTAAAGGAGGATAATACACCAAATATGTACCAAAACCTTGACCAATGGGGTAATATATTAAACCTGCAAAAGCTGCTAACCAAGTTGATGTTCGGGTACTAAAACTTGTAAAACCTTCTATATCTACCAATAACATTGGTACAATAGTTTCAAAAATTACATATACAATTGGTACAATAGTTATTAATGCCAAAATAACTACTTTGAAGTTTAATTTTTTTCGAATGCTTAGCAAAATAGAGAGTACTAAAAAAATAACGCCACCCTTTGAGCCAATTGCCAACAATAAAAACAAACCTACTATTGCCAATATAATAGTAAAAAAAGCCCCCTTTTTTAAATAACTTCTTAAGTATAAAACCAATGATAAAAATATTGAATAAACAATTGTTGCAGTAACAGGTTCTGGCGTAGTTAATTGTAACCTTTTATTGTCATCAGTTACAATGGTACCATGTATACCAGGTATTGGGTAATCAATAAACATTTCTACCAACCCATAAATGGTTAAAAAAGCCAAACAATAAAATAGTACTTTATATAATTGTTCTAAAGTAATAAATTTAAATAGCACATATAAATTGTAAATAGTTAGTGCATTTACAAAATTGTATGCAGCTGCTTTAACCAATTTAACTGGCATAAACTCTGCATAAACATACCAACTGCCTTGTGTTACAAATGCTACTGTAATAAATAACATGAGCAAAGAAGCAACAGTGCTAATAATTGAATAATT
>ERZ724527.777-NODE-777-length-15261-cov-4.304288_pt1 | contig 15261 bp, 24 predicted proteins | sample MGYA00376060_ERZ724527 | MGnify/ENA primary metagenome ERZ724527 (study PRJEB28724, sample SAMN07190886) | activated sludge metagenome | isolation source: activated sludge of sewage treatment plant in Hong Hong | place: USA: Christiansburg, Virginia | collected...
AATGCAACGAACCCTAGCTCGAGGAACTGGTGAGACTACTGGAAAAGGATATCAAGCTACTCCGCTAATTCTACAAGGACAAGCAACTGCCAAGGACAGTCAGCGGGGCTGCAGCAAAGTTACTCTGTCTCTTTGGCATGCTTCTGAACTCCCGTCGAAACTTCAATAAGAGTATCTAAGTGCTCACCCAACTTTTTCGAGCTCGCGACAATGAATTCCTGAACAGCAACAGCCTACTGGTGCTATGTGTCCAAGAAGACCACAGCAACTATGCGGTGCTTCTCGAGTTTCTGGAGCGATTGGAGTAATACCCCAGTAACATCTACAAGATCAAATCCATTAGCGAGCAGTATATGCGGTGGCTCGCAACCAGCTACAGCCAGTTCGTCACATTCAACTACTCCACTGTCTCATACGAAGAGCTGCTTGCAAACAGGTTTGCAGAGTACCCATCGGAGCTGGAGATGTTCCTCCAGGCAGTAGTTGAATACTGTTTGCTACGTGGTACGACCGGTTCTGTGAAATTCTTCAGGAATCTGGTGGGGGAGCTACTTCAAACTCTTTGGGATATCCAAAAAGGAATTGATCAACACCGCGAACTACTCATACTTCGGGTACTGACCCTTGGATGGCTGAAGATGCGAATCCCAGAGCTCGCACCAGTTGTGGAATAGTTTACTTTTGCGAACCTCAGCTCAATAGTAACGCTGCTGATGAGCATACCCTACGAATGCCAAAGTGCACAGTGGCTTTTCCGTGGACCACTTCTCACCGGCAACAGGCATTCGAACCCCCAGCTCCTCAAGGAATGCGCAATAGCAGCTTAGAAGCTCGGTCTGCGCTAGGATACTGTCAAGCTGGAGATGGAATGATCTGTTTTGAGTTGATTGTTGAGAGATATTATATTTTTCAATGTCTGTGGGCTCTATCCTGCTCAGGCTCACAGTAGCAGTGTTGCTCGTGATCGCGTCTGAAGCCAATTATGGTGCCTGTAGACAACCTCAGCGTTCAGGTATATTCTCACTTGAGACTCTGAGCAATCGCGACCAAATAACTAACGTGTTCCACGACGTCACCGCGAAGCTGAAGCAGTGGAATGCCACAACAACGATTCAAGGACAGCAGTACAAGGTGGTCAATTTCACGGCTGCACTCTACTACAACGACTATGAGCAGATCGAGACCATCAAAGGTATCCCTTCTGCTAATTGCTAGACAACTACAATGTGAATGTCATGTCAGGTAAGCTACATGCTGCATACCACTGCAAATATTCCTATGGGAATGGCCTGTCAGGCAATCTCACAGGCAGGATCGAAGCAGATAAATTCGTGTTCGTCAAGGGACTACAGCTTGATGAGGGCAGGCTTGATTGGTTTCCTTCGACGGTTGACGATATCATCTTCGCCCTGTTTTCAGTCTTGGATAGCCAGCCAAAGCTTCCAGAATAGTAGCGTAAACGGTTCGAGAACATGCTGAACAACAACACGGCCGAGGATGTACCACTCAAGGCTGACTTTATCAGCGAAGTCAATCGACTTTATAGGTAGGCATTGAAGACCAACCTTAATTCGGAGCAGTTGCTGAACATCTCAGACTTCAACTACACCTACCGGGGCAAGAACATCACTCTCTCGAACCTCGTATCGAACTTTTCGCTCAACAATATTGGATTCAAAGGTCTTAATTACACTATGATGTTCGAAGTCAAGAATCTTCAGAACCGTTGCAACACTCTTCCAACTATGTACGATAGTGCACGTGGTGGATTTCAGGAGTATATCGCCATGGAGACAGTCTCGGCCATGGTGTTGTACGCACTTCAGCAGGGCTGGCTTAATGCCCAACTCGATAGATCGTGGGAGACTGAAATCTTCCAGTTCTATTGCGGGGATATTGCCAACGTTATTGATTAGGCCAGAAACAGGCTGCCGAACGAAGCTGTGACTGGAGAGTGTCATTGGAACAACACATAATTCGACTTTACACTCAACCGTTTTAGTGACACTCAGCTGTATGCCAGCATTCCGTACAGTTGCTCTCTCACAGCAGGTAGCACCAAATTGCAGAGCATGTACTTTACCCTCAATATGGAAGTCAAACCAGTAATGTTCACCTGTTATGCAGACACTCAAGTCGGACCGCATCGACACCGAAGTGAGTTTGGTTGGGTTGATTCGTCCCACCTTTTACCCGTAGGGAGACTACAGAGTGACCAACAGTCAACTGGCTGCAATGTACATTCTGAGTGTCGCAAAAACATTAATTGGCCGACCCACTTTCGGCAGCGGGTTCCCTTCCAACCAGAGAAACTACCCACAATTAGAGGTGTTCAGAGACTATCTGCTTCTCTACGATCCCTCGGAAAAGTGACTGTCAATATAGATACTCGATACTGGAGTTCTCCAAAAAGTTCTCCTCAAGCTTGAGCTTCTTGAAATATTACTTGCGCATGACTACATTAGAACGCCGGTAGGCCTCCCAATTAATCTCCTTCAGCCAAACGCTCGACCGAATTTATTCGAAGAAGTCCTTAAAGCCCAATCGGTGTTCCGGTTTTGTCTTGAGAATGCTTTCGAGGAAGGCATGAAATCCGTGAGATTTACCGTCCCGCAGCGGATAGCGCATCACTGGGTCACTATGATTCAGGGTGAGGTAGACTAGCTATTGGATGCAAAATGGCGGGACACCATATGCAAGTTAGTAGGCGAGGATACCCAGCTTCCATATGTTGCTCATCTTTGGGAATTCAACAACAGTAGTATCCTTGCCTTGCTGTACGGCCACAAGTTCCTCTGGTGTGAGGTACTCGTATGGAACAGCACACTTGATGTACATGTTGAAGTAGCTCAGGAAGGTATTACCTTACTGGTCCACCAGTATGTTCTCAGGCGAGATCGACGGATATATCTCTTCAAGATTCTCCAGAGCCAACACGAGCCTTATAACCACGTGCCTGATAATATCTTCGTCAAACTCAGAAAGGTTGGTAAGCTCGCCGTACAGGTCGCCGATGTACGGTAGGTAGGTGAGTTCGAATAGTGAATCTTTCTCGACTGCGTAGACTATCTTGGTCCAGAATTTGTTGGGTTTGTAGTTGAGGAGCTTCATACGGAATAATTCCTCTCCAATGGCTAGATGCGATTTCCTGTGCTAACGCACCACCAGTTTCTGCTTGGTGATGCTGCACTTTACTACGTACAGCTAGCATACGCTGTTGACGCCCACCTTTATCAACCGCTGAAATTCAGGTCTCTTGTAGTTCAGGAACCTATCAGGGGAGATGTAAAGCAACATTTCGTTTCGGCTTGACAGAATTTCGTTGTATATCAGGTACGAAACATTGTCGAGCCGGACATACTTCGGCTTCACTGTTGGCCCCCTCCGTTTTTCCTTCTTTACATCATCCTCGGTGGTTGTCACACTCTCCAACTCTCTATCCTGCAGCAGAAACACCATAAGGTCCTCCTTCATCTTGATGTGCACTTCTCGGGCGTGTAGCAATGCATGCAGCAACTCATCACGGTATGCACATTCATACCGATAGTCGTATTCTGAGGGCACGTGAAGCACAATTTCGTTGGAGGTGAGACTGATGCTGACTCCCTCTATGCAAGGTGTCCTTATGGTTCGTTTGATATTGGACTTATCGATGTTGTAGAGATTGGTGTGGGTGAGCACAATGCAGCGCTCCTGTCCTTTGTTCTTCTTGTTGATCTTGGTGATCTTCTTGGCGAGCAGAATCGCTTCGTGAGAGATCTTCTTGCGGATGTCAGCAAGTCTTGATGGTTCGATATCGTCGGAAGCGATTGCCACCTGCTCCATTATACGAAATCTGAGTTAAATTTATGGTCGGCAGCGTAACTATGATCCTCGGGACTGCACTTCGACAGATCGTTGCCCAAGATCCCTTGATGCCACCTTGCCACCCCATGTTAGATTTCTTTTTGAAATGAGTGTTTGTGATGAAGGAAAGACCTCCTCAAGTGCCGTTCCTCCTGGATTCACGGAGGAATCCGCAGGCGAATAATTTTAAAGGCCCACCTGTTATATTTTATTCCGTGTTTTTGTCCAAACTTGTCTGTGGATTGCTAATAAATTAAATCCGGGCATGTCTCACAGCAGGTACTTCGAAAGCCGAGTTCAACCACACTTTACCCGTCTTTACAGCAAGGTGCCCTACCTCGACACCGAGATCTTCAACATCGGAAGCGATTCCCTCAGAGAGTCAAGAAAGATTGCCGTCAGAACCAATCGTGCCTCTGACGGTCTAGCGAGAACACTGAACAAATCGGTCATGCTTGAGAGTGAGTTAGCGAGGTCTCGCTGTCAACGCGAGCGGGACGACAGCGAGTATCTCACTAAACTCAGCATTTCGAAAACAGCCTCAGTAAACAAAGGTGCCGATGATTGGCGGGAGTACCTAAGCAAGAAATCGGACAACGAACTGCGAGAGACTCGCGAGCAGCGCTACCTGCAAAGCCGACTACTGGACAACAGCCGCAGGGCCTACCAAAGACTCGATACGGTCAGAAGATGGCTGTGAACGTGCATCACTTTGTCATTTACCAATTGGCTAAGGCAGTATTACTTCGATATCGCATCACCGAAGATATTTTGGTCGGTGCTTCGATTGGACTTTCTAGGACGAATTGGCAACGGGTGCCAACTTATTGCCGACAGAGTTATAAATAAAATTAGAAGATGAGGTACGCCGACGAGCTGGTGGAATCTCGTTTCGCATCAAGCCCCGAACGTGATCTGGACCCAAAGAGGTTTACTTCGAGCAGCTTCAACAGTGGCATGGCCTCCGGGCGACTCAGCAGAACAACATCATTCAGTCAGCTTAATATTGCCAATAAGCTGGAGAACTTGGATTCGGCCTTGAAGGAGATGGCTGCCTAGCTAACCTCCGTACAAGCTGAGACCTTGGTACAAGGATGATAACTAACTCAGGAATCGTAACACTATTGCGAAAGCATTAAGGAACAGCTGAACCTGAAGCTGGACAACAAGCACATCAGCTTAAAAAAGAAGATCACCGATTTGGCGAAGTTCATCGAAAAGACTGAGGCTGCTGAACTCGATCGGCTTACTCGTGTCAAGGGAAAGTTCGACCAACTGTTTGACAGCAACCTACGCATCCGCACAAAGTTCGTTCAGTTCCGTACTCGCATTGAATGTGTGGAGCACGCCATGGGCTACTACGGTGGACAAGAGAAGTATAAATCCTGATGGTGATGTCAGTCATCTCTCGATCATTTGCGGTTGAGCTACTTAAAGATTTTTGGAGCGATGTCGGGCTCCAGCAGGCCATACTCGAGGCAATAGCGCTTTGCGATTTCACTATTTGGGTTTTGTTCGAAGAGACTGACATAAAATGCGCGCGCACCATCCTCCTATTAGGGGATCTGATACTTCTGCCTGCATTAGTCGTTTGCTTACCCAACCATGAAGTCCTTCTTGTCATCTTTCACGGGAGGTTGCTTGGCAGCCTTTTATGGAGACGCCTTCTTGGGTTTCGCAGGTTCAACTGATTCGTTCTCCGAGTCCGCCTTCTTGGCCTTTTTCTTTGGGGTGGCTCCCTTGGTTATCTTCTTCTTCTTCTTCACGACGTCCTCGTCATAGTCGCTAGAGTCTGCCTATTCGTCCTTTCGATGCTTAGGCATTAAGCTACACAAACTCAATTATACGAATATGCTCGAATCTACCCAAAAAGCGTGGGTCGAGATAAGTCGACACCAGAGGCACTATCAAAGGCTTCGAAAGACAGGGAAATATTTGGTTTTATGACATATGCCTGTGTCACAACGGCTTCCGGCTGCTACTTTCGAAAAACGCAAACTGGTAGTCTGACGATTATTAGTTGAACAGCCTGTGGTACCCTAACCGGTAATTTGACATTTAGTAGGCAATACCACCTCGGACTGATAACTGTCTACCACCAGTCTTGGGTTTCAAAGAGACATGGGTGGGGAGGTTGGGCTTGTCGGCACTCATTCCCACATGCTAATATTTTTTTGACTTCTCTTTGTTGGGTTGTCCTTGAAATTAACATTCGTTATCATAAAATGCCAAGATTTCATCTTCAAAAAGGGCGCCCTTTGGTACTAGGTGGGCTAACACCTATCGATGCAACCTCCAGGCAATCTACTCACTTGGCAACAACGCAGGCTGTTTGGGAGACGCAGACCCATCCCAATCATATGTAAAGCAGTATCGCTTGGGAGCATGAGCATTGCATATGTAGTCATCACTGAATGAGCAGGGGTACGGCACTCCGTCATTCCTTCAAGTGGTATAGTCACGTACTCTCCGCCTTCTGGGCTGCACACCAGATGACTCAACCTTTGCGAAAAGTATTGTTCATGATGGATGATCCATCCATTATGATACAGACTCATCCACAATGACACGCAAGCGTACCGAAGTACAGCCGTGGTTATAGTAAAGCTGTTGGTGAGCCAATGTCCACCCGAAACTCACTTCAAAAGGTCAGATCTAAAATGCGGCGAACACGAAGGAAACTCCATGGAAAGAAGATCAAACCTATTTGGCCATTTTGATGGCCACAAAAGGGTAAATCTATATGCATAATTAATAGCACTTTGAAAGGCGAATGGATAGAGGAGATCAGTCAAGGTATTGCATGGAAGATTTTAGTACCGAAACAAACAGCAACAGGGACCAGCGACTGCATCGCAGTTCAGCCAGCAAGAGGATTCGTAGAAGGCGCCACCATAGAGACTCTCGAGCTTCTAGGGTCGAGAGCAAATCCACCCATGCTGGAGAAATATGGAGGAACATCATACCTATTTTGCCGAGCTGGTTAAGCTCAGAAGACCCTTTAATCTCTGCCAACAACAAAGTGTTGTTCATCAACCAAGCCATGAGATTATTCGGCTAAAGGTTGCCACCCATCACACCCCTCGAACTCTCAAATCTTTACATGATAGTCAGGTGGGTTCGTCAATGGATCAGCCGTTGCGAAGCTTCCTCAACCATCGACTCCAGTGATCCACGTAACTATCATTGCCAATGTAGTACAACGTGCCACCCAACATGATGGCTCCCAATCTGAGAATTTCAAGCTGACTGTGCTTCGTAACTTTCTTAGTGCGCTCTAAGCGGTGGCCAACGGACCTGCCACGTCGCATCTGTGCTCTTGATTTCCAGTTTTGAAGAGATTTCTTCATCGTTGATGAATGCAAGTGCGCCAGCCTGTTGGCCGGCCAACCGATCCCATTGGCTGTCACGATTGAGAATCCAACCGAACTTCCTGAAGCTCATCTGGGCTTCAGTTTGAAAAAATTCATTAACAATTTCGGTAGGGTGCTACAGACTGAAATATATTATTAAAGCACTCAGCATTCACCAGCTAGCTCACTACTTGCTTGCTGGACTGTGCCAGATGGATCGCTAGTATGTAGACCGTTATCTATTTACCGTTGGGAGGATATTGTATTCTTTCGTTGGTTTGGTGGGTTTGGAGATGCTTGGACGACATCATTGGAAGGTCAATGAGAGAGATGCATGAACCGAACAGTCTGGAGGCATGTCATAAGCACCCTTGCTATTGTAGAGTTAACTTTGAATTTGTTAGTGGCTGTTGATTATATATTTCCTGCCATCCATCCTACTTGACAGCGATACAACACTGATTTTTTCAACGACTGGATGTATTTTTTGGATAGTTGTCGTTTTCACCACCCAACTGTCCAGGAAGGTTGCAGGAACAACTGGGAGCACGCGAGGTCGCTTACTTGCTTTTATCCATGAGTTAGAAGGCTGTGTTGGTTTACTTCCGGTGTAAACGTGCTTAGCCTGCTGTTTGCTTTATCAAGTATTGAGTTTATGCAGAGAGGAATCGCGGAGGAGGCTCTACTAGTGTCCTTGAGTTCACCCCTAATGGTACTGAATGCAGTAGATGCTGGTGTCAATCACCAATCAGTTCAGCGCCAAGATGCACATATTTCAAAACGCATTATTAATCTGCTAACCTCCTCAGAACCTTACCGACGTCCATTTAAGCGGTGTAGGTCAGCACTCATTATTCTAATCAGCGTGAGCATCAAGTAGATGATTGGAAGGCTCGAAAGAAGCACAATGCCTAATGTCGAGCCGTACTCCACAAATTGGAATTGGGAGCTGTAGCCTGGACCATCTATCAAGGAGGAATACACAACATTCGGTGACTTTGAAGCAAGAAATAGTCAACCCTAACGATAAATCAAGCAAACTCGAATCTTATGATCACGGCACAACAGGTGAAACCCTGACCTGTCTTCATCTGCCTCACCAAACAATTGCATACCCTATCGCCTCTCCCCTTCTGCAACAAAACCAATTTCCAAGATTCTGCGATTCACGATCTTCCAAACTTTTTTGAATTTCGTTGCCATTGCCGATAGGACTCGGATTCTATTTATCGATTAGTCCATGAGCATCTAAACAAAAAAGAATCGCTTGAGAAGCAACACCGAACTGCTAAACCTATACAATCACTCACGGCACTCCTTTTTGGTCGAAAGCGAGTTCGAGTCTACCCGGCTCAAACTCGAGATGCTTCGGAAGTTTGAGAGGACTATGCTCTCACAGACATAAACTCAGTCAGGAGATATTCTAGGTGAACTCAGGGCTCAGAATAAACTGTTGACGGACATCAACGAGATCCTTGAAGCAAGAAAACGAATATCATTTGTTACAGAAGCCCGTGAGCATGATGGGTCATCAATGGTCAGTGACCAAACCAGCAAGTACTCTTCGGTCTAGAATAGCCTCGGCGAGATCCAGGAAGACTGGCACGGAGAGAATGACCGACCAACATCACCCCATGTTATCAGACCGTGCAAAAAGAAGAATACAACTGGTGAGTACGTAATATCCCGGTAGGTTCGACCGACTCTCCATCGGTCGAGCTCACTTGTAGGCAAGTCGAAGTTGAATCCTAGGTGGTTAGATCTCACACAATCTACCTGCATTGGTTCGACAATTAGTAGCAATGATAACAAATCAAAGCTGTCAAGTAGCACTCAACCCTCCTTCATGGAGGGGTACTTACGGACGAAGGAGCGGGAGCTCATCAAGAGGGAGCTAGCTGTCTGCAAACTCCAAAAGTCCTTTCTCGATGACCTCAGTGCAGCAGTAAATAATTATGCCATTTAGAGCGAAAGATAACAGGAACTCACCTCTAAACTCTCTCAACAGAGAGAGTTGATGCTAAAGCTCGTCACGAGCTTGATTTCGACTGGTTGCCTCCTCACCGAAGAGCAACTGCAGCTGGTCCAGCAACTCTCGACAGACTCACCGTCCCTACCGTCATTGCTTACGAGATCGGTTAGCAATACGAGCTCACAGTTCTGATATTTTCCTTCTACAGAGATCGCATTTTCGAATGATGCATAGAACATCCGTGGTGAGTTTGGAGGCACCAATACCTGCACCCGAACTCCTACAACGAGAGAGCACCCTCACCACTTACATGACGCGAGACATTGTTGATTCGTTCGTGGCTAAGATCAACCGGCAGTACCGTCGCGACGGCAAGCAGAAAGATCCTCGACCAATCAACAGCCTCAAATGGGGAATCAAGCCCAAGATCAAGAGTATGCTGTATAGTCACAACCTGTGGGGTGGGTCCTACTACGGAAAGGTGCTCACGCGGGCGAACATATCAGAAAAGCTTTTCATGGATAGTGCTTTATCAGCTAAACCTAAGCTCAGCCTTGAAGTCACACCCCGCTACAAGTCTGATGACTGCTTCCTAAAACTGGTGAGTAATGGATCACCTTGCTCAGCAACGAACAAAGGAGCAGCCTCTCAGCACATCCCAAAACAGAACGAATTGGAAGAGTACGAATACCAACTGGAGAAGCAGCAGGAGCTTAAATCCATGCACTCCAGATAGAAATCAGCTTACAATAGATTCCTGGATATGGTAAGCAGTAACCTCGCCGAGCCCAGGACTCTGGACTAGCGTATTGAAAGGCAGAAACTGCTGAACCGTTGTGAGAGCTACAAGCATCTTCGTGATGTTCCAAGACTATCAACAGCACCCAAATAAAAGACACCCCGAACAAAGCAAGCCTTCACCGTGAATCAGTTGCAGTACAAACAAGTCATGCGCTAATCCATGGACATTCTGTAAAACTGTCGCACCCAGCATACCCAGAATAAGCAGATGAGGACTTCCCTGCATGCATTCGGCGGGTTCTGCAAGACCATCGACCGGTATCTGCTCCGTCGAAAGAAATAACTCACAATTAATGAACTTTTGTGACGCTATTTGCAAAGGCAATCAAATTGGGTTGCTCTTTTTGAAGTTTATGATCTGCTCCATTAAGTACTTGATTATGGCTTTGGGTTCGCTGCGCTTCTTCACCTTATCGGAGACGCCCAGCATGTCGCCAGCCTACCTTACAAAGTATTCCAGATCCTTGTTCTCGCATTTGTTCGTGAGTTGCGATAGGCGCACCCTTCATTACTATGTGGTGTACTTCTCCAATGCGAATTCATCGTCCAAGTCGAACTCCTCAAGGCTTGGATTGGGCAGCTCTCGCAGGATTGGCGGGAATACTGCTGGCGCTAACCCTAGAAGTGGTGTTTCGAATTGCGGTACAATGAGTGTGAGCACTTCATGCTTGACCGCCAGTGTTTCGTAGAGATGCACAGCATCGGGTATCATGTCCGTATCGTAGCGATACAATGTCGAGTCGAACAAGGTTGTGAAATCCCTCGGAACATCCTCGCTTTCCTGAATAATGCTTGCGAATGACCTGGAAGCAGCTCTTTAGTCCGTCAGCGAGCTCGGCGATATCTGGTACGAAGTTACCATCTGGCTTATCACCACTCACTGCATCTTCTTTGGAGAATTCGAATTCGACCTCGTTCGTGAGGAAGAACTTCACGAAAAAGTCCTAACTCAGTCAGTCAAGTACAAAGAGCTTTTGGTTTTCTTCGAGTTCGAAGTAGTCATCTGTAAGCGAGTCTGTGCTGCCGAACACCACCAGTTTTCCACGACTCTTGTGGGTGTACACCGCGCAAATAGGCTTATTGCTTGGGTATGTGAGTGGTCCAGACGAAAGAATCGCGTTTGATGGGGCATGCACGTTCATGGTGAGTCCGTTGACATACACGAAGTCTGCACCCGTTCTACGAGCTTCCTTCTGCTCATCATCTTCGTCTCCGGCTGCGGCTCCACCCATCAAAAAGGCAGGGTTCTTCGACTTGGCCTCCTTAGAGTATCCATTGATGATCCTCACAATCTCCTCGTTGAGAATGCCGTTATGGATGTATGCCTCCTTTGGATGGAAGTACTTGTAGAATGAGGTGCGAATCACACAATCGCTATTGACCGTAATTCCAAAGTCCTTCAGCAGAATGTTGATGTTGGTGTTGTTCCTGCGTCACTTCAGAGTGTTACTTGCGCTCTCCGCCCTCAGCAAGCAGTACGAGCAAGTTGCCTCCATTCTCGACGTACTTCTTGAGCGCAACCAGCTCATCCTTGGTGAAGTTATCGCGTGGGGCTGCCAACACGAACATACTGGCTTGCTTGATCTTGTCGAAGTTGATCTATTCCTTGTTCAGACCGATCTGAATAGTGCAACGCTGTCACCTTGCACACGTCCTTGTACTTCTTAACGATCTTCTTCATGTTCGTACTGGGGTTCCCCACCTCCTTCTTCGTCACGTTGAAGATAATCTAAGGTAGAACGGCGGCTTTACAGTTTGACCTTTCATGGATGCTGCTTTTTAAAAATTTGAATAAATGGTTAGGAAGCCTTCCAAAGCTCAACATTTTCGATTCATGGGCTGGTAACCTCCCTGCTGGGAAATTGCAGTGAACGCTTCATTAATCCACCGACACGACCAATCAGGTGTTAAATCTTATAATTGATTTGCTACCTCGTAAGAATCTTATGTTCTCCTGGCTATTCGGCAAGAAAGAAGAGAAGAAGGAACCCCCAAAGGAGTAGGACTTTAAGATCTCTCCGGACGACGTACACAACAGCATCGACATAGATGTGGATGTACGACTGCTTAAGTCAATACCTGTCTTCTCCGCTGTGGCGTATCCCCATCGTGGACTTCCTTGAGTCCAACTGCATCTTCTTCGAAGACACTGAGTAGAACAAGTTTGAGTACACCAAAATCTTCGACGTAAGCAGTTATGGTAGCCTCAGAACTTCCGACAATTGGTGAGCAGCATGGTGGATAGCATGGTGCAGGAGCTGGGCATCTCTGACGAACTGCTCGAGAAGTGCTTGACGAAGGGACTACGCTCCAAGCAGCACAAACTCTTCGAACAGATACTCGTGGTCGATAACTTCCTCGCCTTCAAGAAGATCATGCTCAAGAAAAACAAGTAACTCGAAATGGAAGCACTCAAACAGATGAGTGCGGAGAAGGGAGGGCATCACCCATCAGAAAGCAAGATCGACGAGCTTGAACTGGAGAGGCTTGAGATGGAGCGGGCCATCGCTATCTCCATGGCGGTCAAGGATAAGATGGACGAAGAAGAGGAAAAGATGATTCAAGAGGCAATCAGGCAGAGCTAGATTGAAGAGCAACAACGAATCGAAGAAGAGAAGGCCAAACAGCAGAAGGAAGTACCTAAGGAGGTCCCCAAATAGCATCATGAGTAGAAGAAGAAAAGTGAACTGTCCTCACTATCTTCGCTACCACCATTGATGACTACCGCCAAAGCACAGCCGATCGGTAAGATTTGTTAGCTATGCAGCCGAAATGAAAAAGCAGAGCATCGAGATCAGTGAGGAGGTCGCCAAATTGCGCAGTGAACAATCCAAACAGGACATCGAGGACGCTGAACAGCGCAAGAAACGTTTGGTGGAGCAGCGTGAACTCCTCCGGAAAAAGAAGCAGGAAGAACGCAACTAATAGCTAAAACAGTTCGTTGAAGGGGTACCTCATCTATCTATCTCAGAAGGCCACAGTGGAGAAGGAGCAGCCGAAGGTCTCCGAGGACGAGCTGGAGCGCCGTCGAAATCTGATGAAAAAGCTCAAGCAGCAGCTGGAATGAAGTGTAATGGCAGCCGAACAAATATCAATTAATTTCAATTCTTTTATCAACAATGTAAGGCGAACAGATCAAGCCCGAGCAACCTGTCGAACAGAAGGTCGAAGCTACCCATGAGGAAGCTCACGAGAACAAGGATAAAAAGGAGGGTGAGCATCATCCCCACTTCGACTATCCTGAGGGTGAAAAGCCACGTGAAGGAGAAAGCCAAAATGCCTTCAAAAAGAGAATGAAGGCTGAAAAGGCCGCTCGCGAAAAGGAGGAAAAGGCTCACAAGGCTCCGAAGGTCGAGAAAGTGGAGGAGGGCAAGGAAGCGAAGGAGGAGGAGATCCTTGATCCTAGTGCTTACTTCGAAAACCGAAGCAAGGCTGTCATCCACCTCAAAGGTGATAAGGACAACCACCCCTATCCTCACAAGTTTGAAGTTCAACTATCTGTGAAGGAATTCGTTGAGAAGTACAGCAACGTAGCTGATAACACCTTCCTGGAAGAACAAGTGTCTGTGGGAGGTCGAGTTTCTACCTCACGCAAGCAGGGCAAGAACCTCATCTTCTACGACCTCCGAGGCGATGGTCTGAAGCTTCAGGTGATGTGTAATTCCAAGAACCACAAAGGAGAGAAGAGCTTTGAAGCTGCTCATGAGCACATCAAGCGAGGTGATATCATTGGTGTCGTGGGAACACCCGGCCGTACCAAAACTGGCGAACTTTCTATTGCTCCAGGAGAGATCAAGCTCCTTTCACCATGTCTGCACATGCTCCCTGAAATGCACATTGGTGTTAAGGACAATGAGATTAGGTATCGCAAACGTTTCCTCGATTTGATTCTCAACAACCGAACCCGTGAGATATTCCACACTCGTACCAAGGTTGTCAAGTTCGTGAGAAAGTACCTTGATGATCTTAAGTTTCTGGAGGTCGAGACTCCAATGATGAACATGATTCCCGGTGGTGCTACTGCAAGGCCATTTTCCACTTACCACAATGATCTCAAGATGAAGCTGTACATGCGTATAGCCCCCGAACTGTACCTCAAGCAGCTCGTCATTGGTGGACTGGATCGAGTCTACGAAATCGGCAAGAACTTCAGAAACGAGGGTATTGACCAGACCCACAACCCCGAATACACTAGCTGTGAGTTCTACATGGCCTATGCTGATTTTAACGATCTGCTCAAGCTTACCGAAGATATGCTGTCCAAGATGGTCAAAGATATCACTGGAAGCTACATCATCAAGCATCACCCCGAAGGAATTGAGCATCCAGATAAGGTCTTTGAGATTGATTTCACGCCACCATGGCGTAGGATTTCCATGATGGAAGAGCTCGAAGCAAAGATTGGTGAACCACTCCCGAAGGACATCTCCACCGAAGAAGCTCGGGAATTCTTTGATCGCATCTGCCACAAATTCCATGTCGATTGCAAGGCTCCAAGAAACACCACCCGACTCATCGACAAGCTGGTTGGCCACTTCCTCGAAAGCCAGTGCAAGAATCCCACTTTCATCATGGAGCATCCCCAGCTGATGTCTCCCCTTGCCAAGTATCATAGAAGCAAGCCTGGACTCACCGAGCGCTTCGAGCTGTTTATCAACTACCATGAGCTCTGCAATGCCTACACCGAACTCAACGATCCCTTCGTGCAGAAGGATTTGTTCCTTGATCAAGTGAAGGAGAAGGATAAAGGAGATGACGAATCCATGTTCTACGACGACGTGTTCGTGAACGCCTTGGAGCATGGTCTGCCTCCAACTGCTGGTTGGGGTCTCGGTAAGAATAGGCTTACTTAGGAATCGATCGTATGGTTATGCTCATCACTGACAACATCAAGATTCAGGAGGTGCTCCTGTTCCCCGCTATGAAGCCAATTGTTGTTGAGCTTGAGGAGGTGTAGAAGCCAAAGGTTTTAGTTTGTAAGGCACCTGAGATTGCTATATGCGTGGCCGAACCACCTCAGACTATAGTGCACGTCCTCAAGACAGTCGAAGAAGTCGAGGCACCGCAAGAGATCAAGGCAGAAGTGAGTACTGAAGTTCCTGCTGAAGTGTTAACTGGTGCGACAGTGGCACCAAATGCCGATGAGGCGGTCCCTGCACCAAAACCCGTGCTGTTGGACTGATTCGGATGAATGGATAAATTCTGTGTGCATACTTTGCTAGTGAGTATATCAATGTTAAACGAACTCTTCTTGAATTTGGATGATAGCCATACCCTTTGATATTTAAG
>ERZ724527.782-NODE-782-length-15220-cov-3.689680_pt1 | contig 15220 bp, 22 predicted proteins | sample MGYA00376060_ERZ724527 | MGnify/ENA primary metagenome ERZ724527 (study PRJEB28724, sample SAMN07190886) | activated sludge metagenome | isolation source: activated sludge of sewage treatment plant in Hong Hong | place: USA: Christiansburg, Virginia | collected...
TTCACTAAAAGAACAAGGCTGTGCGTTCGTATACAAGCCACCGGATAGCCCAGCCTCATGGACTCAAAGCATGACCCGGTTTACAGCTCCGAAGCCCTGTGACATCATTACGTCCGACAAAAAGGGCTTAATCTTGATTGAGTGTAAACAGATAAGAAAATGGGAAGCGTTTAGCGAGTATGATATGCGTCCGAGCCAAGTTAAAGCTTTAGGTGAGGCCAAGGCTATGGGTCAAAAGGCGTACGTCTTTTTAAACGTCCGCGTGACCGCGGAGCGCGTGAACGTCCTTTTAATCTTTAATTGGTCTAAACTCTGTGAAATATGGGGGAGCCAAAAGGGCTGTATTAGGGCTAAAGAAATTCGTGAGCGTTGCGAGTCGTCTCAAGCCATACATGGGTTGAATGGACGGTACGACGTGAGCGCTATATTGGATTTGTAATAAAACATATTATTCTGAGACACTTTTAAAATAAAATAAAATATTACTTGCTTTTGTAATACTTGTGTATTACATTAAATATATACAAAGGCGGTCACGATGAAAAAAGAAACGGTTTTTAAAAAATTAGGAAACTTTAAGTCAGTACAAAAGAAGTTTAACCAAACTTATTTCTATTCAAGAGTGAAAACCCAAGGTGACGACCGCGCGGTCTTGGTAGTAGATCAAGGCACTTCGATCGTTTGTTTACCGCTTTACGTAACTAACGACGGGCAAGAAACAGTAGCGTTTCACGCTAAGACTATTAAAAGCTTAATCGAATTTTTAGGGGGTAACTAATATGAAAAATATTTTAATAACTTTAACGGCTTTATTCTTGGTGGGTTGCGGCGGTTCGGGTGGGTCAAGCGCTCCCGGAACAGTTACGACTCCGGTTGATACAAATAATTACTTCCGCGTGAAATTCACAGGTGCGTTTGCTTACGTAGGTTGTTTAGTTACAATCGACCAAGGTTTACCGACTGAATCACACGTTAATTTACCGAGTTCACAAATTGAATTAACAGGTATCGCGCCGGATTTAGTGGACTACAAACTTTATCCGACATCGGCGCCGGTAACGTCTGAAAATATAGTTTTATCTTGTTATAAATACGATCACGACCCGATTCAAATTAAGGTCGAAATTTTTAACGGTAACACTTTACTTGATACAAAATTTTTAAATAACTATGGCGATAATGTTGTCGTAAGTGGGGGTCTGTAATGAATAAACACCAAGTGACAAGCGTTCGGCTTTCGCCCGAACTAATAAAAGCTTTGAAGTCAAGAAATATAAAACTAAATAATTTGATTACGGTACTTTTAGCAAAATATCTAGACTTGCAAAAATGTCCGACGTGCGGGCAACATTTAAAAGATGATAAGTAAAACACATATTCAAATTGCGTTTTCAAAAGGTTGGGGCGAAATATAAACAGTCGCACCGACTCCCGATGTTTGGCTTCAATTTAATTCTTTTATTCACGACAAAAGCTTACATTTAATTGGTGAGCCTGATTCTGTTTGGCTTGACGCCTGTTATCAGTTCGGAATCGAAATCGCAAGAATCTACGAAAATCCTAGTCTAACGGCTTAAGGACTTGACACCGCGCAAAGCAGTATACGACCATAATTAAATGGCGAAAAAGAAAAAAGGCTTTCAACCCGAACACGAGCACGCCAAAGGCGTCGCCGTTTACGTTGCCGATGAATTTAAAGCTAAAGAATTAGATCAACGAACTTTATTCAGAGTTATCAACTTAAATTTTTTTGCGACCGAAGACGAATTGCTTGCCGTATATAACGACAAGAAAAAATCAATCGTTGAGCGCGCAGTCGCCGGCCACATGGCAAAACTTGTTAAGCTTGATAGCTTAGGCGCACTTGATTATTTCATATCGCGCATCTGCGGAAAAATCCCCGATCACGTTATTTTTTCAGATAATAACCCTTATTCAAAAATGACAATCGATGAACTTAAAAAAGAACACGCAAAATTAGTTATCGAAAACCGTCACACGTTCGACATGATCGCTAAAGAAAAAGAACTTATCGCGTCGATCGACGTAAATTACAAAAATGTCAAATGAACTAGATAAGGTTAAAGCCGAAATATTCATGCGTGATGTTTTACTTAAGGAAAGCTTTTACGCTTTCATAAAACATTTTTGGCATGTTATCGAACCCGGCACAGAATATAAAGAAGGTTGGCACGTTCATGTAATTTGTCAGCATTTAACGGCTGTGACCGAGTTCAAAATCCCTAAACTTATTGTTAACATCCCGCCAAGGCACATGAAGTCCATTATCATTTCAGCTATGTGGCCCGCATGGGTGTGGTTGAAATACCCGCACAGAAAATTTATATATGCTTCGTACTCTCAATCATTAGCCTTACAAGATTCAGTTAAAACACGGGATATTATTTTGTCGGGGGAATATCAACGCTTAATCGGTAGCGATTGGTCTTTAAAAGAAGACGCTAACTTAAAGACCGAGTTCCATAATACAAAAGGCGGGATAAGAGTCGCGACATCTGTGGGCGGTACGCTTACAGGTAAAGGGGGCGATTACTTAGTCGCCGATGACCCTCAAAGTGCGACCGATGCACACAGCGAAACAATCCGAGAGGAAGCAAACCGTTGGTGGGGCGAGGTTATGAGTTCGCGTGCGAACGACCCTAAACAAGTCGGGCGTGTGGTCATACAGCAACGGCTTCACGAGTCCGATCTTACCGGGAATTTATTAGCTAATAACAAAGGGTATCAACATTTAATTTTACCCGCGGTATATGAGGCTAACTCTAAATTAAAATCAGATACAGCATTAAGGTTTAAAGACCCTCGAACTAAAGACGGCGAGCTATTATGGCCCGAGCGATTTGATCTAGCATCGATCAATGAACTAAAAAAAGATTTAGGTTCACTCGCTTCAAGTGGACAATTACAGCAAGACCCAAAACCCGCGGACGGCGGGATGTTCAAACGCAAATGGTGGCAATGGTATAGAGACCTTCCTTTAGACATTGAGCAAATAGTTCAATTTTGGGATTGCGCTCAAAAGCCGGGCGTTACGAATGACTATTCTGTGTGTGCGACGTGGGCGAAAACCTCAAAGGGTTTTTTTATGTTAGACTTATGGCGGGAAAAAGTTGAGGCGCCTGATTTAGAGCGTGCCGTTTTCACAAATTTCAGTAAACATAAACCTAATGCCGTGGTCATCGAGGACAAGAGTAGTGGCTCAAGTCTTATTCAGACTTTACTACGTGAGACGGACTTACCCGTCATTCCCTATGACCCCGGCAAACTAGATAAAGTGACTAGAGCAAGTGCCGTGACGCCGAAAGTCGAATCGGGACGATGTTTTTTAAATGATCGCATAGAGGGAATTGAGGACTTTTTACTTGAACATGAAAAATTCCCGAGTGCGGCCCACGACGATACCGTTGACACCACAAGCATGATGATTGAGTATTTTTCTATGCGCGGAACTTCACGGCCAAGAGTAAGGACTTTATGACCATTAAAGAACGACTATCTAACCTATTTTTTCAAAAAGCTTCGGAAGCCCGCAAGGTCTCAAGCTTCACAGTTACCGGGCAAGCGCAAGCGACTCCCGCTAATTATGAAAATTTCAGTAAAAAAGGGTACGCTAACAACGTCCTCGTTTATAAATGTGTCCACATGATAGCTACCGCGTGCGCGGGTATCGAGTGGGAAGTCTATTCCAAACGTAAAATGGGGCAAGCTAAACCCGTCGAATTAGAAAATCATCCTTTGTTATTATTATTAGAAAAACCAAACGCTATGCAAGGCCAAGCTAAATTTATTGAAGCTGTTATCGCTTATTATCTTTTAGCGGGTAACACTTATATCGAGTCTGTTAAAGGGTTCGAGAACCAACCCCCTACCGAGTTATGGCCTGTTCGCCCCGATCGTATGAAAATCATTCCGGGTGCTGACGGCTATCCTTTATTTTTTGAGTTCACAGCAAATGGTCGATCAAAGCGCTGGCACGTTGATCAAATTAAACTTACAAGTGCGATCATGCACATTAAGACGTTCAATCCGACAAATGATTGGTATGGTTTAAGTCCTTTAGAGGCGGCCATGCTTTCGCTTGATCAATCAAATTCCGCTAATGTGTGGAACTTATCTATGCTTAAAAACTCTGCGACCCCCTCGGGGGTCTTGCAGATCACAGAATCAAAAGCCAACCCGCGAGGCGAAATAAGCGAAAATCAATACGGTCGTTTGAGATCGGAATTTGAAGACGCTTACGCTGGGTCTAAAAATGCGGGTCGTCCTTTAATATTAGAGGGCGGTCTTGAATGGAAACAAATTTCATTAAGCCCTAAAGATATGGACTTCCTAAAATCTAAGGAAGTTTCGGGCGTTGAGATCGCAACCGTTTTCGGCGTTCCCCCTGAAATGCTCGGTCTTGGTGTGAAGACTTACAATAACTATAAAGAAGCCCGTCAAGCGTTCTATGAGGACACAGTTTTGCCACTAATGGACGTAATCAGAGACGAATTAAATCGTTGGTTATCCCCGCAGTTCGGCGAGGTTGAACTTGATTATGATAAAGACGACATCGAGGCATTAGTTGAAAAACGTGAATCAAAATACACTTCTTTAGCTAATGTTAATTGGTTAACAATCAATGAAAAACGTAAAGCCACAGGCCAAGACGAAGTCGAGGGCGGCGACATATTCTTAATCAATAACCAAGCGGTTGAGGACTTAAGTACGTTGATCGTCGAACCCGCGGACGAAACTACAGATATGAACCCTGACGGTACTCCGAAAGTACCGGAATCAAATGATATAGACCCAGAAGACGACCCGACAAAACCCCCAAAAGTACCCGAAAAAGATGAGGAAAAAGGTTGGAAGTCGTTTAATTTAGTGAATAGAAATGACCGATTAAAGAACTATAAGAAACAAAACGCACGTCGTGAGTCACTAGCTAAGTCATTTAAAACTGATTTAGATAAAGCTTTCACTAAGATGAACGCGGAGCTTGCCGATTCAGCTAAGGGCGTAGATTTACGTTTAGTTGAATACGCAATGTTACACCAATTAGCGGAATCAATGGGCGGCATTAAATCGGTTATGGAATTACATATTAAAAGAACTTTAAACGAGTTCGGCTTTATGATTTTCCACGAAGCTAAAGGTTTAGGTCTTAATATCGAGACCAAAGCTAATACTCGTAAATATGAAAGCTTCGTCGAGTCATTCGTTAAGCGTAGAACAGGTCAAGCGATCACTCAAATCGAGGGAACGACTAAAAAGAAAATTCATCAAGTGACAAAACGCTTAGTTGAAAATGCTATTATCGACGGGGATTCAAACCCAGAATTAGCGAGCGATTTACGTAAAGAATTTGATTCATTAACTAACTCAAGATCACAACTTATCGCGCGCACAGAAGTGGCCGCGGCTTCAAACAACGGGTCTATGGAAGCGGTAAAAGCTTTAGATATTCCCGGAATGTTAAAAGAATGGGTTGCGGTTGACGACGATCGTACGCGTGACGGCGATCACGGCGGGGCCGACCACTTGGCTATGGACGGAAAAACCGCGTTGATTGACGAGCCTTTTACTGTCCCACCCGACGCGTCTATGGACTGCCCGGGCGATTCAGCCGGCGGCGCCGATCAAGTATGTAACTGCCGGTGTACTTTAGTATATAAATTAGCGAAAAACGGGGACGAATAGCATGGTAAACGCCGGACCAAAAAACCGCGTTGGCCCTAAAGGTGACGACGGAATAGACGGACAAGACGGATTGAGCGCAAGCGTTCAAATCGGCGAAGTACGTTCGGGCGCTAAGGCTAAAGTTTGGAATACCGGAACCGAGCAAGATGTCATTTTAAACTTTGTTTTACCTAAAGGTGACAAGGGCGAAAAAGGCGAAGCGGGGCGAAACGGTTCGGGCGGCGGGCATATCATTCAAGAGATAGGCGGCACAGCATCCGGTTCTTTATTATCTTTTTTTACTAAATTTTCATGTGGAAAATTATCGAACTTTGACCCCGATGATTTTCAATCTTTAGATTGCTGCGTACTCCCTAATACAGTGGAACGTCAGACAATCGACTTAGGGGAATTAAAGGACTTGTGCGCATGAGTTGTGTTACACGCTTTCAAGTATTACGAGGGACGACGAGTCAACGGGTAGCGTTTACGCCTTTACTCGGGGAATTAGTTTTCGATACCTCGTTGAATCAAATGTTCGTTGGTGACGGAACTACTCCCGGCGGGCTTCCTTTACAAGCGGCGCCCGTGGGTCAAATCATTCAGATATATAACTCTAATACGGCGTTAACTAACGAAGACGCTGCGATAGGAAACTCCGCGACCGCGATTACGTTTACCCTTCCGGACGCTATGACCGCAGATAAAAAAATCACGGTCAAAAATAAAGGCGCGGGAGTTCTTACAGTGCAAGGCGTACTTTCACAGCTAATTGATTCGTATACCGACATACAATTAAATCAAACAAATTCAGTCGATCTAGTTCCAAAAAATGGGGAGTGGTTTATATGTTAAAATATATTTTAGGTTTAATTTTCATCGCTAATTTTTCACACGCAGCTTACATAAATGAAGTTACGGTCTTGAATTTTCCGGCGACTCAAGCGGTCACCAAGTCGGGGACTTGGAACATCGATGCGATCTTAAATCCGGTCGCGGTTACCGGTACTTTTTGGCAAGCGGTTCAACCCGTTTCGGGGTCGGTATCTGTGTCAAACTTCCCCGCTACGCAACCTATTTCGGGGTCTGTATCTGTGTCAAACTTCCCCGCTACTCAAGCGGTTACGGGTACTTTTTGGCAAGCCACACAACCCGTTTCTTTAGCCGCGATTCCATTAGCAACGGACGCCGCGACTTTATCGGAACAGCAAACACAGACGACAAAATTAAATAATATCGACGGAAAAATTCCGAGTGGTTTAACGGTTACCGCGGGAAAATTACAAGTAGAAATTCCAAGTCCTTTAGCAGTCACAGGCACATTCTGGCAAGCCACGCAACCTGTGTCTTTAGCGTCTATTCCTTTAGCAACCGGGGCGTCAACTTTAGCGGAACAGCAAACACAGACGACGACGTTAAATGGGGTAAATAGCAATTTACAAATAGTTTCAGGCGCGGGGTTTACTACGGTAGTTAATAACGGCGTAGGCTCTGGGTCGCCGTCAAACGCTTTACTATCCGGCGGTATTTATAAAACATCGCCCCCTACACTACAAGACGGCGACGCTTCCGAGCTTAATTTAGATAATAAAGGGAACTTAAAAACATCTGTAGAAAATACCGTTTCGACTTTCAATGTTGGTGGGGCTATTTCAGTCGACAACTTCCCGAGTATTCAATTAACAGCCGGGACTTTACCGGGGGTTACGGGCAATGACAATGATAACGTCGCCGCGGGCAATGCTAAACAGGAAGACTTTTTAAAAATCGGCGGTTATGATTTTGATAGCAATGCGTATCGGGTTGCGAAGTTCGCGGGCGATCTTTTACAAGTACAAGACCCTAACACGAACGCTTTACTAAACAGTATCAATTCAAATATAAAATCAGATGTTTATTTCACTCGAACGATGAACACACCCGCGATTAATGCCGAGCATTTTACCGGATTAACGAGTAATACAGCTTGGTTCGATGCGATGAACTACAAGTTCGGAACTATTACTTTACAGGGTACGCTTGCGACCGGGACCGTAATATTAGAGGGCACAAATGACAACTTAAGTACGACGGGTACTGTAATCCCTATGAAAATCGGAAGTAGTGTTATCGTCGCCCCCGTGGTTGCGGCGGTTGCTATTCCCGTCGCTACAACCAACTACGAATTTTCAATCAAATATAGATATATTCGATTCCGCATGGCTACCGCTTCCACTGGAAACGTGACGACGAAAATTTTAATAAGCCCGAGTACGGTTGAAAACGATAACGTATTTGTAACGGGCGGCACAACCGCGGTATCAAGCGGGACTATCACGACTGTGTCGACGGTATCAAACGTCGCGGCGATTACGCCGTCGATATCTGCGGGCGGCTTCCCGACGTACCACACTTTAATAAGTGCAGCGACAACAAACGCGACTTTAGTGAAGAGTACCGCGACGATGATCGGTTCTGTTTCAGTTTCAAACCCAACAGGGACGGCTTTTTATTTTAAGATGTTTAACTTAGCTACAGCGCCAGTAGTAGGTACGACGGTCCCGACGTTTACGTATTTAATATTACCTAATTCAACGAGAGACCTTCCCATTCCTAGTTTCGGGACACGTTTCAATTTAGGCTTGAGTTATTCAACGACGGTCAACGCGCCGACTGCGGACACAACTGCGATCACAGCCGGGCAAGCCATAATTAACATTAACTATTTATAAAGGCGGTTTTATGATGCGATTAAAAAACATAAATTTCGATGTCGATACTTTAATAGCTCAATGCCTAGTCGAATACACACCATTTGAAAACACGACATCAACTTTTAATATGAATTTATAGGACGCCGAACTTTCAGAAATAAACCCTAATTGGTGGATTACTGAAATTAAACAAGTTTTATCAACTAAATTAAATACAGAAGTAAAATAGGAGACATATATGCCAAGTTTTTTAGACGTAGGGAACAAAGTAAAAGCCGCAATGGACTTAATCGAAAAAGCAGCGAGCGCCGATAAGATCAATGCGAAGTTTGTAAAAGTAGGTTCATTCCTACCACGATGGGATATTTCACACGCTAACGAGTGGAATAACGTATCAGGTAACTTCGATATGCAATCGTATTTGCGTGATTATTTACATCAATATGGTCTTGATTACACGATCAACGGTAACGATTTAATCGAAGTAATCGCGTGGCCGTAATATGAAAATAGGCTTTAACACCTTCGCAGATAACCCCGCTTGTCCGGTCGGATTCCCTAAAGAATGGCCGTGGCAAATTGTTCAAGTCCCCGAAGGGGATGAGGCAACCTATTCCGCGGGGCGCGTAGGGACTTGGATTTTGGTTGATGATTTGACCGCTTTAAATGCGTACAAGCTCCAATATATCCAAGCGTACGAAGTCTATTTAACATTGCTCGCAGGTAACACTCAAAAAGCGAACGCGTACAATAAAGTTTATCAACTTTTACAGGACGCGGAAGCTTGGGGCCGACATATTATCCGACAATACGCGACTCAAAATACTATTAACGGCGTCGACGGAAAAATAATCGACGTCGTTTTGGTGAGGTTCGTAGACGCTTACATTAAAGACGCTCTTGAAACGGGGTCTTTAAAGATCGCGCGCACGCGCATCCTTGCTTTAGACGAGGACGAAATTGTAACCCCGGAAGTGAAAGCGTATTTCGTAAATGAAATAAATAAGTTTTTAACAAGGCCACAAATATGATTTTAAAATTTTATGCGTGGTTTATGATGAATATTATCTCGCCGTTTTCGTGGGGTAAAATAAAAAAGTTTATTTTACGTCGAAAGTTTGAGGGTAACTTACAAACAGTCGATCACATGCGCATAAAAGAAGTATTAAGCGGCGGCCACTATATTATTTTAATTCGTAGGTCTACTCATTTCACAACTTTTTTAATAGGTTTAGGTCATTATCTTTTAGGGATTAAGGCTTATTTAAGACACCCTATAAAAGCGAAATGGCCGAACTTCGGGTTTTGGTCGCACGCTCTTATCAACATTGAAGACACCACGACGCCCCTTGATGACTCTGATTTTATGTTAGTCGAGGCCGTAGGTCGAGGCGTAAAAGTATCCGGCTTTTTAGAGGTGTTCGATTGCGACGCGGTCAAAATATTAGCGCCTATGAGTAATGTCACCGGCGAAATTCGTCCGTGGCAAATCATCACAGAGCGCGTATTTGCTGATATCGGTAAACCATACGACCTAAAATTTAATCTAAAAGATGATAAAGCGATGTCATGCGTCGAGTTTGTTTATGACACATTGAAAAACGATTCACTTTACTGTTACGATTTTAAAAATTTAACAGACATGATCGAGCTGTATGGGAACTTAGACCCCGATATGTTCGACCAAGCTAACTGTTTTAAAACCATTTTGGAACTAAGACGATGACAGAAATTAACATAGGGGATTCAATCCCTTTATCGGTTCAAGTATGGGACAAGAACGCCGACTTAGATGTCAAAGCGAAATTGACCGACAACTTCGGAATCTTACTTGAGATCGTTCCACTTGTTAGCTACGGCGAAGGTCTATACATGAGTCAAATCGTGAAAATGCCCGACGTAAAATTTGTCGTCGCTCAATATTTGATTGAGCCTGACGATTATGAAACAACGAGCGAAACTTTTTTTTCTATTCCAAAGCCTAGCGAACCCCAAAAGTTTATTGTCGGGGAAGTTCAATCGCGCATAAAATCAAATGAATACACTATCGGAGTAGTAACCACATGAAACTTAAAATAATAAATGAGTTTGGGAACCCTCTAAATCTAAGAAACTGCGACGGTATTACTGTCAAATTCCCATATATGGGGGATAAAATACTCGAAAAAAACTCGGTTAACGTAATCGATATCGACAACGGAATCGTTGAAGTTAAGTTAAGCGACTTCGATATCCAAGGACTAAACCCCGGTTTAGGCCAAAACTTTAAAGCCGACGTTAAAATTGGTGACACTGTGCTGACTGTTTTGTTTGCTAAAGGACTAAACGTCGAAATTAACAACGATAGGAAAATGATTTTATGAGTAAAATTATCGAGAAAAAAAGCTTCACTTTAGAATTTAAAGAAGTCGATTCACAGGGTATGCTCCGCGGGTACGCGTCTACTTTTGGCAATATCGATCTCGGTAACGATGTCGTCGACAAAGGTGCCTTTAAAAAATCAATTAAAGAACAGCAAGGCAAGTTCCCGATCTTAGCCGATCACGACCCAAGTAAACTTATTGGTTGGAATTTAAGAGCCGAGGAAGACGATTCCGGGTTATTAGTCGAGGGTCAACTTGACCTTAACGTGCAATTAGCGCGCGAAAAATATTCGTTAGTTAAGAATGCTTTGAAAAACAATATTAAAATGGGGCTATCAATCGGGTACATGGTTATCAAAGCCGAACCCGATCGCAAGTCACCAATGGTTAGGCATTTAAAAGAGTTAAAGCTTTTTGAATACTCGATCGTTACGTTTCCAATGAATACAGAGGCCATGGTTACAGGACTAAAGGACTTTAACTCGCCGGTCCATGTTGACAACGTAAAAAAGATTATTGCAGAATTAGAAAGTAACGGCATTACAAAAGCCGATTTAATGAAAGCACTTGGCGAGAGCCAAGCCGCAAAATCCCAATTTGACCCGACGAAAGTCAGTCAATCAATAGATAACATGATCGCGCTATTTAAGCCTTAACAGTTTATCCAATAACAAAACATTAACAATAGGAGTTAATCACATGGAATTAGAACAAAAGATTAGTGAACTTGGCGAAGTAGTAGCCGCGTTCAAAAAATCGAACGACACAGAGTTCGCAGCGTTAAAAGCAAACGGTCACGTAGCCCAAGACGTTAAGAATAAAACTAACGAATTGAATGATAAAATCACTCAATTGCAAGACGAAATTAAGTCTATTAAAACAGCGGCTAATCGCACAGGTGCGGGCGTTGAGACTGATATCGAAGTAAAAAATAAAGAGCAAAAAGATGCGATGAACGCTTACTTACGTAAGGGCGTTGAGTCTAAAGCTATGTCTGTAGATTCAGACCAAGACGGCGGTTACCTAGTAACTCCTGAAATGTCTTCTGAAATCGTAAAAAAGGTTTACGAGAGTTCACCTTTACGTCAATTAGCTAGCATCGTAACTATTTCAAGCGATCAATTCGATATCATCGAAGACCTTGAATTAGCGGGAGCGGCTTGGGTTGGCGAAGTAGGCGCGCGCGTTGAGACGGGCACACCGAAATTAAATAAAATCTCAATCCCAGTACATGAAATGTATGCTAACCCGAAAGTAACTCAAAAGCTTTTAGACGATGCATCTTTAAACATGGAATCTTACTTGTCTGAAAAAGTAGCTCAAAAGTTCGCGCTTTTGGAAGCGACTGCGTTCATTTCAGGTGACGGCGTTGGTAAACCTAAAGGTATCTTGTCATACGATGACGGCCAAAACTTTAACCAAGTTCAGCAAGTTGAATCAACTACGTCTGCGGTTTTATCGCCTGACGATATGATTAACTTAATTTACGAAACTAAAGAAGCGTACCGTAAAAACGGAACATTCTTAATGCACCGTCAAACGGCTAAAGAAGTTCGTAAATTTAAAGATTCACAAAACCGTTATTTGTGGGCACCGGGTTTAGACGGTAACACAGCGGGAAGCCTTTTAGGTTTTAACATTTTAGATGCTAACGACATGGAAACAGTCGCGGCAAATAAAAAAGCGGTTGCTTTTGGTGACTTCAAACAAGGTTATCAAATCGTTGATCGTATCGGTATCCGTGTATTACGTGACCCGTATTCTGCGAAACCGTACATCATGTTCTACACTACTAAACGTGTAGGCGGAGCGGTTAAGAATTTCGAAGCGATCAAGCTTTTAAAAATTAAAGCTTAATTAAAAGGGCGGGCGATTTTCGCCCGCTTAACTTTCAACTTAAATTAAATAGGAGTTCATTTTATGAATCACAATATTAAAGGTAGAATTTACGCGAAGCCAGCGCACCAAGGTGCAATGGACACTTTCACGTCTAAGTCTGTATCGACTAAAGACATCAACTCATTAGGTTTTTTAGTAAGTGTAGCGTCAACGGCTACTTTATTAGATGCATCTAATAAAATCGTTTTCTCTTTTGAAGAGTCTTCGGACGATTCGACTTACGTTGCGGCTCCGGCTGAATCGGCTTATCCTGACCAAGCGGAATTAAATGCAGCGGCTCAAATCGGAAAAACAACTGTTATCGAATACCGTGGTCAAGCGGCTTTCGTTAAATTAGTTGGAACGAAAACAGGCGCGCCAGTGGGTGATTTTTCGGTTGTAGCGTTAAGCTTACACCCTGAAACAATGCCAGCAGTTTAGTTTTTAAATTAGCGTTTATGCGGGAGTTCGCTTTTAAAACTCCCGCACCATATTTATGACTAAAGAAATTTTCTTACTGTGTAACCAATTTTTGATCGAAGACGGAATGGAAACACACGGCCAAGCCGGATTTACTTATAAAGTAGATAAAGCCGATGCCGAGTACTTAGTCCTTAACGGGTTAGCGACATTTACAGAGGGTGACAAGAATGTTAAACGTAAAAAAACTATCAACCCCAAGCCTAGCGGTTCCGGTAACGGAGCTAAAAGAATTTCTAAGAATAGACCACAGTCTCGAGGACTCAAGAATAGAGACGATGATAAGAGCAGCGACAAGCCGACTCGAAAGCGCGTGCGATAACGTATTTTTACCAACCAATTTTTTAGTAACTTTAGACCGATTCCCCGTACAAGATAAAAACATGTGGTGGGACGGAACACAAGACGGCTCGATGACTGAAATGACTTCCCCGGCGAAACATATTTGTATCCCGGTCGGACCGATTCAAACCGTCGCATCTGTTAAAACTGTATCTAACGATGACGTCGAGTTCACTATGCCCGCGTCTGATTATTCAGTCGATACCCTTTCAAATAAAGGTCGTATCTCTTTACGTATGGGGGCTGTGTGGCCCGCTACGGTATTAGCCCCGTCAAATGGGGTACGGATTGAAGTAACCGCGGGCCTATGCGCCGATGCGGCTTCACTCCCTTCGGATATTAAACAAGCGATCATGGAATTTGTGGCCTCAATCTACGAACATCGTGGCGACGAGTTCCCAGAAATTCCGGCGACGGCTTTAATGCTAATCGAACCATATAGGCATTTTAAAGTATGAGGGAAAAAAGCTCGACCCTTATAGGTAAAATGCGCCATAGAATTAAGTTTCAAACACTTAGTTTAGTGGGCGACGGTCAAGGCGGTAGCGTCGAGACATGGACCGATTTTGCCGAAGTGTGGGCCGAAGTAAAACCCACAAGCGGGCGCGAGCGCATGTACGCACAACGTATTGAAGACTTGCAAGACCATAAAATAACGATTCGATATTTAGAGGGAATAAACACCACTATGCGCATCGTTTTTAATGAACGAATTTTTCAAATTAAAGATATTACAAACGACGTCGAATCGAAGTTTTGGCAGACCTTAATGACCCAAGAAACACCGGGGACATAATGAAAATTTTCGGTCAAATCTTAAATCCAAAGGCCGCCGAAAAAGCTACTTTACGAATCCAAAAGAAAATGGAACAAGCGCGTAAAGTAGCGCTTTTTCAAATCGCGGCTAAGATTCACGAAAGCGCCATTAAATCAATCAACGAAAACGGCGACGGTCCAGTAGCACAACGATACCAACCAGACCGTAAAGTTAACGTATCAAAGCCCGGAAGCACGCCTAACACAGATACCGGTCGGCTCGTTCAATCGATTCGAATGGAATTTCTGGACGGCGGCGCTACGGCTTTGGTGGGGACTAACTTAAAATATGGTGCGTACTTAGAGTTCGGGACGCGAACAATGGCGCCCCGACCTTGGTTAAGTAAGGCGTTTAAAGATAACACTGACGACGCCGCCGAGATATTTTCTAAACTATACGGCAAGGAAAAATAAATATGTTGTGGGGACCTCAATCAACTCAAAAAACTATTTACGAAATTTTAACAGGCGACGTCCAGTTACAAACTCTTTTAGGCGCAACGCCGACAGATAAAAAGGTTTATGACTTCGTCCCCGATAAGCAAGTTTTCCCCTTCGTCACCATTGGCGAGGGAAAATGGGAAGACCGCGGGAGCCATACTCTTGAGGGTTTAAAATGTGATATGCAAATTAACGTCTGGTATCGAGCGCCTAACAGAGGGCGGCTTAAGGTCCAAGAGATACAGAAAAGAATTGACGACTTACTACATATTCAAGACCCTTGTATAGAGGACTGGAATATCATCGTGTTAAGGCGAAAGTTTGTCGATATCATAGTTGATGACGATAACGTAACCCTTCACGGGATTCAAATTTTTAACATAATGATAGGAGAATCATAAAATGGGAGCATGTAACACAGTACAAAACGAAATTGGCGGTAAAGAACTTTTACTAAAAATTTGTGAAGACGTAACGGTAGCGACAGTAGTCGGAACAACTTTGACACTTAGTCCAGTTTTATCG
>ERZ724527.783-NODE-783-length-15212-cov-4.956522_pt1 | contig 15212 bp, 16 predicted proteins | sample MGYA00376060_ERZ724527 | MGnify/ENA primary metagenome ERZ724527 (study PRJEB28724, sample SAMN07190886) | activated sludge metagenome | isolation source: activated sludge of sewage treatment plant in Hong Hong | place: USA: Christiansburg, Virginia | collected...
TATAGGTTGATAGCCATACTTTTCGAAATTGCTTTTGATGATCGAAAAAATGTAGTTGCGTTTTGACACCTCAACTGGTGAAAAATCTCGGGTTCCTTTTGGTATGCTTGGTTTTGCCATTTTTTGATTTCTGATTTTAGATTTCTGATTTCTGATTTATACTTTTCTGACAATCTAAAATCAGAAATTTAAAATCTAAAATCCAAATCTTCTGCAAATATCATATTTTAAAATAAATAATCCGCTTCAAAAACAAACTTGTAACAAAAATTGTAATTTCGTGACAAACTGCCATCATGCTAAAATTATTCAAAGAAAACATCCGAATTGCCTTAAGTTCTATCAGAACGCAGCTGTTGCGGACGATTCTTACGGTACTCATTATAGCCATCGGAATTACCGCCTTGGTTTGTATCTTAACTGTTGTAGCGGCCTTAGAAAACACACTTTCTACCGACTTCGCTTCGATGGGTTCGAATACCTTCAACATCAACCAATATGCTTTTGAAACCAGAAACCGTGGTGGTGGCGAACGCGAAATCATCAATCCGATTATATCTTATCCTGAAGCGGTGGCTTTCAAGCAAAAATACAATTTCCCACTTACACAAACTTCGTTATCCTTTACTGCCGTGAGCAATGCTGAAGTAAAATTCGAAAACAAAAAGACCGATCCCGAAATTACGGTTTTGGGGGTTGACGAATATTTCTTAGCCAATTCAGGATTGGAAACCACGCAAGGTAGAAATTTCAATGGTTTCGATATTTCTAACAACACCTATTGTTGCATTGTAGGTTCTGATTTTGAAAAAGATTTATTGAAAGATGTCAATCCGATTGATAAAGTCATCTCGATTCGAGGCGCCAAATTTAGAGTCATTGGTGTCTTAAAAGAAAAAGGATCTACGTTTGGCAACAGCCAAGATTTGAGGGTTTTAATTCCGATTCAAGTCGCACGTTCTTTATTCACGCAACCCAATATCAATTATACAATTAGTACAATGATCGATAAAAAAGAGTTAATCGATCAAGCTGTAGACAACGCCAACATTACGATGCGCAGGGTTCGGAAGTTGAGTCCGGTGCAAGACAATAATTTCGGAGTTTCAAGAAGTGATGATTTGATCAATCGTATTTTGAGCATCACCCAATACCTTGGCATTTCGGCTTGGGTTATCGGCATCATTACCATTTTTGGGTCTTCGATTGCTTTGATGAATATCATGCTGGTTTCGGTTACCGAACGTACCCGTGAAATTGGTGTTCGCAAAGCATTAGGCGCCAAACGAAGTACAATTGCCACACAGTTTTTTATTGAAACTTTGGTGATCGGACAAATGGGTGGTATTTTCGGAATTATCCTCGGAATAGCCGCTGGTTACGGCATCGCGTCGCTTTTGACGTTCGATTTTGTGACACCTTGGGCTGCGATTTTATCAGCTTTCGTAACTACTTTTATTGTAGCGATTGTTTCGGGTTCGTATCCTGCTTTGAAAGCTTCGAAGTTGGATCCGATTGAAGCTTTGCGTTATGAATAGTTGAAAATTAGCAGAAAAATTCGTAATTCGTAATTCGTAATTCGTAATTTTTAATTCAACTTAGTCGCCATAATCATTCTATCATTGCCATAAATATCTTTGCGCAATGCAACCGCAACAAAGCCCATCGATTCAAGTAAATCAACCATTTCTTTTCCTAAATATTGGTTGATTTCAAAATACAATTGTCCGTTTGCTTTTAGATTTTTCTGCGCTAGTTCCGCAATTTTTCTGTAGAAAATCAAAGCATCATGATCTTCAACAAACAAAGCCAAATGCGGTTCGTGTGCTAAAACATTCTTTTTGATTTCGGCTTTTTCAAGATTTCGAACATACGGTGGATTCGAAACAATAATATCAAAAGCCGCATGTAAATCTTCGGTTTCTAATATATTTTGGTGGATGTAAGTCACATCGACTTGATTTAAAGTCGCATTTTTTTGCGCGACAGACAACGCATTCTCAGAAACATCAACGGCAGAAACTTTAGCAGCAGGTAAATTTTTAGCCAGTGAAATCGCGATGCAACCACTACCCGTTCCAATATCGAGAATCTGTTGATTTGTTGATTTGTTGATTTGTTGATTTGTGACAATCCAATCAACCAATTCTTCGGTTTCTGGGCGTGGAATAAGTACATTTTCATCGACTTCAAAATCCAATCCGTAGAAATGGGTTTTACCTAATATATATTGTATGGGAATTTCTTGCTGAAGTTTCGCTAGTATGGCATTCCAAACTTCAATCTGTTTTTCAGAAAAAGTAGAATCTGGTTGCAATGCCAAATCTATTCTTTTCATTTGATGGTTATTTTCTAATATCAAATAAAAAAAACTCTCCGCTTCTATCGCGTCGTAGATTGGCGTTAGTGTTTCGACAAAATAATCTCTATACTTTTTGATTTGCATTTTATAAATCTTTCAACATCCAAACGGGACATGAATCGTGTCCGGTATTGCCCATCGGAGCGCAAATATACTCAAAACCAACTTTCTTATAGAGTTGTTGTGTTGCTTCCATATAAGGCATAGTTTCGAGATAGCATTTTTGATAACTAAAATCCCGTGCACTTTGAAGGCATTTTTGAATCATTTGATGTCCCAACCCTAAACCTCTAGCTTCCGGTAGAAAATACATTTTTTGCAATTCGCAAATTGTTACAGCTTCATTTTCAAGTTGACCTATTCCGGCACCACCGATAATTAAATCTTGGGTTTCTATGACGTAGTAAATTGTTCTGGGTTTCGAGTAAGTTTCAAACATGCAATCGAGTTGCGGATCGGCATAAGCGGTTCCTACTTTCGGCACATTCATATCGATTAAAATCTGTCGAATCACAGCCGCAATTTGAATATTATCTTTTTTTTGAATGGGTCTGATGACAATCGTACGCATGGTAAAAGTAAAGTCTTATTTTTGTGCTGTGAAGATACATGAAAAATATATGAGACGCAGCTTGGAATTAGCAAAAAACGGATTGCCTGCTGCCATGCCGAATCCATCAGTTGGTGCTGTCATTGTTTACCAAGACAGAATTATCGGAGAAGGTTATACTGCTGCTTATGGCGGACCACATGCTGAAGTCAATGCCATTCGTGCGGTAAAAGATCAGTCACTACTGAGCAAAGCTACCTTATATGTTAGTCTAGAACCTTGCAGTCATTTCGGGAAAACGCCACCTTGCTGCGATTTAATTATCAAACACAAAATTCCAACGATTGTTATTGGAACCATCGATACGAATAGTAAAGTTTCGGGAACTGGCATTCAAAAAATCATCGATGCTGAACAAACCGTTCATGTTGGTGTTTTGGAAAAAGAATGTCTCGAATTAAATCGCCGTTTTTTTACTTTTCACAACAAAAAAAGGCCATATATTATTTTGAAATGGGCTGAAAGTCGAGATGGTTTTATAGCACCAACTGAACAATTTCGAAAGAATTTGATGCATCATAAACGAGAGCCCTTTTGGATTTCAAATGTGTTTTCGCGACAACTTGTGCATAAATGGCGCAGCGAAGAACAAGCGATTCTAGTAGGAACAAAAACGGTTATTGATGACAATCCGAAACTGGACGTGCGCGATTGGACTGGCAAAAATCCGATTAAAATTGTTTTGGATCAACACAATCGAATTCCAAAAGAAAATTATATCTTTGAAAATACATCCAAAACCATCGTGCTCACTGCGAACGAAATTGATTACTCAAACAAAGTAGCGAAGCAGGTTGCGGATTTTTTATTTGATAATGAAATCCAATCAGTCATTATTGAAGGCGGAAGACAAACTTTGCAAACATTTATTGACGAAAATCTTTGGGATGAAGCCCGCGTTTTTAGAGGTGCTGCTTGTTTGGAAAACGGTGTTAAAGCACCCGAATTACATTCAAATTGGGTTGTCAAAAAAGCGGTTGCAACCGATGAACTTTTAATTTTTAGAAACCATGATTAACACTATTATATTCGACTTCGGTGATATTTTTGTCAATTTAGAAAAAGAAACTTCTATCAATGAATTTAAGAAGTTAGGTTTAGACGGACCGAACGAAGATTTGATAGCCATGAATGATTTGTTCGAAAGAGGAAAAATTACAGAATTACAATTTATAGAAGGTTTTCAAAAATACATTCCAGAAGCTGACATACTTGATATTCGCAAAGCATGGAATTCTGTAATCGGCGAGTTTCCATTGTACCGTTTAGAATTTTTACAAATGCTTTCCACCAAATACCGCTTATTTTTATTGACCAATACCGATGCCATTCACATCAGCCGTTTCGAGCATATGGCAGGCATGTCTTTCTTTAGTGATTTTTATCAATGCTTCGAAAAAGTGTATTATTCTTTTGAAATGGGCATGCGCAAACCCGAGCCTGAAATCTTCAATTACATTCTCAAAAAACACGATTTATCTCCAAAACGCACTTTGTTTGTTGATGACAAAAAAGAAAACACCGATGCTGCTGCAGCATTAGGCATTCAAGTTTGGAATTTGAAGGTAGGCCAAGAAGACGTAGTGGATTTGTTTGAGAAAAAGATATTGTAAACACTTTTGGAATTCAAAGACACCTACAAAACCATCGCTAATCCTTCTGAAGAAATACTCTTCAAAGAAAAAAACAGCAAATTTTTTGGTTATGCTTTCCCGATAGCTTCGGAAGATCAAGTGAAGCCACTAATTGAACCTTTGCGAAAGAGACATTTCAATGCGGTGCATTTTTGTTATGCGTATCAAATTGGAACAGAGAGAATTACTTTCCGCGCTAATGATGATGGCGAACCTAGCAATAGCGCAGGAATGCCCATTTACGGACAAATTCAATCGCAAGAACTTACCAATGTTTTAATTGTTATCGTTCGATTTTTTGGAGGCACCAAATTGGGCGTTGGCGGCTTGATTACGGCATACAAAACTGCAGCGCAAATGGCACTCGATGCCACATCGATTATAGAAAAAACCATTGATGTCCATTATTTGATTTCTTTCGATTATAAGAATATGAATAAAGTGATGCGGGTCATCAAAGAAAAAAATCTCGAAATCATTACCCAAAAAATGGAAATGAGTTGCGAGATTGAAATTGCTACACGAAAGAAAAATGCCACAATTGTTTTAGATACTTTCGAAAACATGTTTGAAGTGGCAATCCGGTTGAAAGATTGACTACAAATTCATCACGGCTTTAAGGTAATCTGGAGGCACCATTGGGCGCCCTGTTTTCATATCAACAAACACCAAAATAAAATAGGCAGTTGTTAATAACTCATTTTGCTCACTCCAAATTTCACAGTCAAATTCAATCTTCACAGAACTGTGTTTTTTAAATATTGTTTTGATAGTAAGTAGGTCATCATAACGCGCTGGTTTTTTGTAATTTAAAGTCATCGAAACAATAGGCAAACCTATACCACTTTCTTCTAAGCTTTTGTAGGAAACACCTTTGGCTCTAAGCCATTCTACACGCCCCATCTCGAAATACGGAATATAACTGCCATGATAAACAACACCCATTTGGTCTGTTTCTGAATAACGAACGCGTACTTGAATTTGATGCTCCATCTTGTCTCTTTGTTTAATTTTTTCACTACCTTTCGAACACCAAAAAAAGTGTCTTACAATAATATTTTTAATAAATCAACCCCAATTTTATTTTTTTTTAACGATTTTTGTTCACATATTTGTTACCCCAAAAAGAGAGGAAAAATCGACCGATTTTCTTTGTAAGAGAACCTTTAATAAAAATACAAATTTACTAAATAATATGAGCAAAACTGCGCAATCAGTATGGGAAAATTGTCTGCTTTTCATAAAAGACAATATCCAAGACCAAGCTTACAAAACTTGGTTTGAACCGATTAAGTCTGTTGAGCTAACCGATAATGCATTATACATTCAAGTTCCAAGTAAATTTTTCTACGAATGGCTTGAAGAACATTACGTAAAATTATTAAAAGTAGCCCTTACCAAAGAGTTGGGAAAAAATGCCAAGTTGCTTTACAAGATCAAAATGGAAAACACTTACGGCAACAAACAACCTTTCACAGAACAACTTCCGAGTGCCCATAGAAGCTCTATCAAATCGCAAGAAGTAGATGCGCCTTTCAAAAATTTGAGTCCAGAATTAAAAAATCCTTTTGTAATTCCAGGTATTCGAAATTTAAAAATTGAATCGCAACTCAATGCCAATTACAGTTTTGAAAATTTCCTTGAAGGAGATTCAAATCGCTTGGCACGTTCAGCAGGTATGGCAGTAGCCAACAAACCCGGAGGAACTTCATTCAACCCACTATTAATCTTTGGTGGTGTTGGATTAGGAAAAACCCACTTGGCACATGCTATAGGTGTTGAAATTAAAGACAAATACCCAGAAAAAACCGTGTTGTATATCTCTGCGGAAATTTTCACCCAACAATATATTGATTCTGTTAAGAAAAACAACAGAAACGACTTCATTCATTTTTACCAACTGATCGACGTATTGATTATTGACGATGTTCAATTCTTATCAGGTAAATCAGGAACGCAAGATGTATTTTTCCACATTTTCAATTACTTACACCAAAACGGAAAACAAGTAATTCTGACTTCTGACAAAGCACCTGTTGACATGCAAGACATTGAACAACGTTTGTTGTCAAGATTCAAATGGGGACTTTCAGCAGAACTCCACCAACCTGATTACGAAACAAGAATTTCTATCTTGAAAAACATCTTGTATCGCGATGGTGTAGATATGCCAGAAGAAATTATCGAATATGTTGCACGCAATATCAAATCGAATGTTAGAGAATTAGAAGGTGCAATTATTTCATTGATTGCGCAATCTTCTTTCAACAAAAAAGAAGTGACCATCGAATTGGCCAAACATGTTGTTGAGAAATTTGTAAAAAATGTAAAGCGCGAAATTTCTATCGAATACATTCAGAAAACCGTTTCCGATTATTTTCAATTGGATTTAGAAGTATTGCAATCCAAAACAAGAAAAAGGCACGTGGTTCAAGCGCGTCAATTGGCCATGTTTTTTGCTAAGAAATTCACGAAAGCTTCTTTGGCAAACATCGGTTCTCAAATTGGAGATCGCGATCACGCCACCGTTTTACACGCTTGCAAAACCGTAGACAACTTAGTAGCTACTGACAAACAATTCAAAAAATTTGTGGAAGACATTCACAAAAAATTATCCTTATAGAAAATGCCTGTTAAAGTTTTAATGGTATGCCTTGGAAACATCTGCCGTTCACCATTAGCAGAAGGTTTATTGGCTTCCAAACTTCCTAAAAATACTTTTTTAGTCGACTCAGCTGGAACAGGAAATTGGCATGTTGGCAAACAACCCGACGAACGTTCGATTGCTGTGGCAAAAAAAAATGGCTTGGATATTTCCTATCAAAGAGCAAAACATTTTACAGCTGCAGATTTTGATGCTTACGATTACATTTATGTGATGGACAATACCAATTACAATGATGTCATTGCTTTAGCAAAAAATGAAGATCACAAAAGTAAAGTGAATCTGATACTCAACGAACTTTTTCCAGGTGAAAATGTAGATGTTCCAGATCCTTATTACGGATCGCAATTCGGTTTTGACAGCGTATACCAAATGCTCGACGAAACTTGTGACATCATTGCCAAAAAATTGATTGCAAAACATTCCTAATCTCTTGTCATGAAATCGACTGTTCCAGGAAAGCTCTACCTAATTCCAATTACTTTAGGAGACAATGATCCTTTAGAAGTTTTGCCGTTGACCATCAAACGCACCATCGATTTTATAGACGACTATATCGTAGAAAACGAAAAGACTGCACGAAAATTTATCAAAAGTATTCATCCAGAAAAAGTGCAAGCTTCTTTGCGATTGAGTACACTAAACAAACATACCCAAGTTGCTGAACACAATGCGATGCTACAAGCTTGTATCGAAGGTAGAAATGTGGGCATCATGAGTGAATCTGGTTGTCCTGGTGTTGCGGATCCTGGTGCTGTGATTGTAAAAATTGCTCATGAGAAAGGCATTCAAGTGATTCCGTTGGTTGGACCATCTTCTATCCTACTTGCTTTAATGGCTTCGGGCATGAATGGACAAAGCTTTACTTTTAATGGCTATCTACCGATTGAAAAGTCGGAAAAAAAAACGGCATTGAAACATTTAGAGAAATTGTCTTCAGATAAAAATCAGACACAAATTTTTATCGAAACACCATACAGAAATAACAAATTACTAGAAGATATTGTTCAAGCTTTGCAACCTAGCACGCACCTTTGCATTGCATCTGATATTACTTTACCGACTGAATACATCAAAACTCTAAGGATTCAGGATTGGAAAAAAACCAAAATCGATTTACACAACCGACCAACCATCTTCATTATTCATAAATTTTAGGCATAAAAAAACCCATCTTTCGACAGGTTCACTATTTTGAAATTACCTTGTTACTTCACTTTTGGGTCGTTATCTGCAATGATACCATGGGTTTCATAGCCACCAAAAGCTTTCATATAACTTTTAACAGAAGTTCCGTAATTGTCTTTGCATTTTTTAGCACCATTACTATTGAGGAATTTTTTTACCGAACCAGCGCCACCCAAATGTGCGGCAGCTAAAATACCAGATTCTGTGATTTTAACTCCTGAAATTATTTTTCCTGAGTACTTTTCAATTTCATCTTTAAGCTCCCATTTGTTTTTAGACAAAAGGGCTACAAATGCTTTTTCTTGCAATTTTGGACTGTTCAAAAAAGCCACGCTATCATGAATTCCGATTGTTGCTAATGTTTCAACACCAAATTGGTATTTACCCATATAACCCAGTGAATTGACTTTGTGGTATTTTCCTTGTGATTCTTTGAAAGCGACTGCTTCTTTGAAACCTATGAAAAATTTTCCGGTAAAAGGAACATTGAGATTGGCATAATCCTGCTCTTCTTGAGAAGGAAATAAGTAAGACATTTCTTTTTGATTGCTGGACTGAAACCCATTGTGATTTTGAGAATCTGAAGGTTTGAAACCAGAACTTAAATAAGCAATTATTAAAGTTAAACTACTGTAGAATATCCATTTTTTGAGCATACATTGGTTTTCTTCTCAACCTGTCACGCGAGAAATTTCTGCGGGGCAAATGTACAACAAATAATAAGATATTCACTATCAATCAGTTAAACTTTTCTAAAAGTATAAGTAATGAAATTTGAAATCACCGCGGCTATTGATTTCAAACGTTGGAGCTGGAATTTTGATTGTATTAAAAAGATAAAAAATCGTTTTTAAAACATGTGATTTGGTTTGGATTTTTGTCAAATCGGCATCGAAACTCAAATAATATTGTCTGAATCTTTCCGATTCTGGTAGAAAAACGGTGTTGACCAATTCTTCATTTCCTGTAATCATGCCTTCGGCTCCATAACCGATGGCAATATTGAACCATTTTGGAATTTTAGTCTCTTTAAAAAAAGAATGAAGATTAGCCGAAAGCCAATACGTTTGTCCGTTATAATCCTTTAGCACTTGTTCGTTTAGTGAACTTCCCAAAACATTTGGTCTTGCTGAAGCATAAGGTGTAGTGTGAAAGGAAAATTTAGGAATAATTCGTTGTTCTTTCCAAGCCAATTCTTGTGAAACAAACAAAGCCGTTCCGACAGCATTGCCAGCAACATCGCCCAACGACGCGCCCCAATTAGACGAATAGCCATCCATAACCTCAACCGCTGATAAGAATGCAAATCCCATGGTTGAACCATAAAGCAATTGTTTTTTTCGACTGACGCCACTCCAGGCCAATGCATTTTTTCCTATACTTGCGAGATGATACGAGGAATAAACATGCCCTGCTTTATCCATTTGCAACCATTCGGCATTGTCATTAATAAAATGAAAATCAGATCTTGGATAGTCGGCATACCAAACTTGATTGAGTCCGACCAATACACCAGCAGAAAGTGCTGCTCCAGTAATGGCAACCGTATTTCTTCTCGCTACATTTAATGTATCACTAGGTTTTAAAAACGAATCGAGTTTACCTTGACCAAAAACAGCAGGCAAAACCATGATGGAAAAACATACCGTTAATACTAATTGGCTTGGTTTCAAAATTTATCGTTTTATACCTTGACTAGAAATCCAGGCTACATACTTTTGGCGGTTGGCTTCGTGTTGCGCTGGAGTAACTGCAAATTCGTGATAGCCAAATCGGATAACACTAGCGCAGAAATAAATGTAGTTGTGTTGCTCCGGATTTAACACCGCATCTAATGCTGTAATGTCAGGCATCGCAATTGGACCTGGCGGCAAGCCTTGATACATATAAGTATTGTAGGGAGAAACGGTTGCCAAATCTTTATTCAATACCCGTTTAATTACTTGGTTAAAATCGTTGGATTGGAGTTTGACCGCATAAATTACCGTTGGATCAGCTTCGAGTTTCATGCCTTTTACCAAGCGGTTGAGATAAACACCTGCTACTTTTGGACGCTCGTCTTTTTTTACCGTTTCTTTATGTACAATCGACGCGAGAATCGAAACTTGAATGGGCGTGAGATTTAGTTTTTTTGCTTTCTCTAAACGCTCATTTGTCCAGAATTTGTTGTATTCTTTGAGCATTTTATTTCGAAACTTCACAGCCGAAGTGTTCCAGAAAAACTCATACGAATTGGGCACGAACATCGACAAAACATTTTGCTTGGTGAATCCGTTTTCGTCTAAAAATTTTTGATCGGTAAAAGCATTCAGCAAACTCAAACTATCGGCTTCAATTTGAGTTCCAATTCTTCCTGCAAAATTCTCAAGACGTTCTTGGTTATTGAAAGCTAAATTAACGGGTACATTAATGCGCAACGCGTTGATAATTTCATTGCTATTCATTCCTTTTTTCAATAAAAACTTACCCGATTTATCCGATCTTTCTGGATAGGATTTCTTTTGCGCTACTTTGTCAAAACGATCCATGTCTTGGATAAACGGACTCACCGTTTGTTTTACCATTTCATAATCAGCGTCGGTTGGAATGTAAACGTAGACTTCTTCTTCAGAAAATTTGGTGTTATCGGAAAAAATATCCCGATACATCATATAGCCGTAGATGATTAAAACCGTGATTAATACTACGGAAAATAGTGCTGCGATTTTTTTAAGGTTCAAAACGTAAATGATTTAAAGTTGATGATTGATTAACTGGAATAAGGCTTCGTCTTTGTATTTTCCGTTGACTAAATTCCACTCTTTTTTGACTCCTATTTTTTGAAATCCAAATGTAGCAAAAAGACTTAAACTCGGTTGATTTTCGGTATTGATATTCGCATACAATTGATGTAAATTTAACTTTTCGAAAGCATATCGAATTAGTAATCCTAATGCTTCTTTACCGATACCCGCATTCCGGTCTTCTTGATTTTGAATTAAAATACCAACACCAGCGCGGTTATTTTTAGGGTCAAAATCGAACAAATCTATGAGTCCGACAGGCGCAAAACTTTCTTTTTTACAAATGGCTAAACGCAATTGCTTGGCTTCGTAAATATCTTGGTGCGCATTTTTTAAATATTGTTTGATTAGAAATCGACTATAAGGTGTTTGTGTGTTGCTGACTTCCCAAATGGATTCATTGTTTTCTACAACATACAAGAACTCTAAATCATGAGGCTCGAGTGCTCGCAAATAAATAGATTCACCTTTAAGTGTTAGCATGTGATTTCTCCTTTAAATACAAAAGTCGCTGGACCTTTTAGAAATACATTGGTGTAGCAATTTCCTAGTTTTTCATACGCCACAGCCAACGTGCCACCTTCTACGAGAATCTCAACAGAATTCGCGGTCGTTTTTCCCAAAGCATGCATGGCAATAGCAACAGCTGTAGCGCCAGTTCCGCATGATAGCGTTTCATCTTCAACGCCACGTTCGTAAGTTCTGATTGCAAAAGTGATTTCGTCAATGGGTTTTACGAAATTGACATTACTTCCCGATTTGCCATACAATCCGCTATAACGAATTTTGCTACCTTGATTTTTTACATCCAAATGTTCCAAATCATCAACAAAAGCCACATGATGCGGTGAACCTGTATTTAAAAACACATAATCCTTTTCAATATTGATGGTATCAACATCGCTCATTTGTAACGAAACTATACCGCTATCGAAAGTAGTGGCGTGATGCAAACCGTCGATGGCTATGAATTTCGCTTCATTTTTTATGATTCCCAAACTTTTAGCAAAAGCAACGATACAACGACCACCGTTACCACACATCGAACTTGGATTCCCATCTGAATTGTAATACACCATTTTGAAATCGGCTTCATCGTCATTTTCTAGCAAAATCAATCCATCGCAACCAATGCCGAAACGGCGGTCGCATAAATGTTTGACCAACTTGATGTTGTCTTTGGGAAAAGTGAGTTCACGATTGTCTATCATCACAAAATCGTTTCCGGTGCCTTCGTATTTGTAAAAAGTAATATGCATACTGTAGTAAAATGAAACCCAAAGATACAAATAATATGTAAAGATAAATTAGCCCTTTTATTGACAAATCGCTTGAATACTAACGAAAAGTTAATCCTTGTTAAACGGGCGTTAAACTGTTTTTTACAAAACAATACTTTTATAATTTTACGTTCTCAATTGAAAAAATACAAACGTTTAATTAAAATTTTTAGAGCAAGATGAAAAGATTTTCGAGTTTATTTTTAGTGTCATTGTTAAGCGGTGCCACAACACTTGGAGGCTACAAATTATTCATAGATGATGACGGATTTTTTTCAAAACAAAATAGCGTAGTAACCTTAGCACCTTCAAATTACGCAAAAAATGCAGGCTTGATTCCAGAAGGATTAGATTTTACCGAAGCCGCAGACAAAACCATTCACACTGTTGTTCACGTAAAAAATGTTTCTTACCGAACCGTTTCCAATCCGATTATGGAATTTTTCTACGGATACAACGGCGGACAACAACAAGAACAAGTCGGAACTGGTTCAGGCGTCATCATCTCGGAAGATGGCTATATCGTAACAAACAACCACGTAGTTAAAGATGCTTCAGATATCGAAATCACCTTAAACAACAAAAAAACATACAAAGCCAAATTGGTCGGCACCGATTCGAAAATGGATATTGCCTTATTGAAAATCACGGCTGACGATAAATTACCATATTCTGTTTTTGCCGATTCTGATAACGCCAGAGTTGGCGAATGGGTTTTAGCCGTTGGAAATCCATACAATTTAACCTCAACCGTTACGGCTGGAATTGTTTCTGCGAAAGCTAGAAATTTAGATACGAATGGTATTCAATCATTTATTCAAACCGATGCTGCTGTAAATCCGGGGAATAGCGGTGGCGCTTTGGTGAATACACGTGGCGAGTTGATCGGAATTAATACGATGATATCCTCGCAAACGGGTTCTTATGTTGGATATTCCTTTGCAGTGCCATCGAATATTGCTAGAAAAATTATCGAAGATATTATGGAATTTGGCAACGTTCAACGCGGCATTCTTGGTGTAGAAGGTGGCGAATTAAACAGCGCTGCTTCTAAAGAATTGGGTGTTAAAGAAACGCAAGGTTTTTATGTAAAGAAAGTGACTAAAAATTCAGGTGCTGAAAAATCAGGATTGACCAAAGGCGATATTATCATCAAACTCGACAACCAAAGCATCACGACTTACGCCGAATTATCCGGATTTATCAATACCAAAAGACCGAATGACAAAGTACAAGTTTCTTATATTAGAGACGGAAAAACCTTTACCGTTCCTGTAGTTTTAACCAAAAATGAAAACTTCACTACAGAATTCAAAGGCATAGAATTGGAAAACATTGATGCGGCAGATAAAAAGAAATTCCGTATTGATGCTGGTGTTCGAATCAAAGAAATCAACAATGACAATTTGAAACCTTATTACGATGAATTGAAAGGCACCATCATTCTGAGCATCGATAATATGAAAACCACAGATATCGAAACCACTTCTAGAATTTTAGAGAAAAAAGACGAAAACCAAAGTGTTAGTATCGAGATGATCAACAAAATGGGACAACGCATAAGAATCATTATTTAATTTGGGTAGTTAGTAATTCTGAAAAAGCCATCTCCATTCGAGGTGGCTTTTTTATTTCAAAAAAAATTAAAAAACATTTTACGAAAACGTTTGAAATCAATACTTTTGCACCAATATTGAAAAATAAACAACACTAACTAATTTATAATTTCAATCCATGAGCAACATCAATTCTTACGAAAAAGAAGTTTCTTTTCAAGTCGACAGACGACGTGCCAGTGTCGAATTTATTAAAGTCATCAGCGATTTATGGTATGACAAATCCATCGAAATGGTTTTGTTTCGCAACCAATTAATCAATCGCAATGTGAGCGACATTATCAACCTTCATGAATATGCAGGTGAATTTGTAGGCAAACCTATTTCCATTTTCGATTCGGTAGAAATTGCAAAAGCCATTCTTTCTATGGATTTGCCACCATCTAAACTCGACATTGGAAAACTTACTTACGAATTCAATTTAGAAAACAACAAATACGACAACGCCAGAGCTTTCGTGATCGACAAATTGCGAAATGCTCGTGATACACAAGACATTCAACCTAAAGACGTTGTGCTTTACGGGTTTGGCCGTATCGGTCGTTTGCTAGCGCGCGAATTGATGTCGAAAATGGGCAAAGGAAACCAATTGCGTTTGCGTGCCATTGTTACCCGTGATAAAAACGACGCCGTTTCTTTAGAAAAAAGAGCTTCGTTGTTGCGTTACGATTCTATTCATGGCGATTTTCAAGGTTCTGTGATTGCAGATTCCGAAAACAATGCCTTGATTATTAATGGAACAACCGTTCATATTATTACAGCCAACGGTCCAGAAGAAATAGATTACACCCAATTTGGTATCCATGATGCCTTGGTGATTGACAATACAGGCGCTTTCACAACGCACGATGCTTTGGCCAGACATATGGTTTCAAAAGGCGTTTCAAAAGTATTGTTGACTGCGCCAGGAAAAGGTGTTCCGAATATTGTTCACGGTGTGAATCAAAACGAATACAACCCAGATGAAATCAATATTTTCTCTGCAGCTTCTTGTACCACCAATGCGATTACCCCGATTTTAAAAGCCATTGAAGATACTTTAGGTGTTGTCAAAGGCCATTTAGAAACCATTCA
>ERZ724527.787-NODE-787-length-15088-cov-4.572474_pt1 | contig 15088 bp, 16 predicted proteins | sample MGYA00376060_ERZ724527 | MGnify/ENA primary metagenome ERZ724527 (study PRJEB28724, sample SAMN07190886) | activated sludge metagenome | isolation source: activated sludge of sewage treatment plant in Hong Hong | place: USA: Christiansburg, Virginia | collected...
CCAGGCGATGCCGATGGTGGTCAGCGACAACAGCAGCGAGATCAGTCCGGTGACGACGCCGATGCCCCAGCTGCCAATGGTGCCGAGCATCGGCAGCACGTCAAGAATGCGGCTGATCGGCGCGAACACCATCGACAGCCCGAGCCACATCAGCAAGGTGCCGGCGGCGCGCACGATCCAGGTGATCATCGAATTGCGCGACTGTGCGCCTTCGAACATCGTTGCGGCCGGCACCGAACCGTCTTCGACCAGAAGGACCTCGCGGCCGTTCGATGCGAGATACCGATCGAGCTGGTCACCGACCTGCTTGGCGATGATCGAGTAGGTCGCTTCCGGCTGGTATTCGTAGCGCACGCGCATGTCGCCGATCTGCGGGCGTTCCGGATCGTTGCCACGGAACAGGCGACCGCTCGCGATGCGCCGGAATTCACCGAACTGCTCGGGCAATTGCGCGGTGATCGTGGCCGGCAAGTCCTGCCACTGGCCCATCGCGTCCCGCACCGGCTGCGCCAGCGTGAACGCGCCCAGCGTCACCGTGCCCGCGGCGAAGCTGTCCGAGCGGATGGGCCAGTCGGACGGATTCTCGTGCCCCTGGTCGTAGCGGAAGTCGCTGGAATCGACCGCATCGTCGTCCCATTGCTGCTCGTAGTCGTAGGTGGTGACGGTTTCGCTGCCGCCGCCCAGCTTCTTCTCTTCCTTGCTGCTGCGCTTCTCGACCCACTGGTACATCTCGACGACGCGGCGCAATTGCAGCGCGTCGACGGCAATGCCGGTGTCGTCGTCACGCGCTTCCGGGCTGGCGTCGACCTGCCCGGTCACGTGCAGCAACTTGCCCTCGTGCTTCGGTTCGACCGCATCGATGCCGACATCGACGACGGCGCCCGCACCTTCGGCCAGCGCCCGTGCTTCGCCGATCGCGCGGCCTTCGTTCCACCACAGCAACGCGAACGAACCCAGGAACATCAGGCCGCCGATCAGGGCGCCGGACAGCGACTGCCCGATGCGCTTGCCCCAACCGGTGCGGGTGACTTCGGTGAATCGATCGGCCATGTGCGTGTCCTCGACTGGAACTGCATGGTGCGCAAAACGCGGCACGGCACGCAAGCGCGATGTTCAGTCGGCACCCATCCGGCGCCGCAGCATCAGGCGCAGGCTCCAGTACGGCGACGCTTCCGGGTCATGCCCCGGACGACGGATGCGCAGCGGCAGGTACAACAGTTCGACGGCCGACTGCCAGCGCGCGCCATGATCATGGCTGAAGCCGAGTGCGGCGTAGGGCCGCAGGCCGCGGCTGACCAGGGCCGAGCGATTGTCGTAGTCGCGCAGGTCGGCATGGATGCGAACCTCCGGCTCCATGCGCAGCCAGCCCAGGCTGGCGTGCCCCTGCCCGCGTGCACCCCAGTCGAATGCCGCCGTGCCTTCCAGCCCGTACTGGCCCAGTTCGATGCGGTCCCGCGACGGCCGCAGGCAACCGAACGGATTGCGGGCCGGATCGGCACTGCCGGCGATCGCGGCCGGGCAGGTGACGTCGCCGACCGCGGCGCCGGCCTGGCCGTGCAGGCGCGCCGACAGGGTCCAGCGTCCGCGCTGCAGCCAGCGTCGCCCCAGCGCCGCCGACACCAGCCCCTGCGCGTGCGCGCCATCGATCTCGAGCGGCGGGACCCAGCCCAGCTCGAACACGAATCGGTAGGGCAAGCCGAGCCACAGACGGGCCCGCCCGACCACGGGCGACTTGTTCAGATCCTCGCGCTTGCTGCCGCCGAGACCGACGTACAACGCGTCTTCGTCCAGCCGCGGCACGTGCCCGAGCTCGGCGCTGAGCGCATACGCACCGGGATCGAGCTCGGGACTGGCGCCATGGCCGGTGAACAGGGTCGACGCGGCCACATAGGCCATCGCCCAGGCGTCGGTCTGCTGGAACGGGATGCGGGTGCGGCTGTCATCGACCGCTTGTGCGCCGACCCCCACCGACAGCAGGGCCAGCAGCAAGGTCAGCGTGACGCGCCTCATTCCGCCGCGGTCGCGGCGGGTGCGGCCTGCAACGACCGGCAATACGCGGCCATGCCGGTGGTCTGCCGCGAAATCGGAATCACGCCGCTCACCCCTTCACCGGGGATGTCGTAGGTGATCGTGGCGTTCGAGCAGTCGGTGAAGTCGAGGGTCATGGTGCCGACCGGCGTCGTCGTGACGGCCTGGCCATTGTTGAACAGGCCGCCGCGGGTCACGTACAGCGTGAGCGGCGCGACCTTGCCGTTGTAGAGGCCGGACGCGGTCATCCAACGCTGGTCGGGGGCACCGATCTTGGCATCGATCGGCGCCAGTGCCGGCACGGCGGCCTTGTCGTAGGTGAACCAGGCCACGAACATGAATTTGTTTTCGGGCAGCAAGTCGATCAGGAAACCCTGGCCGCCGGTGGCCGGGTTGAACCAGGAACCGCCGAGCCCCTGGTTGATCACGAACGGCGGCGGCTCGGCGGCCAGCACCTGGACGATGCCGTTCATGTTGGTGGCGATGTCGGCGCCGGCCGAACTGTGCACCTGGCAGAAGTAGCCGAACTCGCCGACGCTGTTGAAGGTATGCGAGAACGACCACAACGACGACGACGCCGTATTGCCGAAGCTGCCGTCGTCGGCGCGGACGTTGTGGAAGCCGCCGCTGTTGGTCCAGCGCACGGTGTCGCCGACATGGATGGTCACGCTGTTCGGCGTGTAGCGGAAACTGCTGACGTCGACATCGATCGTCGCCGCCGACGCGGCGGCCGAGGCCAGGATCGACCACGCGAGCATGCAGGCCGACTTCGGCAAGAAGTTCATGGCAACGCCTCCGCAGAGCGCCTACCGCGCGAACGCGTCGACGCTAGCACCCTGCCCGATTCGGCGCATGTGCGTCCGGCGGACGTGGCGTCAGGCACGCTCGGCGAGCGCACGGATCTCGTCGTAGTGATGAATGCTGACCCCGCGCGCCGGTTCGGCGGCGACGATCAGCGTCGCCATCGCTGCAGCCACATCGCCCGCGGCGATGCCACGGTACCGCCGCGACGCGCCCGTCAGCAGCGGGCCGTATGCGCGCGCCGCGAGCTGCGCCAGGGATTCCATCGGCCGCGATTCTTCGCGCGCACCGAGCAGCTGCCCCGGTCGCAGCAGATCGACGCGGGTGAAATCGAGTCGTGCCAGATCGCGTTCGGCCTCACCCTTCACGCGCAGGTAGAACACGCGCGATGCCGGATCGGCGCCGACCGACGAGACCAGCAACACATGCTGCGCGCCATGACCGGCCGCGACCCGACCCCAGCGCACCGCCAGACCATGATCGACCGCCGCGAACATGGCCTGGCTGCCGGCCTTGCGGAGGGTCGAGCCGAGGCAGCAGGCGTAGGCATCCAGCCGATCGACGCCGGCTTCGCGCAGGACATTGACCAGGGTCTCGTCGCTGCGACTCATCGCATCGACCACCGGATTCACCAGTCTCGGGTGATCGACGCCGATCGTCCGGCGCGTCGGCGCGATCACGCGCAGATCAAGCGTTTCGTCGCGCAGCAGTCGCGCCAGCAATTCGATGCCGATCAGCCCGGTCGCACCGGCCAGCAGGATGGATCGCATGTCGGGCTCCGCGGTGGCTGGATACAGACCGTAACGCAACTGGATTCAGGACGTGAGATGTGGCTTCCGGCACGGTCTGCCCGCTGCCGGACGCGACTATTCTGCCGATGCGGACGACCGCACGACCCTCAGGACCAGACCGATGTTCCGCTACCTGCTCGCAGCGATGTTCTGGTTCTCGATGCCGGTGTCGGCGACCGAACCGGTCGTTCCGCCGCCGACACCGACGCAGATCCTGGCCTTGCCGGCCGAGTTGCGTGCGGACTTCCATCAGCGCGTGCTCGATGTCGAGCGCTCGCCGCCGCGCCGTCTCGAACAGTTGGTCGATTACCTGTTCTTGCCGACCGGCCTCGGCATGCAGTATCAGGCCGACGCCACCTACACGGTCGCCGAAGCCTGGGCCGCGCGACGCGCGAACTGCCTGAGCTTCACCCTGCTCACGATCGCGTTGGCGCGCGAGGCCGGGCTCGAAGCCTACGGTCAGGAGATCTCCGAGATCCTGGCTTGGCGCACGGTCGAAAAGACCATCTATCTCTCGAACCACGTCAATGCCGGCGTGCGCATTCGCGGCAAGCGCCTGACCGTCGATGTCGCCCTGACCGAGGTGATCGCGACCGAACCGCCGCAGATGATCGGCGACGCACGCCTGTTCGCGCACTTCTACAACAATCGTGCGGTCGCCCTGTTGAATGCCGGCGATCTTGCCGCGGCGATGGTCCATGCCGAGGCGTCGCTGGCACAAGACCAAAACTTCGCGACCAGCTGGAGCAATCTCGGAGTGTTGCACCGCCATGCCGGCGATGAACAACGCGCATTCGCCGACTTCCAGCAGGCGCTGACGCTCGACACCGAACATCCCGGTGCACTCTCGAACCTTGCCATGTACTACAGCCGCAACGGCGAACGCCGGCGAGCCGGCATCCTGCTGGCGAAACTGGAATCGGTGCAGGCACGCGATCCCCTGCACCAGTTCATGCTCGCGCTCGACGCCGAACTGGGTCGCGATTTCGAAGGGGCGGCGAAACATTATCGACGCGCCATCCGTCTGCACGAAGGCGAACACAGTTTCCACTTCGGACTGGCTCGCGCGTACTTCCAGCTTGGCCAGACCCGTGCTGCCGAACGCGAACTGCGACGTGCGGAAGCCCTCAGCAGTGGCGAAGTGCGCGGCCGCTACCAGACCAAGCTTGAACACCTGCGCGCGCTCGCGCTCGCGCACTGACCGTCGATCGCCGTCAACCCCGTCCGTAGACCTGGTCGCCGTCGACGCCCGGCTGCGCCGAGTAGCGCTTGTAGGTCCACTGGTATTGCGTGGGTGCAATGCGGACGCAGGCTTCGATGCCCTGATGCAAGGCAGTGACGGCCGCGACGCGATCGCTGCTGGCAATCCCTGTAGCGGCAGGCAGAAAATGCAGATCGTATCCGCGCCCCTGCGGCAGACGCTCGGCGAATCCGAACACGACCGGCGCGGCCGTCTTCTCGGCCAGTCGCGACAGCAGGGTCATGCTCTTGCACGGCCAGCCGAAGAACGGTGCGAATTCGCCTTCGCCGCCCTTGGCGCGCTGATCGGGCAGGATGCCAAGGGTCATGCCCTGCTTCAGGCAGCGCAGCAACTCGCGCACGCCGGCGGCATCGGCGCGCACCTGGGTCGCACCGAGCTTGCCGCGCGCATCGCGCAACAGGGCTTCCCATTCGGGGTGCTGCGGCACGCGATACAGCAGGGCCATCGGACCCTGCGCGCACAGCCACAGATTCAGCAACTCCCAGCAGCCCAGATGGGGGGCGGCAACGATCACGCCGCAGCCCTGCGCCCGCGCGGCATCGAAGTACTCGCGGCCGTGCACGTTGCGGACCAGGGCCAAGGCACGCGCCGGCGGCGCACCCCAGACCTTGGCCAACTCGGTCAGGTTCTTGCCGGTCTCGACCAGCACCGCGCGCACGAAGGCATCGCGATCGGTCGCGCCGAGTGACGCACCGACCAGTTCGTGATTGCGCCGCGCCACTCGCCATTCGCGCGTCTTCAGCAGGCCGGCGAGACGGCCGACCAGCGCACCGACACCCTGCAGCCACGACAGCGGCAGGTGCGCCGCCAGGCGCATCAAGCCCGCCGCCGCACGCACCTTGAAGGGCGCCGCAGCTAGTTCCGCCATGACGACTTTCGACACGACGTTCGACACAGGCATTCATCACGCATCCTGCGATCATCCCCGATCATGGCCCTGATCGGAAAGCCGGCGTGATTGCATTGATCCAGCGAGTCAGCGAAGCGCGCGTCGATGTCGCGGGCAAGACCGTCGGCGAGATCGGCCGCGGCCTGCTCGCGCTGGTCGCCGTGGAGCCGGACGATGGCGAAGCCCAGGTCGAACGCACCCTGATGCGCCTGCTCGGCTATCGGGTCTTCGAGGACGAGGACGGCAAGATGAATCGGTCCCTGCACGATATCGCTGGCGGCCTGCTGCTGGTCTCGCAGTTCACGCTGGCGGCCGACACCCGCAAGGGCATGCGTCCGAGCTTCACGTCGGCCGCACCGCCCGAGGCCGGCTTGCGCTGGTACAACCGGCTGGTCGAACGCGCCCGCGCCGCACACACGGTCGTCGAGACCGGCCAGTTCGGTGCGAACATGCAGGTGCATCTGGTGAATGACGGCCCAGTCACGTTCTGGCTGCAGACGCGCTAAGTTCGCGGCTTCCCCGGAGCGATCCATGAACCTGGACGAATTGAATTGCGCGTCGACCGATGCCTTCGCAGCGCGGCTGGCCGATATCTTCGAGCACTCGCCCTGGGTGGCGCAGCGCGTCGCCGCGCACAGGCCGTTCGCCGACATCGGGGCGCTGCATGCCGCGATGTGTGCGGCGGTCGCCGGTGCCGGTGCCGACCTGCAGATGGCCCTGATCCGCGCGCACCCGCAACTGGCCGGCAAGGCCGCGATTCGCGGGGAACTGACTGAGTCGTCGCAGCAGGAACAACGCGGTGCCGGGCTCGACCAGTGTTCGCCCGAGGAATTCGCCGAGATCACCCGACTCAATGCCGACTACGAGGCGCGCTTCGGGTTTCCGTTCATCATTGCGGTGAAAGGCCACACGCGCGACTCGATCATCGCGAACATGCGTGCACGCATCGCTCACGGCCGCGACGCTGAAATCGTCGAAGCGCTGACGCAGATCGAACGCATTGCGCGCTTCCGGCTGGATGCGTTGCTTTCCTGAGCGCGTCGGCACAGCATCGGCGCCTCGCAATGAATCGCGACCCGTGGGTCGCTCCTACAAGAGATGGAAACGTCATGGCCTTGCCGCAACTCGATTTGAATGCGCCCGATTTCACCCGTCGCTACGTGAATCTGGCCGATGCCCGCCTCGGCGCGCAGGCGCTGGCCTGCAGCGACGATTTCTTCGCCGAGATGTCGCGCATGCTGAATCCGGAGCCGGCCGTGTTCGTGCCTGGCAAGTACGACCAGAACGGCAAGTGGATGGACGGCTGGGAAAGCCGGCGCAAACGCGGCCCCGGCCATGACTGGTGCATCGTTCGGCTGGCGCGGCCGGGCGCGCTGTTCGGCGTCGATCTCGATACCAGCCATTTCACCGGCAACTATCCGCCGGCGCTTTCGCTCGAAGGCTGTGATTGCGCGAGCGATCCGGATGCGAACACGTCCTGGTTCCCGGTGCTGGCTTCGACGAATCTCGGCGGCAATGCGCATCATTACGTCGCACTCGACGGTGCGCGGCGCGTCTCGCATCTGCGCGTGAACCTGTACCCGGATGGCGGTCTCGCCCGCCTGCGCGTGTACGGCGTGCCCGACCCGAAACTCGCGCAGCCGGAAGCAGACGGCCTGATCGACCTCGTCGCCGCATTGAACGGCGGCACCGTGGTCGCCGCGAACAACCAGCACTTCGGCCTCGCGTCGACCCTGCTGATCCCGGGCCGCGGCGTGAACATGGGCGATGGTTGGGAAACCCGCCGCCGTCGCGAGCCCGGCAATGACTGGTGCATCCTCGCGCTCGGCCAGCCAGGCGTGATCGAGGCGATCGAAGTCGACACGGCCCACTTCAAGGGCAATTACCCGGACCGCTGCTCGATCCAGGCCACGAACGCCGCCGGCGGCACCGCCGAGTCGATGGTCACGCAGTCGATGTTCTGGCCGGTCCTGCTGCCCGAACAGAAGTTGCAGATGGATCATCAGCACCATTACCGCAACGACATCGTGTCGCACTCGCCGGTCACGCACGTGCGCTTCAACATTTTCCCGGACGGCGGCGTCTCGCGCCTGCGTCTGCGCGGCCGCATCGCCTGAGGTTTCCCATGCATCCGATCCGCTCGATCGTCATCGCGTCCTCCACACTGCTCTTCGGCGCGACGGCCGCCGCGTCCGACTGGGCCGTGGTCCACGCCGGGCATCTGCTCGATCAGCCCGGCCAACCGGCGCGTGGTGCATCGACGCTGGTGATCCACGACGGTCGCGTGCAGTCGGTCCACGACGGTTTCGTCGGCGCCGATGCACTGCCCGACGTGCCCGACGACGCGACCGTCATCGACCAGCGCCAGCGTTACGTGTTGCCGGGCCTGATCGACGCGCACGTGCATCTGACCTCCGACCTCGGCGGGCAGGAAGCCCTGATCGCCGAGTTCACCCGCAATGTCGCCGACCACGCCTATGAGGCGGCGTTGAACGCGCGCAAGACGCTGGCCGCCGGCTTCACGACCGTGCGCAATCTCGGCGACGAGGGTTACGTCACGCTGGCCTTGCGCAACGCGATTGCCGCGGGCAAGGCGGAAGGACCCCGCATCCTCGATGCCGGCCGCGGCATTTCCGCCACCGCGGGCCATGCCGATCCAGGCCTCGGCCTGAACGAGGACCTGCGCGAACAGGCGATGCGCGGCGCGACCATGTGCGACGGCGTCGAATCCTGCCGGCGCGCGGTGCGCGAGCAGGTGGCGCATGGCGTCGACTGGATCAAGATCACCACGACCGGTGGCGTCAACAGCCGCATCGGTGCCGGGCTCGGCGTGCAGTTGTTCGACGACGAAGTGCAGGCGCTGATCGACACCGCGACGATGTACGGCAAGAAGGTCGCGGTGCACGCGCATGGCAACGACGGCATCCTGATCGCGCTGCGTCATGGCGCCGCCTCGGTCGAACACGGCACGCTGATGGATCGGGACAGCATCGCGCTGTTCAAGCAGCATGGCGCCTACTACGTGCCGACGTTGTCGACGATCAATGGCTACAAGGAACGTCTGGCCGCGAATCCCGATGCGTATACCGGCGAGGTGCTGAAGAAGATCCGCTGGCGCATCGACATCACCGGCAAGTCGCTGCGCGCGGCGCACGCAGCCGGCGTGAAGATCGCCTTTGGCACCGACGCCGGCGTCAGCAAGCACGGTCGCAATGCCGACGAGTTCGAGCTGATGGTGCTGCACGGCATGTCGCCTGCGGAAGCGATCCAGGCCGCGACCGTGAATGGCGCCGACCTGCTCGGATTGTCGAACGAAATCGGCCGGCTCGCGCCCGGTTATGCCGCCGACCTGATCGCGGTCGATGGCGACCCGCTCGCCGACGTGACGACGCTGAAGCAGGTGCGCTTCGTCATGAAGGGCGGCGACGTGTTCATGCCATGAACGACGCAACACCCGATCCGGTGACGACCTTGCGTGTCGAACCACTGACGCGCGAAGCCTTCGCGCCGTTCGGCGAGGTGATCGCGTTCGGCGCCGCGACCAAGGTGTTCCCGATCAACAACGGGACAACGCAACGCCATCATGCGCTGGCGCGTGTCGACGTCGGCGCCGGTCACGGACTCATCAGTCTTGCCCGCGCCGAACCGCGCACGCTGCCCTTTGCGGTGACGATGCTGGAACGCCATCCGCTCGGCTCGCAGGCCTTCATCCCGCTGTCGAAGACGCCGTACCTGATCGTCGTCGCCGAATCACCCGATCACCCGCCACGCTGCTTCCTCGCCGCCCACGGCGAAGGCGTCAACTACCACGCCGGCACCTGGCACCACCCGCTGATCGCACTCGACGAGGTCAGCGATTTCCTGATCGTCGACCGCGGCGGCGAAGGCCACAACTGCGACGAGGCGAGCATGCCGCGGACGTGGTGGATCCTCGATGTGCCTCGGGAACTGCGAATCGACGACGAATACGTCGCCAGCCTCGAACATGATCTGATTCTGAATCGACTGGCCGCGTACTTTGGCACTCGGGTCGGCATCGACATTTCTTCGACGGACGCCCCGCTGTGCGCTCGAATCGACTTCCATGGCGGCACCGACCGCGAGTTCTGCTTGGCGCGCAACAGTCCGGACTTCGATATCGCCCCGCATCTCGACTTCGTTTCTCGCGTGCTCGATGACACGCGCGGGGACTGGACGATCGTGTTGATGGACTGGACCGCCGACCCGGAGCGCGAGATCGGCCGATATCGCAAGCCGGCAAGTTGACGCCACGGACCCACAGCGCTTGAATGCCGATACTCCGAGGTGTCGCCATGATCGACTTTCGCCAGTACATCACCCTTGAAGCCGACAAGCGCGGCGGCAAGCCCTGCGTGCGGGGACTGCGTATCGCAGTTCAAGACGTGTTGGGCTGGCTGGCGTCAGGCCAGACGCCGGACGACATCGTGCTGGACTACCCGGAACTGACGCGGGATGACATTCGCGCCTGTCTCGCGTGGGCTGCCGCGCGCGAGCAGAGCGTGGCCTGGGTTCAGGCCGCAGCGTGAAGCTGCTGCTCGACGAGAATTTGTCGCGACGGATTGTTCCGTCGTTGCAGCAACGATTTCCGGGATCCACGCAGGTTGCACTGGTCGGCCTCGAACGCGCCGCCGATGTCACGCTCTGGGATTACGCACACGCGCATGGCTTCATCCTCGTCAGCAAGGACGACGATTTCCGCGATCTGCAGTTGTTGCGCGGACATCCACCGAAGTTGATCGTACTCAGGCTGGGCAACGCCACCAATGCGGCCGTGCTCGAGGCATTGTTGAACGCGGCGGAGCGTGTCATCGCAACGCTCCAGCTGGATGACGTGGGTATCGTCGAAATCTTCTGAGAGCGCCCTTCGGCGCACCCCGAACAGTCACTTGCGCGCCGCGAACCACCGCCCGATCGCCGCGCGTTCGGCCTCGGTCATCTGGGTCATGTTGCCGGGCGGCATGACCTTGAGTTCGACGGCCTGCTTGTGGACCAGTGCGGCATAGGTGTCGATGCGTTCGGGCGTGTCGAGCATCGTGCCCTTGGGGGCGCTCGCCATCAGCTTCGGTTGGGCGGCGTGGCAGGCGACGCAGTGTTTCTCGATGATGGGCATGATCGCCGCGGTGTCGGGATGCTCGCCGTAGCGGTCGGGCAACACGATCGCGGGAGATGGGGTGCCGTCGGGCATCGTCGCGCCATTCGCGGAAGAAACGGTCTCGACGGCCGCCGCAGCGGCGTCGTTGCGCACGGTTGGCGACAGCCAGAACAACAGTCCCAGCAAGACCAGGGCACCGGCGACCAGCAGGCGCCAGGCGCGTTCGCCGCTGTGCCAGAGCACGAAGAACTGCCGGATCATTGCCGCCGCCGCCATCGCCACCGCGAGCACGATCCAGTTGTGCGCGTGCGCATAGGCGGTGCCGTAATGCGTGCTCAGCATCGCGAACACCACCGGCAGCGTGAAATAGGTGTTGTGCACCGAACGCTGCTTGCCACGCTGGCCGTCGAGCGGATTCGGCGTCTCGCCTTTCGCGAGCGCGGCGACCATGCGCTTCTGGCCGGGGATGATCACGAAGAACACGTTGGCCGACATGATCGTCGCCAGCGCCGCACCGACCAGCAGGAAAGCCGCGCGTCCCGAGAACACGCCGGTCGCGACGTAACACAGCGCCAGTGTCATCACGGCGACGAATGCACCGAGCAGGCCATCACGGAAACCGACCAGCTTGCACAGGCCGTCGTAGACGATCCACGTCGCTCCGAGGAACACGATCGCGGCAACCACCGCCTGCGTCTGCGACAGGTCGGCGACGTTGCGATCGATCAGATACAGATCCGGCGACAGCAGATAGGTCAAGGCCAGCAGGCCGAAGCCGGACAACCAGGTCGTATACGACTTCCATTTCGACCAGTGCAATTCGGCGGGAAGTTCCGCCGGTGCCGGCAGGAATTTCTGCTTCAGGTAGAAGCCGCCGCCATGCACCGACCAGGATTCGCCGAACAGACCCTGGACGCCCTGTTTCGGTGGCTTCAGGCCGCGATCAAGCGCGACGAAGTAGAACGACTCGCCGATCCACGCAATCGCCGCGACCACATGCAGCCAGCGCAACAGGAAGGCCGCGGCCTCGGTCCAGAATGCGAGCACGACGACCTCAACTGCCGCGGTAGGTGCTGTAGCCGTAGGGCGAGGCCAGCAGCGGCACGTGGTAATGCGCCTTGGCATCGTTGATGCCGAAGCGGATCGTGACGACATCGATGAACCGCGGCTCGGCCATCTTCACGCCCATGCGCGAAAAATAATCGCCGATCGCGAAATCGAGTTCGTAGACGCCAGCGGTGATCGCCATGCCGTCGAGCAAGGGCTGATCGCAACGGCCATCGGCATTGGTGGTGTGTCCGGACACGAACTGGCGCTCGTAGCCGTTCATGCGATACAGCGCGACCGCGATGCCGGCACCGGGCTTGCCGTGTGCGGTGTCGAGGACGTGGGTGGTGAGCTTGCCCATGGCGTCAGGCCTTCGTGCAGTAAGCGGCCAGTGTATCGAGATCGGCGCGGCGTTCCGATGTCGTCGTGAATGCCGCTTCGAGGCTGTTGCGCGCCAGCTGGACGATCTGGTCGCGATTCAAATCCAGCGCGGCGGCGGTTTCCAGATAGTTCTGGTTGATGTAGCCGCCGAAATAGGCCGGGTCGTCGGAGTTGATCGTCACGCGCACGCCGCGTTCGAGCATGCGCTTGAGATTGTGCTCGGCGAGCGCCTTGAACACGCACAGCTTCAGGTTCGACAGCGGGCACACCGTCAACGCCATGCCGCTCGCGATCAGGCGCTGCATCAGGCGCTCATCCTGGATCGCGCGCACGCCATGGTCGATGCGTTCGACCTGCAGCACGTCGAGCGCGCTCCAGATGTATTCCGGCGGCCCTTCCTCGCCGGCATGCGCGACGACGTGCAAGCCCAGTTCGCGTGCCATCGCGAAGACGCGGGCGAACTTCTCCGGCGGATGCCCGACTTCGCTGGAATCGAGCCCGACGCCGATGATGTCGTTGAGATAGGGCTTCGCGGCCTCCAGCGTCGCGATCGCATCTTCTTCGCTCAAGTGCCGCAGGAAACACAGGATCAGGCGCGCGCGAATGCCGAGTTTCGACTGCGCCGCATCGCAGGCGCGCTTCAGGCCACGGATCACCACGCCGATGTCGACACCGCGCTCGGTATGTGTCTGCGGATCGAAGAACAGCTCGGCGTGGATGACGTGGTCGGCATGGGCGCGTTCGAAATAGGCCCAGGCCATGTCGTGGAAATCCTGCTCGGTGATCAGCACCGAGGCACCCGCGTAGTAGATATCGAGAAAGCTCTGCAAATTCGTGAACGCGTAGGCCGCGCGCAGCGCCTCGACACTTGGGTACGCGAGCGCGATGCCGTTGCGCTGCGCGAGCGCGAAGATCAGCTCGGGTTCCAGCGAACCCTCGATGTGGATATGCAGTTCGGCCTTCGGAATGCCGCGGATGAACTCGGCCAGATCATTGGACATGGGATGCTCCCGATACGAAGGCCGAGTCTGCATCAATCCGCGCGGAGCGGCCAGAGCGACGGCCCTGCGCTAATCTTTGCGCATGACCCCGAATACCCGATTCATCTTGAATGGACGCGCTGTGGATCTGGCCGGCGCCGACCCGACGCAATCCCTGCTGCGCTGGCTGAAGTCGCGGCCGCTGACCGGCACCAAGGAAGGTTGCGGCGACGGCGACTGTGGCGCCTGCACGGTCGCGATGGTCGAGACCGATGCCGAGGGCAGCTCGCACTATCGCGCAGTCAACAGTTGCCTGCTGCCGCTGGGCGCGTTGGCCGGTCGCGAGATCGTCACCGTCGAGGGTCTGGCCGAGGGCGAGCGCCTGCACCCGGCGCAGCAGGTGATGGTCGACGGTGCCGGCTCGCAATGTGGTTACTGCACGCCCGGGTTCGTGATGAGCCTGTTCGTCGGCACCCACGACGGCGACCTGTCCGACCACTGCATCGAGGGCAACCTGTGCCGCTGCACCGGCTATCGGCCGATCCGCGATGCAGCGAAGCAACTGGCGGCGCTGCGCGTCGTCGAAGATCGCTTCGGCACCGCGCTGCAGCACCCGCGGGCGGCGCTGCCATCGGTCCGCGTCGGCGACTTCCACAACCCGACCACAGTCGCTGAAGCATTGACGCTAAAGCAGGCGCATCCCGACGCGATCTGGATCGCCGGCGCCACCGATCTCGGCGTAAATCTGAGCCGCGGCCAGACCGTTGCACCCGCCTTCATTGCGCTCGACCGCATTGCCGAACTGCAAGGCATCGATATCGGCGCAATGTCCGTGCGCATCGGCGCCGGCGTGTCGTTGTCGCGCATCGAACACGAACTCGCGGGCCAGTTCCCGCTGCTCGATGACATGCTGCCCTGGTTCGCGGCGAAACAGGTCAAGAATCGCGCGACCTTCGGCGGCAGCCTGGGCTCGGCCTCGCCGATCGGCGACCTCGCGCCGATCCTGCTCGCGCTCGGCGGCAGCGTGCATCTGGCCGGTCCCAACGGCATGCGCGATCTGCCGATCGACGGGTATTTTCTCGACTACCGCAAGACGCAGCGCATGCCTGACGAACTGATCGTCGCCGTCACGCTGCCGAAGACACGCGATCTCGTCACCGCCTCGTACAAGATCGCGAAACGCCAGACCGACGACATCAGCATCGTCGCCGCGAGTTATGCGATCCGCCTCGATGGCGAGCGGCGCGTACAACACGTGCGTCTTGCCTACGGCGGCATCGCCGCGATCCCGAAGCGTGCCGTGAACACCGAGGCCTTGTTGCTCGGCCAGGTGCTCGGCGATGCGCTGGTCGAACGCGCGCGTGCGGCGCTGATCGAGGAATTCACGCCACTCAGCGACCATCGCGCCGACGCCGATTATCGTCGTGCGCTGGCCGGCAACCTGTTCGTGAAGTTCGTTGCGGAGAAGCTGGCATGAGCACGCCGACCACGCACGAATCCGCCGTCGGTCACGTCACCGGTCGCGCCGTCTACGCCGACGAGCAGCATCCGCCGCAGGGCTTGCTGAGCCTGTATCCGGTGCAGGCGCCGCATGCGCATGCACGTATCCTCGCGGTCGACGTATCTGCCGCGCTGACGATGCCCGGTGTCGTCACCGTGTTGACCGCAACCGACGTGCCGGGCACCAATGATCTTGGCCCGATCGTGCACGATGAGCCGGTGATGCCGGCGGACCTCGTCAGCTTCTACGGCCAGGCGGTGGCCTGGGTGGTAGCCGAGGACGAGACCCGGGCCGCG
>ERZ724527.788-NODE-788-length-15081-cov-4.058033_pt1 | contig 15081 bp, 12 predicted proteins | sample MGYA00376060_ERZ724527 | MGnify/ENA primary metagenome ERZ724527 (study PRJEB28724, sample SAMN07190886) | activated sludge metagenome | isolation source: activated sludge of sewage treatment plant in Hong Hong | place: USA: Christiansburg, Virginia | collected...
GCGTGCCGGCGGGGGTCTGCCGATTGCGATCCAGGCCCACTGCGAATGCGGCGTACGCTGATCGGCGCGCGTTCATCGTCGCACCAGCGTCGCGGGCTATGCTCGCGACGGTTTCCGCTCCGGAGAAGGTTCATGCGTCTGATCGTCTCGCTCGTCGTGGTATTGCCGCTGATGGCCGCAGGTTGCACCTGGGTCGAACCGGATGCGGCCGGGAAGCAGGTGCAGGTCGCCTACGGCAAGAATCTCGGCGCGTGCACGTCGAAAGGCGACATCACGGTGTCGGTGAAACACAAGGTCGGCCTGTATCGACGCAATGACCTGAAGGTGCGTGACGAACTCGAATCACTGGCGCGCAATGAGGCTGCGCGCATCGGCGCCGACACCATCCAGGCCGCCGACGAGCCCTTGAACGGCGAGCAACGCTTCGGCGCCTACGACTGCCGCTGAGGATCGACTGCGCCGTCCGGCTGCAGCAACAACAGGTAGAAGCGCACCATCCGGACATATTCATCGATCGGGATGCGTTCGTTGTTGCCGTGGAAACTCGCCAGCAGTTCCGGCGTCAGCGTCACCGGCAGGAAACGGTAAAGATTCGGGGTCAACACCGCGTAATGGCGCGCATCGGTACCGCCCGACGTGACATAGGGCGCGACCACCAGATCGGATTCCGGCGACACACTGTGCAGCACGCGCTCGATGCGCAGGAAGGCGGGGTCCTCCCAGGACGAGATGGCACTCGGTTCGCTGCGGAAGCCGTCGTCCACCGCAATCTCGATGCCGGCGTCATCGATGGTGGTGCGCACGTGCGCCAGCACGCCATCGATGCGGTCGCCGATGCGCACGCGGAAATTCACCACGGCCTCGGCCCGCTGTGCCAATACGTTGTCCTTGATGCCGGCGCGCAGCATGGTCGGTGCGGTCGTCGTGCGCAGGGTCGCGTCGCTGGCCGGTTGCGCGGACAGCAGGCGCTCGACCAGCGGCGCGGTGATCCACAGATTCGACAACACCATGCGCTGCAGCGGATCGACATGCGGCGCGATGCGCCTCAGCATTTCCCGCTGCACCGATGAAAAGTCCGCCGCGGGGCGATGCTCTTCGAGTCGCGCCACCGCACGCGCCAATCGGCCGATCGCGGTTCTGCGCGGCGGCATCGAGGAATGCCCGCCGCCATCGCGGGCGATCAGCCGCACGCTGACGTAACCCTTCTCGGCGACACCGATGGTCGCCAGCTGCTTGTCCGTTCCCGGAATCGCGCCGAGCGTGATGGCACCGCCCTCATCCAGCACGTAGGCCAGTTGCACGCCGCGTTCCTGCAGCAATGCGGCCATCGCGCGCGCGCCTTGCAGACCGCTGACCTCTTCATCGTGCCCGAAGGCCAGCCAGACATCGCACTCTGGCCGGACGTCGCGGGCCAGCAGGTAGTCGACCGCTTCCAGGATCGCCATCAGCGCCGACTTGTCGTCGATCGCACCGCGTCCCCAGACCGCACCCTCGGCGACGACACCGGCGAACGGCGGGTGTCGCCAGAGGGCCTCGGTGCCCGGCTCCACCGGCACCACGTCCTGATGCGCGGCCAGCAAGGTCGCCGCGCAATCGCTGCGGCCACGCCAGCGGTACAACAGGCTGGCGCCGCTCACGATCTCGCGCGTTAGCGCCGCGTGCACCCGTGGAAACTGCGCCTGCAGCAATGCATGGAGTTCATCGAAGCGCGCCAGCGAGGGCGCTTCCGGGGTGGCGCTCAGGGTCGGAATCGCCAAGGCTGCCGCGAGCCGCCGTGCCATCGCATCGGCCTCGAGCGTGGGTCGATACGGCTGTGCGGTGACGATCGGCACCGACACGCGCCACGCATTCAGCGCCATCACCGCCAGCACCAACGACAGCGCGATCAAGGCCGATCGCAGTACTCGCCTCATCGTGGCGCGCATGCCGTGCCGACGGCATCGGGCCGCGTCAACCGCACGAGGTCGCGCGTGAACGCGCCGTAGCGCGGATCGATCGCCGTGAACTGCAGCCTTGCATGATCGCAATCGGCGACGTCGAGGATCACGCGCCCGAACGGCGTGGTGGTGACGGCGGCGGCATCGAAGGCGTCACCGAAGCGCGTGCCCGCAGTGCGATGCAAGGGGATCTCGATGTGCCCCGCTAGCTCGAGCGCATGCCCGGTCAGCCACAGCGCATTGCCATCGAGGTCGTAGGTGAACCAGACGACGCTGGTCAGGCGTTCGAGCGGTGCACCGGACTGCTGGATCAGCCAGCCTTCGCCACTGCGCGACGGATCGAACCAGGTGCCGCTGTACTGCCAGTCGCGCGGATCGTCGACCCGATGCGAACTGCCGTCCGGCCCGACCGACAGGGCACGCTGCATGCGTCGCTGGCCACTGCCGAAAACCGCCGGCCCGCGATACCGCAGATGCAGGCGTGCGGCGTGGTTCGTGACGTCGGCGCCATCGAAGGCGAGATCGACGCTGCCCCAGGGCGCGGCGACCACGTCGACCGACCGAAACGCATCACCGAAGCGGGCGCCGCTCATGCGCCGCAGCACGGGAACATGGATGCCGTTCGCATCGATCTCGCCGACGCCACCGAGCCAGACCAGTCCCGCCGGCTCGCCTTCGGGCGCATAGGTGAACCACAGCACGCTGGCCTGACGTGCGTTGAAGCGTTCGATCAGCACGCCTTCGCCGGATCGCTCGGGGTCGAACCAGCTGCCGCTGATGCGCGCTTCCGCTGCACCCGCGTATGCGGCAGCGGTCGCATCGCGATCACGCATCGTCGTCGCGAGTGCCCCGACGGCCAGGGCCGGCGCGAACCGGCAGGGCCCGGGCCACCCCTGTGCGATTGCAGCGCTGCAGGCCGGGGCCAGCGCCGCCGTATCCGGCGCCGACTGCGGCTGCGCGATCCAGCCGCGCAACCGTTCCCAGCCCGCGACCAGTTCGGCCGCGCTGAAGCCGCAATGCGTGCCGGAAGATTCGTCGATCGGCACCGACACGAGCTTGCCGCCGTACCTGCTGCGCAAGGACTGCTGATGCGCGAGCCGCACCAGCTCGTCGCCATCGGTATGCAGCGAGACGATGCGCGTGGCGGCGCCGACCCGGCCATTCAGGGACGACGCGCGCGCGAAATCGAAAGCGGCGAGTGGATCGGCATCGACGCGCGGTACGCGCAGGTTGATCAATTCGTCGCCGTAGTCGACGCCACGACTGCTGAACGGATTGCGTGCCGCAAGCTTGTCCGGCGCGCGCACCAGATCCCCGAGCGCGAACACCGAATACGCGAGGTTGTAGAGCAGGAAATCTTCGCTGGTGAAGGCGCCGAAACGCATCAGTCGCGCCAGTCGATCTCGCTGCGGCGATGTGCGCAGCCAGTTCGGCAGCGCGATGCCGGTGCATTGATGGATGCGGGCGTAGGTCTGCTGCACCGAACGCGAGCCGCTCAGGTCACCCATGCTGTCGGGAATATCGACGAGGTTCGTCGCCCAGGCCAGCGGCGCATCGCCATCCAGCAGTTCTCCGCCACCGACGCCTTCGCAGACGGCGTCATAGGCCAAGCGCAGGTCGAAAGCCGCATCCCAGCTGCGCGCACCCGCAGCCGGCGGGCACAACGCATAGACGCCCTTGGTCGACTCGAAGCCCGGCGACTCCGCCAGCTTGAGCGCGATCAGCCCGCCCATCGAACCGCCCATCGTGATCAACGCGCCCGGCGCGCCGTAATGCGTGGTGACGTACTCGACCAGATCGCGATTGTCCTGCGCCGCCGTGAACAACGCCCATCCCGATTGCGCATAGCCGCTGGCCGCGATCGCATAACCCTGCGCCAGTTGCAGATCGCGCAAGGGACCGAGGTCGGGGTTGTCGTCCGCATCCATGTCGAAGCCGTGCTGGTAGAGCAGCAGCGTGTCGCCTGCGTGCCAACCATCCGGCACCGCCACGCGCACATGCGCACCACTCGGAAGCACGGCGCTGATCTCGCTCAACGCCCAAACCGGCGCCGCAACGAGCATCAGCAGCAGCGCAGCGGCGCGCATGCTCAAAGCGCGAACGCGTCCGGAAAGATCAGGCGCTTGAGACCGCGACGCTCGAACGGCCGCCATTCACCCTCGCGCTGTGCGAGGCGATCGGCGATCGCATACAGCGCCGCCGGATTGAAGCCGAGGCCGAGGTGGCTGGCCTTGACGACGATGTTCTCGGCTTCTTCCTGCGACTCCTGATGCGAGGCCTGCCACGGCACCACGCCGTCACTCTTGCTGTAGATCGACGTGCTCGGCACCGGGGGCTTCTCGCCGATGCGCGCCACCATGTTGGCATCGACGCGATGCCCGGAGACCATGCGGAAGATGCTGTAGGCGTTATTCGCGCGCGGGTCGCCCTTGAATGGCGACCCCAGGGTGATCACCTGTCGCACGCATTCCGGTACCAGCTTGGCGATCTCGCGGGCATAGATGCCGCCCAGGCTCCAGCCAATCAGGGTCAACTTCTTCTCGTGCTCGACGAACAGTTCCTCGACGCGCGCCCGGCAACCGGCCACGACGCCATGACGCGGCCCGAAGTTGAACCCTTGCTCCCAACCATAGGGATCATAGCCAAGTCGCCAGAGCAGGCTGCGCAGCACCAGGGTGCTGCGATCCGAGGCGACCAGCCCCGGAAACACCAGCACCGGATGACGTTCACCGCGCGGCAGGTGCTGCGTGTAGAACAGGTTGGCGACGCCAGCCGCAAATTCGTAGGGCGCGCGTGCTTCCAGTGCCAGCTTGATCAGGCCTGGGCGGGCGGCGGAATCGGGGGTGATCGTCGTCTTGCTCATGCCTTGCTCCGTGGGCGTGCGGCCGGCTTGCGCTTGCGCACTGGCTTGGGGGCCAGGCGGGCCGCGGCAAGGGCCTTCAATTCATCATATTCAGCAGCGAGTGCGTCGATCAGCGCATCGAGATCGGGCACCGCACGCGCGCAGGCCACCAGACCGAAATCCAGTGCCTTCTCGTAACTTTGGACCGTGATGTTCAGGGCCAGACCGTGCGTGATCGCCGAAATCGGGTGGTAGGCGAGCATGCGCGCCCCAGCCAGGAACAAGGTCACCGGCGAACCCGGCACGTTCGAAATGATCAGGTTCACCGGCAAGGGCACGCGTTCGGCCAATTTCGACTTCGCATACAACTGCGCCAACCCGGACACGATCCATGGCGCACCGAGCGAGGGGTAGTCGGTCGGGATCAGCGACTTGTAGCTGCTGGTCGCCTGCTTGAGTTCGGCCATGCCGGCCTGGACCGCAGCAAGTCGATCTTCGGGCTTGGCGTACTGGGTGCCGAGGTGACAGGGCAGCATCGTCACCTGATTGTTTGCGCTGGTGTCGCCCTGTTCGCGCAGGGAAACCGGAATCGCCGCGACCAGCGACGCCTTCGGCAACTCGCGCTGAGCCTTCAGGTAGCGCCGCAGCGCACCCGAGCACAAGGCCAGCAGCAGGTCGTTCAGGGACGCATCCAGCATCGCCGCCACCGATTTGAATTCGGGCAGCGGCAATGACCAGGTGCCCACGGCGCGCGAGGCATCGATGGCGACATTGAAGCGTGTGCGCGGCGCCAGCCAGCGGTCGACCAGCGCGGTCGGCGTCTTCAGCGCATCGCGCAACTTGCCGGCGCCGCTGCTGGCCATCTGGGCGATGTCCGGCAGCGATTTCGCGAGCTTGGTGTATTGCGCCAAGGTGTTCGTGAACAGCATGCCGAGCTTGCGGCGCACGCCCGGCGGCGGTTTGGGTTCCTTGTGGGACGGTGGCGACACGGTGCGTGGCACCGGCCCGAGATCAAGCAGTGCATGCGCCAGCGCAACACCGGCAGCGCCATCGAGGGCGGCGTGGTGGACCTTGGTGAACAAGGCGAAACCCCCGTCGCGCAAGCCTTCGATGATCCAGAACTGCCAGAGCGGCCGCGAGCGGTCGAGCGGCTCGGCATGCAGCTTGGCGACCAGCTTTTCCAGTGCGGCCAACGATCCCGGTTTGGGCAAGCGGGCATGGCGGACATGTTGTCCGAGGTCGATCTCGTCGGCATTCACCCAGATCGGGTGGCCGAGGTCGAATGGCATCAGCGCGAGTCGCTGGTTGAGCACGCCGGACAAATGCAGTCGACCGGCCAGATGCGCGCGCACATGCTCGATCAGCGATCCGTCGATCGATTCGGGATACGCAAACAGCGCCAGAGCCCCGACATGCATCGGCGCTTCCGGTGTTTCGATGTAGAGGAATCCGGCGTCGAGACCACTCAGACTGCGGATACCCATCACTGCTCCCGACGATTGAGGCCGCCGGAGCTTGGCGCAAGCGCCCGGACTCGTCAAAACCGGGGACGTGAAACAAGGTGCCCCGGTTTGCCCGCTCTCCGCAAAGCCGCTAGCCTGCGCGTCCGCTTTCGCATCGTGGAACTTCCATGCTCTACAAGCACGTCGCCATCGCCAGCGTCACCCATGTCGAGGCGCCGATTCGCCTGTCCTCGGTCGACATCATGGCGCGCTTGCAGCCGACGCTGGATCGCCTCGGCATCCGCGAAAACCTGCTGGAAGATATTGCCGGCATCCGCGAGCGACGCATGTTCAGCATCGATACGATGCCTTCCGATGCTGCGACCATGGCCGCACAGAAGGCCATCGCGGAATCGGGCGTGCCGCACGAGAAGATCGGCATCCTGGTCAACACATCCGTGTGCCGGGACTACCTCGAACCGAGCACGGCCAGCATCATTCACGGCAACCTCGGTCTGGCCGATACCTGCCAGAACTTCGATGTCGGCAATGCCTGCCTCGCCTTCCTGAACGGCATGGACATTGCCGCCCGCATGATCGAGCGTGGCGACATCGAATACGCGCTGGTGGTCGACGGCGAAAACTCGAATGCGATCACCGAGCACACGATCCAGCGCCTGCTTGGTCCGGACGTCACCGCCGAACAGTTCCGCAACGAATTCGCGTCGCTGACGCTGGGCTCCGGCGGCGCCGCGATGGTGCTGGCGCGCGCCGAGCTCGCTCCGGATGGCCATCGCTATCTCGGCTGCGTCACCCGCGCCGCGACCAACTTCTCGCACCTGTGCCGCGGCAATGTCGACCGCATGGTCACCGATACCCGTACCTTGCTCGTCGAGGGCCTGAAGCTCGCGGCCAAGACCTTCCAGGCCGCACGCGCGGCGCTCGGCTGGGCCAGCGAAGAACTCGACGAATTCGTCATCCACCAGATCAGCAAGGTGCACACCAGCGCCATCTGCGAACTGCTCGGCATCGACCCGAAGAAGGTGCTGACGGTGTTCCCGGAGTACGGCAACGTCGGCCCGGCCTCGGTGCCGATCGCGCTCAGCCGCCTCAAGGAAATGGGCCGCCTGCAGAAAGGCAAGCGCATCGGCCTGATGGGCATCGGCTCCGGCCTGAACTGCTCGATGGCGGAAGTGGTCTGGTAATCCCGACCCCCATAGATTGAACGACAACGGCGCGAGCAATCGCGCCGTTTTTGTTTGCGGATGCAGTCGCCGGCCTACATCAGCCGCCGCTCCGCAGTTTGATGACCGCGCATTGGCATCAATCGTGTCCGCAGTCTGGAAGCGGACTTTCGAATTGCCTGTCAGCGAGCCACACAACTTCAATTCACGGTGGTACTCGAGACCGGGGTGAGGTCGCTCGACTTATCGGATCGGAAAGCTCCAGCTGCAAGCGTAGTAGTTGTATGAGCCCGGAACCTCCGTACCGGTTCCGCAGCCTGCCATCTGGCTGAGCAGGGCCCCGGACGACATCAGTTTCATCGAGCCGCTCTCCCAGTTGTTCAAGTCGACCGGTCGTTGCCATAGCACCGAGGTCTGGCCGTTGGTGGCGTGCGTCTTTACCAAGGCCTGGTTCTGGTAGAGATGATCGACGTGCCACAGGTAGTAGTAGCCGGCGTCGTAGACGACATCCAATGCGAGTCCGAAGGTTACGTTTGTGCCGGTCACATCGGGCAGTGTCGGGGTCAGGTCCAGCTCAAGCTGGAACAGGCCATCGACATAGCGGAACACTTTCGTACCGTATTGCCAGACCGGATCGGGCGGTGAGACCGCGCCCGGTGCATTGCCGCTGACGACGACCTTGATTTGTCCGTCGATCGGAATCGCCGTGATGCCGTAGATCGGCTTGTTCTGCATCTCCGCTGGAAACCGGGTCGCGTCCAACTGGAAGGTGCCATCCCCGCGTCCCCACAACACGAGCGGGCGACCGAACCCCTGGCTCCCTGCTGCGGGCGCGACCGTCAGGATGTCCTGGTGACCGTCGCCGTCGATGTCGGCGACCGTGGCGCCATGGGAGTAGATCATCGGCATGTCCAGGCGGTTGATGAGGTAGCGGCCGTTCGATTGGCTCAGCACGACGAACTGGTCGGAGAGTCCGTCGGTTTGCGAGTCCGTCACGAAGTCCACTCCGGTGCAGGTCAGGAAGACATCGGGGCGTCGGTCATGGTTGAAGTCGGCCACCTGCAGATAGTTCGGCTGGATGCAGGTGAAGCGCGACTGCCCGTCTGCAAGCAACGACATCGTGCGCTCTTCCCATCTGCCATCCGCCAACCGGTGCAGAAAGTACAGCTTGGACGGCGAGTCCGGCATGTGGTTTGGGTTGAACTGCGGAAACGTGTTCCGCCAGAACGCGCTGAACGCGATCGCGCCCACGGTGCCATCCTGGAAGAAGTCGGCGAAGGCCACCGCCCGAGCCCAGAAGTAGGTCTCCTGCGGTTCGAGGGCGGTCGAGGCGACGTCGCTCAGGTAAGGCAAGCGCGGGTTGTCGATGCCGGCGTTGTGCTTGTTCTCGTACGAGGTTGCCCACAGTCGCGGTTCTTCGAAGCCATCGACGAGGATCGCTTGGCCGAAAGCCAGGGATGACGCAGTGGCGAAGACAACGAAGAGTGCAGATCTATGGAAAGGAAACATCGCGTCTCCCGAGTCGAACCAGCCTTAATGCTCGATAGTCCACGGCGCAAAGCCGTCGAACATCAGCGTACCACTGCCATTTTTGCAGTTCTTCCGCACGAGTCAGTCCCGGCTCGACCAGTGGATGTGCACGATCTTCCAGCCGCCCTTGCGCTTCGCGAGCACCAGGGTTTCGGTGTTCTTGCTCGGCGACTGATTCGGCTTGGCGAGGGTCGATTCGGTCGCGATCCAGACGGCGCCGTCTTCGGCTTTGGCCACACGGCGCGTGATCGTCTGCGTCGCGTCGGCGAGGTACTTGGCATCGGCCGCGGCGTGGTGCGCGAAGTATTCGTCGCGCGAGGCTTCGACACCGCCGGATTCGAGCACGATCACGTCCTCGGCCAGCATCGATTTCGCGGCATCGAGATCACCGCTCGCGAGTGCATCGGCGAAGGCATCGGCGACGTCGACCGCCGCGATCGCCCTCGCATCGATACGCAGATCGACATCGATCGAGATGCGTCGCTCGGCCTGCGCCAGCGACGCCACACCCAGCAATGCGACCAGCGCGAGCGTGCGCATCAGGCCACCGTCGGCGAGCCGCGGTTGACGTAGTGGTCGGCGATCACCTTGGACATCGCCGCGGTCAGTTTCTTGCCGGTCGGGATGTGCAGGAACTCGTTCGGGCCATGCGCGTTCGACTTCGGACCGAGCAGCCCGGTGACGACGAACTGCGCCTCCGGGAAACGGTCTTGCAGCATGCCCATGAACGGGATGGTGCCGCCCTCGCCCATCTGCGCCGACTTGGTGCCGAACCAGGTCTTCGATGCGGTATCGACGGTGTCCGCCAGCCACGGCACCAGCGACGGCGCCGCCCAACCCTGCGAGGACTTCTCGATGTCGAACTCGATCTTGGCGCCGTAGGGCGGATCCTTCTCCAGGATTTCCTTCAACTTGTTTGACGCGACGATCGGGTCCAGTGTCGGCGGAATACGCACCGACAACTTCACGGCCGTGTACGGACGCAGCACATTGCCGGCATCTTCGAGCTTGGGCATGCCCTCGACGCCGGTCACCGACAAGGTCGGGCGCCAGGTGCGGTTGAGCACGAGTTCGGCGAGGTCCGAGTTCATCGGCATCACGCCCTGCGGCCACGGGAACTTGTCGTAGACCTGGGTGCCGAGCACGCCCGCCGCTTCCTTCGCGGCGCTGATGCGGTCGCTCGGGATGTCGACGTTCAGCACGTCGGCGGTGATTCGCCCGGTCTTCGAGTCCTCGATGCGGTCGAGCAGGTTGCGCAGGATCCGGAACGAGCTCGGCACGATGCCGCTGGCATCGCCCGAGTGCACTCCCTCTTCGAGCACGCGCACATTGAGTGTGCCGCCAGCGAGGCCGCGCAGGCTCGTGGTCAACCACAACTGATCATAGTTGCCGGCGCCGGAATCGAGACAGACCACGAGCGAGGGCCGGCCGATGCGATCGGCAAGATGATTGATGTAGAACGGCAAGTCGTAGGAACCCGACTCTTCGCAGCCCTCGATGACGATGACGATGCGCGAATGATCGATGCCGCGTTCGTTCAGGGCCATCACCGCGGTCAGCGATGCGAAGGTCGCGTAACCGTCGTCGGCGCCACCACGACCATACAACTTGTCGCCGGCGCGCAGCGGCTTCCAGGCGCCGAGATCGACATTCCAGCCGACCATTTCCGGCTGCTTGTCCATGTGCCCGTACATCAGCACCACGTCGTCGCCCTTGCCCGGAATCTCGATGAACAGCAGTGGCGTGCGCCCCGGCAGCTGGATGCGCTCGACCTTCATGCCGGTGACCGGCTGCGCGCGCACCCAGGTCTCGATCAGGTCCATCGCGGCCCGCATGTAGCCGTGGTCTTCCCAGGCCGCGTCGAACGCCGGCGACTTCGCCGGAATCTTGATGTACTCGGTGAGCTGCGGAATGATCTGGCGCTCCCACATCTCGTCGCAGAAGTCGTAGATCTTCTCGGCGTCCGTCATGTCCTGCTCCAGGCGAGTTCAAGACGCGCATTCTAGCGCGCCCGGTTTCTCCAACCCCACAAACGACAACGCCGACCTTGTGGGTCGGCGTCGGCGCGTCCTGTGGGGACAGTGTTGAACTCAGTGTTTGAGGTTCTTGCGCAGGCGTTCGAGGGCCTGCAGCTGGGCGACGGCCTGGGCGAGCTGGGCTTGCGCCTCGGCGATTTCCATCGCGTCGGTGCGGTTGGCCAGCAGTCTCTCGGCCTCGGACTTGGCCTTGCTGGCCGCTGCTTCATCAAGATCCTTGGCGCGGATCGCGGTGTCGGCCAGCACGGTCACGACCTGCGGTTGCACTTCGAGAATGCCGCCGGAAACGTAGAAGAACTGTTCGTCGCCATTTTCGAGAATGACGCGCACCTGGCCCGGCTTGAGGCGGGTGATCAGGGGCGCATGGCGCGGCGCGATGCCGAGCTCGCCCATCTCGCCGGTGGCAACGACCATCGTCACGGTGCCGTGGAAGATCTCTTCCTCGGCACTGACGATGTCGCAACGGATCGTGGACATATGGATTCTCCCGATGCGCGGTGATTAAACCGCGACACCCATCTTGCGGGCCTTCTCGAAGGCTTCGTCGATGCCGCCGACCATGTAGAAGGCCTGTTCCGGGAGCGCGTCGGCGCCGCCTTCGACGATCATCTTGAAGCCGCGGATGGTTTCCTTCAGCGACACGTACTTGCCGGGCGAACCGGTGAACACTTCGGCGACGTGGAACGGCTGCGAGAAGAAGCGCTCGACCTTGCGCGCGCGCGACACGGTCTGCTTGTCTTCTTCCGACAACTCGTCCATGCCGAGGATGGCGATGATGTCCTTGAGTTCCTTGTAGCGCTGCAGGGTCGACTGCACCTTGCGCGCGGTTTCGTAGTGTTCGACGCCGACGACCAGCGGATCGAGCTGGCGCGAGGTCGAATCGAGCGGATCGACCGCCGGATAGATGCCGAGCGAGGCGATGTTTCGCGACAGCACGACGGTGGCATCGAGATGGGCGAACGTGGTCGCCGGCGACGGGTCGGTCAGATCGTCCGCGGGCACATACACGGCCTGGATCGAGGTAATCGAGCCGGTCTTGGTCGAGGTGATGCGTTCCTGCAAGGCGCCCATCTCGGCCGCGAGGGTCGGCTGGTAACCCACGGCGGACGGCATGCGGCCCAGCAGCGCCGACACTTCGGTACCGGCCAGCGTGTAGCGGTAGATGTTGTCGATGAACAGCAGCACGTCCTTGCCCTTGCCGGACGCGTCCTTCTCGTCGCGGAAGTACTCGGCCATGGTCAGGCCGGTCAGCGCGACGCGCAGGCGATTGCCCGGCGGCTCGTTCATCTGGCCGTACACCATCGCGACCTTGTCGAGGACGTTCGAGTCCTTCATCTCGTGATAGAAGTCGTTGCCTTCGCGGGTGCGCTCGCCGACGCCGGCGAACACCGACAGGCCCGAGTGCGCCTTGGCGATGTTGTTGATGAGTTCCATCATGTTCACGGTCTTGCCGACGCCAGCGCCGCCGAACAGGCCGACCTTGCCGCCCTTCGCGAACGGGGCCACCAGGTCGATGACCTTGATGCCGGTTTCGAGCAGGTCATTCGAGGCCGCCTGATCTTCGTAGCTCGGCGCAGCGCGATGGATGACCCAGCGATCGTTCTCGCCGATCGGGCCGGCTTCGTCGATCGGATTGCCGAGCACGTCCATGATGCGGCCGAGCGTCTTGACGCCGACCGGCACCTTGATCGCTTCGCCGGTGTTGTCGGCGATCAAGCCGCGACGCAGGCCGTCGGTGGAACCGAGCGCGATCGTGCGCACGATGCCGTCGCCGAGCTGCTGCTGCACTTCCAGCGTGATCTCGGTGTTCTGCACCTTCAGCGCGTCATACACCTTCGGCACGGCGCTGCGCGGAAATTCGACGTCGACGACGGCGCCGATGATCTGTACGACTTTGCCCTGGTTCATGACCTATCCTCAAATTTGAATTCTTTGTGGTCGCGCCACGAGTGGCGCTCCTACAGACAGCACTTAGACCGCGGCAGCGCCGCCGACGATTTCGGAAATTTCCTGCGTGATCGCAGCCTGACGCGCCTTGTTGTAGACGAGCTGCAGGGTGCCGATCAGCTTGGTTGCGTTGTCCGAAGCCGACTTCATGGCGACCATGCGCGCGGCATGTTCGGAAGCCAGATTCTCGAGCGCGCCCTGGTAGACGAGCGACTCGACGTAGCGCGTCAGTACGCTGTCGAGGACGGTCGCCGGATCGGGCTCGTACAGATAGTCCCAGTCGTGCGCGGTTTCGAGCGTGTCCGAAGGCGGCAGCGGCAACAACCGGTCGGTTGTCGCCTTCTGCGTCATCGTGTTGACGAAATCGTTGTAGCAGAGGAACACGCGGTCGACGCGGCCCTCGGTGAAGCCATCCAGCATCACCTTGATGATGCCGATCAGGCTGGCGACCTGAGGATTCTCGCCGAGGTGCGTGACCGAACCGACCAGGTTCACCTTGAGACGACGGAAGAAGGTTGCGGCCTTCTGCCCGATCGCGACGATGTCGACTTCGACGCCGTTCTTCTGGTGCTCGCGGATCTCAGCCAGCATCTTGCGGAACAGGTTCGAGTTCAAGCCGCCGCAAAGGCCGCGGTCGGTCGAGATGACGACGTAACCGACGCGCTTGATGGTCGCGCGGTCCTTCATGAACGGGTGCTTGTAGTCCCCGTTCGCCTTGGCGATGTGGCCGATCATCTGGCGCATCAGGCGCGCATACGGGCGCGACGCACGCATCTTGTCCTGCGCGCGCCGGATCTTGCTTGCCGAGACCATTTCGAGTGCGCGCGTCACCTTGCGGGTGTTTTGCACGGACTTGATCTTGGTTCGGATTTCCTTGGTACCGGCCATGTGAGATCCCGTTTACCAGCTGCCCGTCTTCTTGAACTCGTCGAGCGCGCCCTTGAAGGTCGCTTCGATCTTGTCGTCCCAGTTGCCGGTCTTGGCGATGTCCTGCATCAGCGCACCGTGGTTGCTGTGCATGAACGCGTGCAGACCGGATTCGTAGGACAGGATCTTCGCGACCGGCACTTCGTCGAGATAACCCTTCTCGGCTGCGTAGACGGAGATCGCGAGTTCGGCGATCGACATCGGTGCGTACTGCTTCTGCTTCATCAACTCGGTGACGCGCTGACCGCGCTCGAGCTGTGCGCGCGTCGCTGCGTCGAGGTCGGAAGCGAACTGCGCAAAGGCCGCCAGTTCGCGGTACTGCGCAAGTGCGAGCTTCACGCCGCCGGACAGCTTCTTGATGATCTTGGTTTGCGCGGCGCCACCGACGCGCGACACCGAGATACCCGCGTTCACGGCCGGACGGATACCGGCGTTGAACAGGTCGGTTTCAAGGAAGATCTGACCGTCGGTGATCGAGATCACGTTGGTCGGAACGAAGGCCGAAACGTCGCCGGCCTGGGTTTCGATGATCGGCAGTGCCGTCAGCGAACCGGTCTTGCCCTTGACCGCACCATTGGTGAACTTCTCGACGTATTCCTCGCTGACGCGCGAAGCGCGTTCGAGCAGGCGGGAGTGCAGATAGAAGACGTCGCCCGGGTAGGCTTCACGGCCCGGCGGACGGCGCAGCAGCAGCGAGATCTGGCGGTAGGCCACAGCCTGCTTCGAGAGATCGTCGTAGATGATCAGCGCGTCCTGGCCGCGATCGCGGAAGTATTCGCCCATCGTGCAGCCCGAATACGGCGCGATGTACTGCATCGCCGCCGATTCCGAGGCCGAGGCCGCGACGACCGTCGTGTAGGCGAGCGCGCCGTGTTCCTCGAGCTTGCGCACGATGTTGGCGATGGTCGAGTTCTTCTGGCCGATCGCGACGTAGATGCACTTCACGCCCGACGACTTCTGGTTGATGATGGCGTCGATGGCCAGCGCCGTCTTGCCGGTCTGGCGGTCGCCGATGATCAGTTCGCGCTGGCCGCGTCCGATCGGGATCATCGCGTCGACCGACTTGTATCCGGTCTGCACCGGTTCCGACACCGACTTGCGCCAGATCACGCCCGGGGCGACCTTCTCGATCGGGGCGCTGACTTCGGAAACGATCGCACCCTTGCCGTCGATCGGATTGCCGAGCGCATCGACGACGCGGCCGAGCAGGCCCGGGCCAGTCGGCACTTCGAGAAT
>ERZ724527.791-NODE-791-length-15027-cov-10.362209_pt1 | contig 15027 bp, 18 predicted proteins | sample MGYA00376060_ERZ724527 | MGnify/ENA primary metagenome ERZ724527 (study PRJEB28724, sample SAMN07190886) | activated sludge metagenome | isolation source: activated sludge of sewage treatment plant in Hong Hong | place: USA: Christiansburg, Virginia | collected...
CAGTACGACGTGCGGGCCTTCGCCCCCGAACTGGTGACCTTCGACCAGTGGAACTCGATCAGCACCATCCAGGAGATGCGAGCCGACGTGCGGGACAACCCGCTGCCCAACCACGTCGTGATCGAGGAGCGCACCGCCACCAACGAGCTGAACTGGCGCACGGCGGAGACCTTCAAGGTGGCACTGAACCTCGGCCTCATCCACGCACCCCACTTCGACCTCGCCCGTGAGGAGCTGAAGTTCCTCCAGGACCTCGGCAACAAGAAGATCGACAAGCCCTCGACTGGCCCGGTCCAGACCAAGGACGTGGCCGACTGCTACGACGATCAGACTGAGGTCTTGACCTACTCGGGATGGAAGCTCTTCGCCGATGTCCAGGAGGGTGAGCCGGTAGCGACTCGTTCACCCTCGGGGGTCTTGGAGTTTCAGATCCCGACGGCCGGTGTCGCTCGCCCGTACTCCGGCCCTATGTACACCTACGACGGCGAACGGTTGAACTTCGCCGTGACTCCAGGGCACCGCATGCTCGTCTCCACCTACGAGGCGCCGGACTGGAGGTTCGTCGAGGCCAAGGATCTCACCTCCAAGAGGTATCGGGTCCCTAAGACGGCGTCTCCTCTCGATCCTGTCGATGGCTGGATGGACTTCGCTGCTGACCAGCGGGCCTGCGTCGTCAACACCTGCCAAGAGGGTCGTGGTGGGCATGGCCGTCCGTCTTGGACCAAGGACGAGGACGGCTATCTCTCCTCGATGTACGCCTCCTCGCCCATGGAGGATCTGTGCTCGATCCTGGGTCGATCGAGGGGGGCCATCTACGGACGCGCCAAGAAGCTCGGGCTGAAGCGAGGGCAGATCGGCGACCGGGTGGGTGATCTTCCGGACCGCCTTCCGAAGACCGATCGGGCCGACTTTGCGGCCTTCCTCGGGATCTGGTTGGCGGAGGGGGCCAAGACCCGACGGGGCTACGAGGTCCTGATCTCTCAGACGAAGCCGGCTGGCATCGAGTGGATCGACACCCTCATGGTCCGCCTCGGGTGGCCCGTCTATCGTCGCCAGGCCAAGACCGGCGAGGTGGTCTGGGGGGTGAAGTCGCGAGGCCTCAGGGACTATCTCAGGCAGTGCGTGGATGGCTCCGATCTGTCGATCCCAGAGGAGGTCTTCCATCTGTGGAGCCTTCGTGAGCGCGAGGCCCTGCTCGATGGTCTGATGGTGGGAGACGGCACGAGTGGTGTGAACGGTCGAACGTATTACTCCTCTTCGCGACGGCTCATAGACGACGTGCAGAGGCTGCTGATCCATCTCGGGCGGCAGGGTCGGGTGCGTCGCATCTCGGAGGCGGGGGACCAGCGCTCGATTCGGGGGATCGACTTCGTAGCCACCAAACCCGGATACTCGATCCATGAGAACATCAGCGACACGGCCACTATCGAGACCGATCGCATCGAGCAGGTCGATTACGCCGGGATGGTCTACTGCCTCACCGTCCCGAACGGCACCCTGCTGACTCGCCGGGCCGGCATCCCCTTCTGGGCAGGCAACTGCCTGATGATCGTCGTGCACAGCCTCATCGGCGACGTGATGGACGCCTACATCAAGCGGGACCTGGCAGCCACCCGCCTCGGTGGAGCACTCCAGGGAGGCACCCTCCCCAACGGCAGCGTGCCCTCGGTGCACGACCAGCTCAGCGCCACGGGCAATCGAAGCTCCAGCTCGCCGGCCCGGACCAGCCAGGCGCGCCGTGGAACTGGCGGAGGCAGAGGAGCTACCCCCAGGACCTCCGGTAAGCGCCGGCGAGGGTAGGGGCTTGCACATCCCGCTCAGTCTGCTTACCATGGTGGCCGATCGAGCATGCTGTGTCCGGGGGGCCGATGCTGGCGTTGAAGCCCCCACCCGAAGGACATCCCCTGAAGCAGCAGCGGCTCTCCTCCACGGCCTCGCCTCCCCCCGGCGAGGCCGTGGCGCGTACTGGCACACCTGCAGTAGTCTCCTGGAAGGAGGCTTAGCGCAACCATGGCAACCCGAGTCAACTGCGAGAACACCGAGTGCAACCACCCCCTGACCTTCCATGGGGGTCGGGCGCTGAAGCTCTCCACCCACAGCTACCAGACCCGCAACCAGATCCGGTGCCGTGCGCTCGGCTGCCACTGCTCGTGCTTCGAGGGGATCGACCCGGGCCTGCCCGAGTGGACCTACAAGGGCATCGGGTCGGTGGAGGTCGCAGAGGCCAGCGGCGTGTCCGTGGCCACCGTGCGCAAGAACGCCCCCGACTACGGCGGCGTGAAGGTCGACGGGGCCTGGCTCTTCCCCTCGACGGTGCTCGCAACTTCTTGACAAGCATCCTTAGCTAGAACTAGCTTCCGATCGCAATGAGCACCGACGGATTCGACAACATCGACGAGGTAGGCCCGCCCCCGCTCCTGGGGGCGATCCACTACGAGGAGGTCGTCTCCGACCTCCAGCGGCGAGGCGTGGGAGCCGAAGTGAAGGCCACGGGCATGTCCCCGATCATCGAGGTCGTCCTGCCGGCGGGCAAGACCGTCAACTGGGTCAACAGCGAGACCGGCTGGTGGTGCTTCATCCCCAACGGCGGCGGCATGGCGGGCAGCTCGATGAAGAAGAGCAACGCCCCCTACGACGCCCTCCCCGATGACGTGGCCCAGATGATCGATACGATCGATTACGAGGCTCTCTGATGGCCCTCCGCCTCGCACCGGGCCTGACGCTGCCCGACGACATCGTCACCGAGGCCATCGGCATCGTGGCCAACCGGGGCGCCGGCAAGACCTACACGTCCAAGGCGCTGGTCGAACTGATGACCCGGGCCGGGCTGCCCACCTGCGTCATTGACCCCCTCGGTGTAAGAACGCCCTGTCCAAGCTCCGCACCCTCGGCCTCGTCGAGGGTCCCAATGCTTCAATGAAAGCGAGCGACATGCTCTTCGAGAACGGTGACTGGCGATGAAGGACGAGATGTCCTACGTGCTGACCGCACGGCACCTGGGCGAGTGGAGGTGGAAGAAGTTCACCGCGTCCAGCGACGCCGAGGCCGTCGAGCGATCGAACGAGATCATCGTCGAGCGCATCGCCGACCCCGACCCCGAGGTCGCCCGTCTGTGGATCGACGGCTCGATCATCCTCACCGCTCCGGGCAACCGAGCCATCAAGCAGATGCCGCTGCGCCAGCCCCAGCTCCGCCAGCTCAACACCGCAGCCATGGCCTCCACCATCGGCCGCAGCGCCCGCTACGTGCGTGAGCATGCCGAAGAGCTGGGCGGGGTCCGCCACGGCGAGGACGGCTGGCTCTTCGACGAGCTGACCGCCATCCTGCGGGAGGGATCGATCCAGCCCCTGCCCGCCCCCCGGTCGTTCTGATGCAGGCCCTCAACAAGACCTACAAGGCCGACTCCACCAAGCAGCTCGATCGCATCGTCGACGCCGGCTCGGTGCAGTGCGTCGTGACGAGCACTGCTTATTGGGGGAAGCGCCGCTACTCCGCCGACTACGGCGTCGAGCAGTCGCCGGCCGAGATGGGCACCGGCAGCCTGGAGGACTTCATCGACGAGCAGGTGCTCCTCGGGCGCCAGGTGTACGACGCCCTCTCGATGAAGGGCACCTACTGGCTCAACATCGCCGACACCAACAGCGGCTCGGGCGGCGCCGGCGGCGACCACAGCTCGAAGGGGTCCAAGGGCGCCCACACCGGCAACGGCGGCATCGCCCACTACAAGCAGGGCAAGGCCAACCTCCCGCCCGGCCAGCAGTGCCTCGTGCCCGAGCGGGTGGCCATTGCGTTGCAGGCCGATGGCTGGATCTGCAAGAAGGTATTGACGTGGGACAAGGGTGCTCCCTACGAGGAGGACATCGACGGGGTCCCCCACCGCTTCGCCAAGGGCGGCATCAAGCCCGAGGATCCCAAGCACGTCCGTCGGCCGCGCTACGCCAGCGAGACCATCCTCATGCTCGTGAAGAGCGTGGGCAGCTACGAGTACCACCACGAGATGGAGGCCGAGCCAGGCGACGTGTGGCACTTCCCCCCGTACCGGGGCAAGCGCATCGGTCCGGCCCCGTTCCCCGAGGAGCTGCCCCGGCGCTGCATCCTCCTGTCCACCCGCCCCGGCGACCTCGTGCTCGACCCGTGCATGGGATCGGGCACCACCGGCCGCGTGGCCGACGATCTCGGGAGGCCCTGGATCGGGGTCGACCTCTACAAGGGCGTCAGGCCCAGGAAGCAGAGCTGACCATGCCGAAGAAGACCAAGACCCACCAGATGCTCTCCGAGCAGCTCGAAGCGCACGGCATCGAGTTCGGTGAGAGCTACCGGGACCCGGCCTCGGGCTTCGAGGGGGTCGTCAAGGCGCTTCACTTCTACGAGCACGGCTGTCTCCGGGTCAGCCTGCGCGGGATGAACAAGACCACGGGTGAGCCGGCAGAGTTCAGCTTCGATGCTCCCGAGCTGGAGAAGGTCGCCACCGGGGAGACCGTGCCCCCGAGCACCCGTACCGGAGGCCCTCACGATCTGCGGCCCCCCGCTCGTCGGTGAGGGACCTGAGCGAGGCCCAGATCCGCACCCTGAAGAAGCTCGGCTCCACCCCGCCAGAGGGGCGTGCGGCATCGAGGACCGGAGAGGGCGCCACGGTGCTCGGTACGGTCGCCGCTGCCCTGTACCGCATGGGCCTGGCCACCTGGCGCACGACGCCCACGTCGAGGACCTACGCGGTGCGGGTCTACAAGCTCACCGACGCCGGCAAGAAGGTGCTGTCCGAGCTGGAGTGAGGACTACGAAGGGGTGATGGACGCTGTCACCGCTGGACCCTCTTGGCGTGCCATGACCGATGAGCCGTTCTGGACCCAGTACGACACCGTCATCGTCTCCAACGCCGGCCCCCGCCCGACCTACGAGGTCTTCATCCGAGGCCGACAGGTGGCCACCCGGGACCGCCTCGACGACGCCAAGACCTTCGTCGAGAAGGAGTACGGCCCGCTGCAGTGGAGCCGCAAGCGCCTCGACAAGATGGAGGTGACCCACCGCTTCTTCGGCCCCACCACCGAGTTCGGTGAGGCTGCTACGATCCATTCCGCCGAGCTACCTGCCCTTGGCCGCAGCGCGTCGGCGACTGACATCCTCCCTGGCGCAGGTCTTGCATGCACCTCGGGCAGCTCCCTTGATGGGGGTGATGTTGTCGGGGGTGAGCGCATGACCCCGTCCGCAGTGAGTGCGAGCCAGGGCGATCTCCTGGCTACGGGTACCCTTCGTCCGAGGGGTGCCGATCATCTCCAGGGCACGGGTCGCCGCATCCCTCTTGATCCTCAGGTGGGGGAGTACAGCAAGAAGGAATCGATGGACTTCCGTCTGCTTGCCGATCTGGATGACGGCGATGTCCTTCTTGCCGGGAGGGTGGGGCGGGCGAATGTGGATGTTCCCACCGAAGGTGGCCTTGATCTCCTCCATGGCACCGATGTGCTCGGCAGCCTGTACGATGATGATCCGAGCCACGGCATCCCTCGGCCTGGATCGAAAGATCACGGAGCCTTCACCATCGAAGAATCCGGCTACCCAGCACACGAAGCTCTCGTCCATCCGGGTGAAGGTAGCACGTTCACCGAACAGGACCTCCCCCGGATGAGGGGAGTGGCCGTGCGAGTTCCAAATAACTCGCACACGGCTAGCGACTACGAGATGGACCACCGGCCGCTCGAAGACGCAGCGCCGATGCACGACCTCAGCGCCACCTTCCCCGACGACGTGTACGACCACCCGGAGTATTACTCCTTCGGCGAGTGGACGGCCGAGGCCGGCCGGGTCCTGCGCCAGGCCAAGGGCAAGCCCGACGCCCAGGTCGCGATCTACCGCGCCCTGCCCGCCGGGGAGACCCGGATCAACACCGGCGACTGGGTGACCACCGTGCGGAGCTACGCCGCCCTCCACCTCCAGAAGATGGAGCGGGGCCGGCAGTGGCACATCGTCTCGGCCACCGTGCCCGCCCGCACCTTGCGCACCGGAGGCAACGACATCATCGAGTGGGGCTACTGGGGAAGTCCCGTGGGGGCCAGGGTGGCCTCTCTAGACAACCCACGCCCAGTTCTCGCGGGAGCGGATCTTTCGGATCGAGCGGGTCGAGAGGGCGGCAAGACGGCCAGCTCGATCCCTCCGGTGCTCTACCACGGCACCCGCAGCCAGGCGAACGTCGATCCCATCCTGAGCCAGGGCATCCGCCCATCAGGTGGCTGGAACTACCTCACCCGGGACCTCGGCCAGGTCGTCGAGGCCATCGGCTCGGGCAACCTGCCCATCTTCGCCATCCGCACCTCGGGCCTCGACCTGGAGCGCTCGCCCTTCGCCCTCGACGACACCACCTACCGCATGGCCGGCACCGTGCCACCGTCGGCCATCATCGGCGTGCGCTGGGCCACCAACAACTACCGCGAGGTCCAGGACTGGCTGAAGGTCACCTACACCGTGCACACCCGCCGCCCCGGTCAGCCCGAGCGGAGCTACGTCATCGACCACCGGGCGAACCCCTACTGGTACACCGACATCGAGGGGGCGATCGACGGCACCATCAAGGGCAAGACCGGCGCCGCCGAGCGCAGCTACGAGGAGGAAATCGAGCACTTTCTCGTCGAGGCCAAGGCCAGCGGCAAGGCCGACTTCGGATCCACCGACGAGGTGAAGCGCTTCCTCGAACCCATCGTCGGAAGCTACGGCGTTCGCATCCAGGTGAGCCACAAGAACCCCGACGGCACGCTCGGCCTCGGCGCCAAGGCGTGGGTCTACAAGGACGGAGGGCAGTGGGTGCTCAACCTCCGACCCGAGTACGCCACCAGGGAAGCCGCCCTCCATGAGGCGGCTCACATCGTCGATGTGGAGACCAACGGCTGGCCCGAGGGTGGCGTCAGCAGGATGATCGACATGAAGCAGTCGTGGGCGCACGGCCCTCGTTTCCAGGAGGTGCTCCAGGGCCTCCAGCGCTTCGGCTCGCTGCGCACCCGGGGCAAGGCCATCACCGCCGTGCAGGACTCCCCTTTCAGCGAGCACTCCTTCCGCTCCCCGAGTGCCCGTGTCGTGAGGGAGGTCCCCATGTCGACTACGGCTGGCTTCGGTGATGATCCCGAGACCCAGCGGCGACTGGAAGAGCTGGCCGAGATCCTCACCACGCCCACCGGCAGGCCCTACGACCCCATCGGCGACCTTCCCGATCCCCATGCCGGCTACGGCGGCTACATCAGTCAGGACCGCTCTGGCCGGCTCACCCTTGAAGGCAGGCCCATCACCAAGCTCTACCGCGTGGTCGACCCGGGGGAGTGGGAGCTGGCCCAGCAGCGTGGCTATCTCCAGAGCCACAACGGGTACACCCGCGCTTCAGCAAAGGCCGACGAGCGCTGGCGCAACCAGGGAGCTGCCGGCGTCCGCGGCTACACCTTGGAGATCGACTACGACCCGTCAGACGACTGGCACGCATCGGCTGAGGGGTACGCCGCCACCCGCACGAGGATCCCGCTGAGTCGAGTCCGTAAGGTCGGATCCAGGATGGCATCTACCGGCGGACCAGAGCGCATCAACGCCCGGGACTGGAACAGGGGCGACCGGGTGGTTGTCGCTCGCTACCCGGACGAGGAGGGCACCGTGGTCAAGATCCAGGGGCAGGGCATCCCCTACTCGAAGGTGTTCCTGTCGATCAGCTTCGACTCGGATCCGGATCGCCCCGCTCAGTACGACGCCAAGGAGTGCCGACGCATCCCCCCGAAGACCGCCGCCCGCACCCGAGGCAAGGCCACCCCTAACGAGAACCCCTGACCCAGGAGCGCACCATGATCCTCGACCTCCTCGCCTCGCTCGTCTACCGCAGGCCCGCCGGATGGGACGTGGTGCTCACGCTCCCCTGGGAGGGCAGCTACGTCCCGGTGCAGACCTGGAGCAACCGGGCCAAGCGCATGGTGGACCTCGGCGCCTGGTGGTAGTCGGTTTCATCAGTGCCTCCTCCTGCCAGGGAGTGCATGAAGGTGCCGTAGTACGGCCTGCGCCGCGCCCAAGTGAGAGCACCCCCATCCCACCAAGGCCCACTTGGCACGATCTCCTCTCACCCCCAGCGGAGGAAGACCTAGCGTCTGGGGAACAATAGTTACGCGGAAGCCAGAGCCACGGTGAGAGCAGATGATTCCGTTTCACTTGCGCCAGGAGTGAACAATGCTTACTCTGATCTCCGGCATCCCCCTACCTCCCATCGGAGACCCCTGTGAACGCATCCTTGCTCGCTCTTGTCCGCCTCGTCGTGTCGTCTTGGAACCGTCTCGGCTTCACCCCCGAGGACCTCCTGGAGGAGAAGCTCCCCCCGGAGATCCAGCACTCCCTCGGTGGATTCGTCGAGCTGGTGTGCCGTTCGCTCAACGGCTACGCCGAGGGCCAGATGGCGAGCGGGATCGATGACATCCCGACCCACGAGGTCTGGACCGCCAACCTGCTGCAGGCCGTCCACGACTCGGGCCACGAGCAGGACCTGTTCTCCATGGTGGTCGCCATCGACGCCCTCGCCCTGAACCTCTACCGCTGGGACGAGAGCCAGCAGCCGCCCTCGATCCCTTACGTCTACCGGCCCACCGCCGGCGAGGCCATCGCCCACCTCGATGACGGTGGAAGCATCGAGCAGCGCGACCCCTCAGGCCAGTGGGGCAGCTTCCTCGGCAGCCGCTCCTTCTTCGAGGGCAAGCACCCCGAGGCCACCGACTACCAGTTCGTCGACTCGCTCCGTCTCGTGCCCCTCCCCGAGGTCGAGGACACCGACACCGATGGCCTGCTCACCGAGCAGCCGCCCATCTCCCGCATCGACTTCCGCTATGCCACCACCACGCTCATCGCCCGCATGGTGGATGCCCTCGATGCAGTCGGCGGCTACTCCTCCCTCTCGGAAGAGGCCCACACCCTGCTCCGTGATGTCGCCCCCATGACCGAGGACCCGCAGCCGGGCAAGACCGAGTCCCTGGGCGACATCGCCGAGCGCTACGCCAACAGCCAGATCGCCGACACGCCCCCGAACACCGTGGACCAGCCCGAGGACGACTATGCCAACCACCCCAACGTCTCCTTCTTCAGCATCGCCGAGTCCGCTCGGATCGAGCGGGATGCGAATCAGGTGTTCGGCTTCGGCATCCCCCAGCACAAGCACGACCCCTTCACCGCCGAGGAGAGCCGCAGCTCCAAGGAGCAGAGCCTCCGTGGCAGGGAGGTCCGCATGGCCGACCTGACCCCCGGCAACCCGGGCACCCCCGAGCTGCGCAAGGCGATCCGCGAGGCGATCACCGAGATCATGTCCAACCCCGGCCCCGACGACATCTCCATCGAGGAGGTGGAAGCCCACCTCGCCGCCGGCGGCAGGATCGAGCTGAAGACCGAGACCATGGGCTGGTACGCAGCCACCGATCAGGATGCGTCCATGGTGGTGCTCTCCTCCAAGCTGCTCTTCGGCGGCAAGGTGCCCAACTGCCGGCTGGTGCCCCTGACCCCCGAGGACGCCGGCATGACCAAGCCCCTCAACGTGGCCACCCACAGCTCCCAGGCCTCGCCCGTCTTCAAGCCCGGCGACACGGTGAACATCACCGATCCTCTCGACCTCGAAGGCGACATCAGCGGCACCTGGATCGTGGCGAAGGTACGCCCCACCACCGACAGCCCCCGTTGGACCGAGCCGCACTACCGCCTCCGCCAGGGTGAGGGCATCCACCGCAGGTTCTTCACCAACATCCCCCAGAGCGCACTGACCGCGGTGGCCGACATCATGTCGCCTTACGTCTTCGAGCTGGGCGACCGGGTGGTCTTCCTCCACGACCCCTCCGTGCCCCAGCGCCCCGGCACCTGGACCGTGACCGGACGTGAGTCCACCGCCGGCTGGAACACCTACAAGGTCTCCCAGCCGGCCCACTTCCGGGACGTGCAGCCCACCGATGACTACGAGAACTCCATGGTGTCCGTGTCCCTGGTGCCCGAGGCGATGCTGACCCCCGCCGATGAGCAGGCCTGGCCCACCGCCTCCAGCACGGGCGACACCGACGGCCCCTACGAGTTCGACGACGATGAGGGCGAGATCGTGCGCGACCCCTTGGCCGGACCCGCCACCGACGGCCCGTACCAGTTCGAGCTGGAAGGCCCCACCCTCGACCAGCTCGTCGAGCACATGCGTGCAGGCGGCAAGGTGGAGATCCTCCGCGCCAACGGCACCTGGGAGGACGCCGGCTTCCCCGTGGCCCATGCCGTCGCCTACGGCCAGCACACCGAGGGCAGCGCCGTGCTCCCCCACTTCCGCCTCTCCGGCCAGCCCAGCCGGGAGGACCTGCAGGCGACCATCACCGACCTGAAGGCGCAGCTCTCCGCCGAGCGCACCGTGCGCAGGCTGGAGACCAAGGGCATGACCCACGTCAGCCCCTCGTCCGGTCCCACCCCCACCCAGACCAGGCTCGCCCAGGCCGTGGTGGCCCACATGGTCCTGGCCATCCCCGAGTCCAAGGAGAAGAGCAAGAAGTTCAAGGCCCTCAACCGCACCTGGAGGATCCTCTCCGAGGCGGCCACGGGCCGGGAGCTGATGGTCGCCCCCATCACCTTCGACGAGGCCACGCCCGAGACCTTCACCCCGGCGTCCGGCCATGGCATCTGCCGGTGTGAGCACCCCAGCACCGATCACGATGGGGAGCACGGATGCGAGATGTGCGATTCCTGCCCCTCCTACGTCGCCAAGCGTGACCCCGGCCACATCTACGTCATCTTCGACGGCGCCCCTGGTCCGGTGTCCGGGCGGTTCGTCGAGGTCGAGGACCACACCGGAGCATCGGTGGCCTCTGGTGAGTGGCTGGCCGATGACCGCCATGACGGGTGGGCCATGCTGAAGCTCCCCCACCGCCGCAACGTGATGAAGGAGGGCTACGCCAAGTACATCCAGCACCTCAACCGTGCCCGTGAGGCCCTGCGCCTCACCGCCGAGTACGCCGACCTCCCCGCCATCACCGGGTGGGAGTGGTTCGACAAGGTGTGCGAGATCACCAAGTTCCTGGGCGACGGCTTCGAGATCCACTACAGCCACCGCGTCGACGGCACCCCCGAGGCGGACGTGCAGGGTTCGCCCGTCACGGCATGGCCCGGCCGAGGAGGCAAGGTGCACTTCTCGATCAAGGGCTGGGGAGGCGACTCCGTGCTCCCCGCCGGCCACCCCGTGCCCGAGGACTCCGAGGTCTGGTGCAACGGCGGATGGCGTGATGCCGAGTGGGTGGGCCACGAGGGCCTGATCCTCGACGCCCCCATGCGCAAGCGCCTCGACCAGCTCGGCATGACCGACGAGGTGCCGGTGGCCAACATCGCCTCCACCCCCGAGGAGGAGCTGATCGAAGCGCTCCAGGAGACCGGGGGCGGCATGTCCATGGAGAGCGACGGTCCCCTCGGGTACGCCGAGACCGGAGAGCGCTGGGCCGACACCCCGACCAAGGCGCTCACCCGTCTGCTGTTCGACTCCCGCCCCCTCGGCCTGCTCCGTGAACAGGCTGCGGAGGCCGCTCAGGACATCGTCGAGCGCATGGAGCGCCCGGGGAGGTGGACCCTCTCCCTGAAGGGCGACTACCCGGGCCACGCTCCCGGTGCACCCGGAGGCTGGGGCGAGCCGGTGGTCGACACCACGCTCGATCAGGCGCTCACCGACATCGGCTCGGATGTGGAGCTGGAGATGGGTCCGGCCTCGACCGACCCGGACTGCCCCGACTGCAAGGGCGAGGGCTTCACCGGATGCAGATGCCACCGGTGGTGAAGGCGAAGCCCGTGCCCGTCACGAAGATCACCAGGGGCAACGTGCAGAGCGGTCCGGCCCACATCGGACCCAACTGGGCCTGAGGCCTACGAAGGGATGAACGACATGCTCAACCGACCAGAGAGGCAAGACCCAGCAGGCCAACGACCTGTCCTGGCCGTGCCACACCTGCAAGCCCAACCCCGGGGTGCGCCCCGACCTGGCGTCCTGCACCACCTGCGACGGCAACGGCTGCGAGTATTCCTGCGGCAGGCGGCTGAGGGGAGGCTGCCGGAACAAGACCGGGAACCCCGACGAGATGCACCGGGTGTGCCGCACCTGCGGTGGCTCGGGGCGCAAGCCCGTCGACCGCTCCCAGCCGGCCGCAGAGCCGGAGGAGGACCTGGAGCCGGTCTTCGAGGTGTGCGCCCCCGGCTCCGCCATCGACCAGATCGTCAGGGCGCTGCGGTTCCATCCCGGCGCCCGGGTGCAGACCAACATCTTCACCGGCGACTGGGAGGAGATGGAGGCCGACGGCATCAACACGCCCGAGCACTGGGAGGGCCTCTCCTCCGCCCAGACCGAGCACTTCCGGGTCGTCGCTCCGTAGGTCCTTGCGCCCGTCGCAAGATCGGACTAAGAATACTTCCCTATGGCATCCCGTGAAGTCGTGACCCATCCGCTCCCCGACGGCTCCACAGCCGAGGTGAGTCCCATCCCCCGCTCCAAGGGCCAAGCCTCGACCATCTCCCGCATGGTCGACGGCGAGTGCGTCTGGGGCCAGAGCTTCGGCATGGACACCGTCGAGGAGCACGAGGCCCAGGTGGAGCTGGTGCTGTCCGGCCTGCGCTCGAAGCCCGAGAACTACCGGAGGCACAACCGATGACCGAGCACGAGACAACCCCGGATCAACTCCGCTACATCGCCAAGATCACCGCGGGTCGCACCGCCGGCGGCTTCTCGTGGGACGAGGTCCTGGAGGCCGCAGCAGCCCAGTTGGATCAGAACCGGGCCGAGCAGCGGCACGCAGACGGCGTGACGGGTGAACCCGAGTGGAGCACCCGCCCCGTCCCCAGTAGCGACACCCCGAGCGACGAGCGGGCGTGTGAGCGCCCAGGCTGCGGGCACCCGATGGACGACCACGACGGTGAGCACGGATGCGAAGACTGCGTGATGTGCCCCGCCTACGTCCCGCCCATCGGTTCACGGCTGCACGGCCAGTGGGCCGGATCGAACGAGGACCCCGTGCGATGGTGCGCCCTCTGCGGAACCTGGGAAGACGAAGCCGACTGGATCACCCACTCGGGTCACGCATCCCTGTTCCCGACCGATGACGTTCGGCACGCAGATGCGGTCACGGCTGAACCCGAGTGGAGCACCCGCCCCGTCCCCAGTAGCGACACCCCGAGCGACGAGCGGCGACCGGTGGACGTGACCGCGCTACCCGAGTGGGCGGCGCTGCTGGCGGCTCACGCCGAGGCCGTGAAGGCCGAGGAAGCCCTCGACCAGGCGCTGGCCACGGGTTCGTCCTACAACGACCCCCAGGAGCCGTTCCGGGTGGCTGCTGCCCGGTGGTCGCGTGTCTCTTTGATGGCCTCGTCCCTCATCCACGCCGCTGCTGCTGACCGAGGGGACCGGGCCGATGGGTGAGATCCTTCGCCTGGGCCGCACTCAGCACGACTGCTGCCGGGAGCGCCCAGCAAGTCACACACTCCCGAGCGGGACCGTCTGGCGCTGCTCCTGCGGCAACGCCTGGGTCACCTACGTCCATGACGGCCCGAGCGGCTGGGGCGGCCCTGCGTGGCGACGGAAGTGGCTGCCATCCCGCCGCCGCGCTGACCGAGGGGACCGGGCATGAGCGCCGCCGTGATCGGTGCCGGTTCCGGTGCCTGGATCACCCTCGGCTTGTTCGCCGTGCTGGTCGTCATCGCGTTCGCTGGCTGCTGGTTCGGTTCACCGCCGGATGTGCGCCGCGAGATCTTGCGCGACCTGCGCCGCGAGCGGGCCATGCGTCAGTGGAAGCGCGAACAGCGCGATACCCGACGCCCCCTCTGAACACCTGAACGCAACAAACGAAAGGCGCGCCATGAGCACGACCACCACAGACATATTCCTCGACGAAGGCGACCAGTTCATCGCCGGCACGTCGAACATCAACGGCGGCGACAAGCACACGGTCCGGCTCGGCGGTGTCACGGTCCACGGCTCGCTCGCCGAACTGACCGAGCTTCGCGATTCGCTGAGCGATGCCATCCACGCCCACCGCGCTCCGATCCTGGCTGCGTCGTGAACTGCCACAAGCGGTGTGCGATGCGCCTCGGTGTCGGCCTGCATCTGTGGTCGCAAGACGATTTCTACCTGGCCGAGAAGTTGATGAAACAAGACGAAGCCGCCGCCGTTCCCCCTGTGGAAGGAAACCCGAAATGAGCAACGACAACCCGCTCGGCGTGCCCGCACACCGGCACCGCAACCCCGATGGCACCGAAGGCGGCTGGGTCGCTGACACCGCCACCGTCGCAGCCAAAGCACACATCGGCCGGTACGCCCGGGTGCAGGGCGGCAGCATCCGGGGCGGCACCATCGAGGGCGGCACCATCTGGGGCGGCACCATCCGGGGCGGCACCATCTGGGGCGGCACCATCCGGGGCGGCAGCATCCGGGGCGGCACCATCTGGGGCGGCACCATCTGGGGCGGCACCATCTGGGGCGGCACCATCGAGGGCGGCACCATCTGGGGCGGCACCATCTTGGGCGGCAGCATCCGGGGCGGCACCATCGAGGGCGGCACCATCTGGGGCGGCACCATCGTCGTGCACTCCCGCCACATCACGACCGCTGGCCCCATGGGTTCCGAAGGGTCGATCGTCACCCTCGCCCACACCGCCGACGGACACCAGATCCACGCCGGCTGCTGGACCGGCACCTTGGACGAGATGGTCGCCAACGTCACGTCTGGTGACCGGTGGCCTGATGTTCCGGAGCGTGCCGTGTGGCGCGCCGAGTTCTTGGCGCTGGCCGAGCTGTTCCGGCTGCGTATCGCCGAGTGGGACACCGAGCGGGCCGAGGTGGCGTCATGAGCGACCCGCGCCAGCACGAGCCGACGACCGAGGACCTCTGCGCACAGAGCGGGCACGCCTACGCAGGCGACGACGCTGGGGGCGGACGCTGTTACTGCGGACAGACCGAGTACCCGCTCGGCGGATCATCCCGCGCGGACCGAGGGGACCGGGCATGAGCGCCGCAGACCGCACCATCCAGCCGATGCGCGA
>ERZ724527.793-NODE-793-length-15022-cov-3.643616_pt1 | contig 15022 bp, 22 predicted proteins | sample MGYA00376060_ERZ724527 | MGnify/ENA primary metagenome ERZ724527 (study PRJEB28724, sample SAMN07190886) | activated sludge metagenome | isolation source: activated sludge of sewage treatment plant in Hong Hong | place: USA: Christiansburg, Virginia | collected...
ATCGATATCGATAGACGATCGCTGCAGCTGAAGATGGACGATAGTACTTGCAAGACGTTTGAGTTTGACTACACTTTTGGGCAGGAAGCCAGTCAGTAGGACGTCTACAATGGCTGTGAAGTTGAGAAGCTCGTCGATAGGGCCTTGGAGGGCTACCATAGCACAATCTTTGCATATGGGCAGACCGGCAGCGGCAAGACGTACACAATGCAGGGAGTAGAGGACGAGTCTTAGCCACTAAAGCTTGACGGCATCATCCCAAGACTGACCCAGCAGCTGTTTGCGAAGGTGAAGCAGCAGAGTTTAGGACGCACGTTCACAGTGTCAGTGTCATTCCTGCAGATCTACAACGAGCGAATATTCGATCTCCTGAACCCTTCTTCTTTGAATCCTCGAACTATGAATACTGGGGCCAGCACGATCAACGGGCTGCGATTGCGTTGGAATAAAAACAAGCAGTTCTGCGTGTAGAACCTGTTCATATTCTAGTGCAAATCAGCGGAGGAGCTGTCGAAGTACTTTACTTACGGGTTGAAGAACAGAATCAACTCAGCACATAAGCTCAATATGACCTCCTCCCGCAGCCACAGCATTTTTAGTGTTAGGGTAGAAAGCTTTGACCATCGTAATCCAAGCAGCGGGGTACTCAGCAGCCGCATTGAACTGGTAGATTTAGCTGGGTCCGAAAGGATCGGGCTGACCGGCACCGAAGGGAAACTCGCGAAGTAGTCCATCGACATAAACAAATCACTATTTACGCTAAGGCAGGTCATATCAACTTTGGCCGATTGGAACAAATCCAAGAACATGACCAAGTAGCAGTCACATATCCCCTATCGCGATTCCAAACTAACATCGATACTGAAACAGTCAATCGGTGGCAACAGCTACTGCCTTATGATTGCGTGCATCAGTCCCAATGACAACTTCTTTGAGGAGAATATGTCGACTCTGACATATGCTACCAAGGCGACTATGATCACCAACAAACCAGTCATCAACGATGATCCTCGAAACAAGCTGGTGGCAGAGCTGCGTAAGCAGGTACACTAGCTCAACGAGGAACTCGCCAAGGCTAACCGACACATTGAGCTGTTTAGTCAACAGCAAAGGTAGTCATCACCTGGCAAGTAGTCTCGTGAGGTTAGTCCAGGGAAGACACAGCAGCTGGCCATTCAGGGCTAACTACCGGCATTCCGCAAGAAACTCAGCGAAAAGATCTCTTCTGCAAGCTATGACCAATTTTCTGATAGGTTGGTGGAAAGCATAAATATGGTGAGATAGCTGCTCCGAAGTAACAAGTAGCTTCGGTAGTCGCTGGAAGAGACGAACAAGAAGCTTGAGCAGAGATAAAGCGAGTCATACGACTTAGAGAAATAGAACGAAAATTTACGATAAAAACTAGCCGAGCAGTCCAACTACATCCTCCAGCTAGAACAGGAAGGAAAAGCCAAACCGCCGATCAGTCGAACTCGTTATACAAAGAAGCTTAACACAACGAAGGTTGTTGGTGGTGCATTCGACGATGAGGATATGCAACCTTCCAGTGGGGAAAAGCCAGTGAATGCGAATACACCAAACTTTAGGATGTCGGCCACACAGGTAGTCCCGCAGGCCGAGGGTCCTTACAACTCGCTGCACTCCCTCGAAATCAACAATATCTACATGAATGAAACCGGCATGGACAGCATGCCGACCAATTTTAATAAACGCGAGAGCAGTACATCTCAAGGGGAGCGCGCCCGCAGCAATACTCAACACTTGTTTGGATAACGATACCGCCAGACCTTTACTTCTAGTACAAATAAGCGCTTGCCCTTCGAGAGCTCCTCAACAAAAAATCGGTTAAACCATACGGCCACGACAGCATACCGCAGGCATCCCTACAGCTGAAGATAGTTTGTCAGGTCTCAATATCAAATAAAGAACAAGCAGGAAAGGTGGGTCAGTAGAAGTTGCTTTATGTTATCTGGCTGCCCGGCTTGGTACGGATCACTCGGTCGTCCACGCCGTCATCCAGGTGGATTATATTCTTACTCCATCGCCAGACCAGCACGGCGAGGGCAATGATGATGAGCAGACTCACGGACGCGCTGACGATGAAGCCAATGGTGAAGCCTCGAATGCTTTTGTTGTCAAGAGTTAGTCCATTGTATCGGGCGTAGTTACTTCGCTTGAACGATACTGTTTGCTCGTACAGCGGGATTGAAGTGGAAGCGTCCTGCTGTAAGATAACTCCAGGTCGGGCGCGGTGGGTGATTGCCAGGTTTAGCTGCACAGTCTGTCCAGTAGTCGATTCAACATTCACAAAAGAGGTAGGATTCTACAATTAATTGAATTTGGTACCAATCGGATGTATCGGCCGTCGAGGGTCTCGTCGCCTACATACTGTTCCTGACCTTGCTCCACAAAGGTGTACTTGTAAATGCTGTAGTTTGTGCCAGTCACTTTACTGTCGAACTTTAGGTTCATTGTCATTCTGTAAGGCTCTAGGTATACTTTCAGTGTTTATTTTTCATCGAGCTGTGGGCGGAAACCCAGTAGGTTGGTGCCATTGATGGACCTTCCAGTGTCAATCCAAGTCGTTAAAAGATTGCCGTCTTTGTCTTGATCGATTATGGTCTTGTAGCCGGTAGTGTACTTGCCATTCACAGCTTTCCAGTTGCGTAGTTTAGATTCGTCAAAAATGCCTGTATTTATCTTGCTCTGTTCGAAGTCCTCATACAGTTTGATTTCGTTGGTGTTGTTGAGTTGAATGAGTGAGACGGCCGAGGGCTCCCAAGGAGTTCCAGCATTGATGGATGGTTTGGTATTTTGCCTCTTCACAAGACTGTCCTCGTAACCCAAGAGATACTGCGATGCTGTGCTCCTTACTATCAGGTTGCTGTAGGCCTGACCAAGCAGCACTCTGTTCAGATAACCAATGGTATCCTTGTCGTTGTTGCGGAGACGCCGAAGCAGCGATAACAGCCCGAGAATACCTTCACCATCAGTCGAAAGCATTGATTTGGTTTGTGTATAGTTCAGTTTTTTACCAGTCTGTAGGTTGTATTCAGTAGGGACACCCTTGAAAATACCCTTGGTATCCCAATCGATGAGCTTCGCATCTTCGGTATCGAAGTATTGGCTAGGCAGTTTACCGAGAATAGAGTTATCTCCCCACTGCCTATATGCTAACTCCTTGTCTGTACAAAACTCAGTTTCACAACCGTACGCCTTTGAGAGATCACCCAATACCGTCTTCATCTGCTTGGCAAACAGACTGTCGTCTGATCCAAACAGGTAGTCAACATCAGACGGTGCCATTTGAAGCTGACCCTTGAACTGTTGCCTCCCCTCGAAGAAGTAGGCTTGGATGTATGGATAATAGCTCTCCTTGCCGTTGGTAATGTTGAAATTTGGGTTGCTGCAGGCTGCATCAGCATACTGACCCAGCACATCACCAGAGAAGTAATCAGCACAAGTGGTTCCAACTGTTGCGAAACCTTTTTCGAAGGCTCGTGAAAGATAGGCATTCACAAAAAATTCTTTGAACCTACTGAAGACTTCGTTGAAGTTATCGTAGGCCATCCATGCCCAGGTGAATTGCTGGTTGCTCAGGCCACCCAGAATAAGGTCGTTGTAGAAGTATTCCGTTATGTAGCGGATGATAGCGACCGCTGAATCTGGTGTACCCAGGAACGAGTCGATGGTATCAGGGGAGTCCTTGTTCTCAACAACGTAGTTAACTGTATCGATAAGTCTGAGGTTCACATTTGGGTCTGAGAGAAGTGGCAGTGCGTCGGCGATGGTCAGCTTGTTTTCAATTCCTCGATTGGTACAGAACTCCGAAAATTCGATATCTCCGGTGAATGTGCTGTTCATGTCTCGGGCTGTTTTGTTTAGGATAACTCCAGGCATCAACTCGTTCTTGGTTAGGAAGCTCACTGACCACTGGCTGGCGATAAGCTCGTCGTTATTGCATACTGCCTACTGGCAAACATAACTGAGGGTGGCTGGACCAACTGCGAGCTTGCTCCTTATAGTGCCATTGAGTGCCATCGTCAAGTGGTACATTGTGGAGCGACTGCCGATAAGTCCCGCCATCTGTTGGTCAGTCAGCCCGAACTTATTCCTTATTTCGGAATAAGCAGCAGTGTCGTATTGCTTGACCAAACATACCGTCATCCAACTTTGCAGCCCTCTGGTGCTGTTCCACCCGAAATCGGGATCAGTCATCAGCTTGTCTTGAATTGTCTGGTCAAGTCCAAGCGGAGTGAACACAGTTTACCTCACCAACATCTAATCCTTCAACAGGAACTTGAACAAGTACTCCGTGAAGAACTGTCTGAGGAACTGTTGCTTCATCGATTCGAGGATAGTGTTGAACAGCACCGGGAATTTCCTCTGGATGGGTAAGTTATTGAATTGGTAAAACACTTTATTGAGCCCAAGATTGAGACTATTGATGGCAGCTGCTGAAGCTGAACCATCGCGAGACCTGAGCTGCCACTTATTCTTGAAGCTAATCTCCCCAACGTTGCCCTGTGCGAAGGTGGCACCTGCATATTCGAAGGCATAGTTGAACTCCAATGGAACGTCAACCAGCTTGAACTTGCTACTGTCGAGGTTGCTCTACACTTATTTATTGTCGTACGTCAGTGGGTTCACCCGTGTAGTTGTACAACCAATAGCTATGTGTATATTCGTTGTTGTCGTGGTTTGGTTCCGACCCCCATAGCACATACGTCGAGCTACGTTATCAACATACGGTACTCTTTGAGCAGCGACACCGAATCGATATTAGTTTGCACCCTGTTGGAGTAGAACCTTGCCACGATAAAAATGGCGGCGATGGAAAGTGCCAACAATGCCACCATCAGACAGATGCAGTTCTTCGCTCGTTAGATTTTCGGCATGAGGGTTGGTTGGCTGGTCAGCAGAGGTTCGGTCTAACCAAGCATGTTGAGTGGTGTTTAATAATATTATTCACCCCGGGGTTAAGGGATTTAAAACGAAACTTCCCGGTCTAGGCCAGGACAAGCGATCAACGCAGAAAACTGTTGGCTGGACGTGAATGACGAGCCTCCGGAGCCGTACCATTGAGGTTGCGCAAGCTGGAGGGACGGGAGTGGCTGCCGATGCCTTCCAACCTGCTCTTCCACTTCTGTACAGTCAGATCGTGGAACTGTTGGGCTGTATTCTCTCGTTCTTGGTTGTTTAGGATGAGTGAGTTCACTGCCTTCTTCAACAACTACGATAATTGCAAAGGGTACAGTATGCGCGTAGACCTTCATCGCTTTGAACTCTTGCAACTTGTTGTTACTGCATCTAACGAACGATTGCATCAACCGCCCGAAGCAGCGTTTCTTGTAGAAGTACCCGACGGCCATGCATCGGCTCTTGAAACTGTAGTCCTAGAAGATAGTCAGCAGCGAGTCCGAGTAGATCCTCAGCTACGCAGTCCTACATCAACAGGTGCGGTACTTCAGTTTTCTGATGAGAATGCTTGCTAGGTTTTTGCGTGTTGCCAACCTTTCTTGGATGGCTTAGAAGACCCGTGTTAGAAGGCGGGTATTGCGACGAACGAGCACTGGTTCGATCCTTGCTTGCTCACGGTTGACCAGTTTCGTGCGGTAGTCCATTCGTTGTTTCAGTTTCTTGAGATTCTTCGAAAGCACTCTTCTTGAGAGTCTTCGCTGGTTCATCTTCAAGTGAACCAGCTTGGGTACTACCTTGCGGAAGTGACGACAGGCTTGTTTGATTAGATAGACGTTTCGGCGTTTGGCAATGCTTACTAGTTGTTTCTTCTGTCTTCTGAGAATTAGTTCTTCGGAGACCCTCCGCACATACTTCTTGAGGACAGCTAGACGCAGCTTGCTCGTTTTTTCAGCAAACTACTCCCTGAGCTACCAGTCCCTGCTCAGATTCGTCACAAGGAAGTTTAATCCATAGACTTTCCTGTGCTGACATAATCGGTCTTCGATGATTGCTACTTTGTCTTGCTCTTCCAAACCGTTTCGGATGTGCCTGACCATCCTGTTGATGCTGCCGTGCTTGATGATATGCAGCACGGCCAACTCCGTGTTCTTCTTTTCATCCAACTCTACTGCGAGATTGCCCAGAAGCTCCTTCATGCGGTTGAGCTGTAGCGTGGCCTCGAGCTGTTGTTTGCCTTCCTTGTAGTTCCGATTCTTTAGCAGCCCAGCAAAGCCTCTTCGTTTGATTCCCAATACCCTGTGCTTCTCAGCCATATTCTCGGCTGACCTTTGGTATTGTTTGTTGGCAAGGAGCTTTGCCCAGGTCGTCTTCTTGATGTTGATGTGCTTTATGCTTAGAAGTGGAGAAATACACAGACTACCCTCAAGATTGAACTTGGCGATTGCTTCAATGTACTTTTTGAGGCCTTTCAGCTTGAATGCATGTATCCTTTTACGAGCAGCGTGACGTTCATTATGAGATCGGCTCCATATTCCGAAGAAGGACTGTTTCCGGTTGTTGCGCAGCCACTCGAACAGCTGGTAGGTGCCAGTATACAGCTGCCGCATCTGCTTTACATGGCTCACGAGCTCACCGAACATCCTCCCGACTAGCCTAACTTAATAGAGCTTGTCGGCAGCATGCACCATCCCCTACCGGAACTAGTTCTGGCTCTGCTTATATTGCAGTTGGCTGTACACTCTCTTCCGATTGAGGTCGAACAGTCTGGCAGAGAGATGTACGGCTTTGTCTTCAGTGGTCAGTTTAGCATTGATGTAGCTTTTGAGTTCTCGCACTAGTGTCCTTTTACGAAGCTTGATGAGTTAGAGGTTGAGGAAGTGACTGGTGGATGCCTAGAGCTTGCTCTAAATAAAGTAGTTTCTGAGTGAGCAGAAGAATGATTGTTTGAGCAGTGGCTTCAATACTGACTCAGTTCGTGAGATGTCCGTACGGAGTCTTTCTGCTCGAATGGGAATCCTAGCTACTTCTAGCAGCAGCCTGCGAAAGCAGTACTTTTTGTTGATTTTCGAAAGAACTCTCAACTGTTGGTGTTGGTTGATGCTATAAGCTACTTCCGATCGGTAAACCCCAAGAACTTCTGCCAATAATCGGCGGTTGATTTTATTCTTTAGAGATTTTATCCCGTGTGCTCGCTCTTTTAGCGCTTTAAAGGCTTTAATTTGGAGGATGCTGCTAAACTTGGCCAGTTGCATCTCAAGGTTTCTCCTGTCGGTCTTGGAACCAGCATTCAACGAGGCAATCAGCAATGAACCTTCGTAAGGCACCTTTCTCTGACAATGCTACTCGATGAGGTGCTTCAGGAACAGAACACACTGGTAGTTGGAGTATCCCTTGTGGCTGTACACCGTAGCGGCGTTACTCTTGAGCTTCCTCAGGGCTCTCACCTTGGTCAGACGACTAGTCAAGCTCGTCACCTTCCTGGACAGCATCACCTCAATCTTGGTGATGGCATAGCAATCCACCATCATTTGGAAGTAGCAACCTTTACGCCGCTCGAGTGCCCCTGCTGCAAGCCTCTAAGCCTTGACTCTCTCTTCCTTCCTCATTTGCACAAATTGCTTGCAGCTGTAAAGCGCTCGAAGCTTCAACGTCAAGGTGTTGTACTCGTGTGCTCGTTTCAAGCTTAGGATCTCCTGCTCCTTGTTGTGTTTGTTCACATTCACGATCTGTATGAATTTGGTCCATGCGTAAAAAGCTTTGCTCTTGAGCTTGGTGGTCTACATCAAACGGAAACTTACCTGCTTCACGGGGGTTTCCACCAGTGGATCGCACAGCACCGGCATATTCTTCTCAGACTTGAAGCAGAATGAGTAGTGGAGTTTCTGCGACTGTTCAGTCTTCAGAGTTATGGCATATTGGCCCAACGACATCCTCGGAGCTTCCTCCAAGTTCTTCTTGTAGTGCCTGATCCCTTCGAATCCCCTGCCGAGTAGCCCTTTGGCATACCGATTCCTCATCAGCAGCAGCTGGTCCAGCTGCTTGATTTCATACTCGAACACCTGCTTCCAGTGCTAGCAAGAGCGTGGCTGATGGTTGCTCTGACAGAGCATGAAGAAGTTGACGAGTTGCTGCATCACGTCCTTGAGCGCGGGTTGGTTCTTAACGGCTTGCTTGAGTTGTTATAGAAGGAGAGGGAGGGTCACTGACTCCTTTACCGCAGCAAATACCTACCGCAGGACCTGCATATCTACTGTTAGACAGTCGCATACGTTCCGTTGCAGTCAGGTTGAGGTCATCCACCTCCATTTCAATCGCGAGCTAGCTGTTGTAATTAATAAGCTTGAGCAATTAACCATCGACAGTGGGCGGTTGAGTTGACTTCGACGATAGCCACCGGCCACCTTCAAACCGATTATCGGCACCCTACCGGATATATAATTTCAAAAGAGCATGTCCTTCCGCGACGTATCCCTGCGCAAGCTGTGTAACCCTCACTTCGTCGGTGTGGTGGTGTTCATGAGCTTCAACTACTACGCTTTCGTGTTTGGATTCATGCTGGCGCTGCGACCGAGCTTCATGGTTGCTGCGCTCGTAGTGTTCCACCTCTGCTTCTTCATGGTGCTCTGGTCAATGGTGCATTCCATTGTCGCAGATCCCGGCAGGGTGCCCATCTACTGGGGATTCTTCGCGGAGGAAGCCGACAATCGCAGACGGCGGTACTGCCTATTGTGCCACAGCTTCAAGCCTGAGAGGTAACCATTGACCATAACTTTAGGTGCCATCACTGTTCAACCTGCCAACGTTGCGTACTCAACATGGACCACCACTGTCCGTGGATCAGTAATTGCGTGGGTTACACCAACCGCAAATTTTTCATACTGTTCCTACTCTACATCATACTCACGCTGGTGGTAAGCCTATCTTTCTGCGCACCGCTGTTGGTCAAGGAGTACATCGAACTGTTCAAAAGCCATCAATTCAACCCTCTGATAATTCTCAGGTCCATATCGGTGCTCATGCAAGCTGCCTTCTTCATCGTCATCGTTATGTTCTGCAAGTTCCACATGGAGTTGGTGCTCGGAAATAGCACAACCCTCGACAATCTGGAGAGACAGCGCAATCCGGCATCAACTGGTGCCAACGTATATGACTTGGGCAGCTACGAGAACTTTGTGCAGGTGTTTGGGACCAATGTCTGGATGTGGCCATGGCCGATGTTCGCCGGCAGCCTACCCAAGGGCGATGGGGTGCTATGGAAGAAGAATGCCAGCAGTCCAGCTGAGTGAATGATACTGAATGCCGTCATGGCGAGAGACCTCTATTTTCGCTACTACTGTCACACTGAGTGGAACGATTTCGCGACGTACTTGACCATGTCCTCGATGTCCTTGAACTTCTCGATTTATTCGTCGGGGAACTCAATATCGAAGTCGTTTTCCACGGCCACGGAGATGTTCACCATGTCGATTTCATCGAGACCCAGCTCATGCCACTGGGTGGTCAACTTAACTTTGCTCACATCGCCCACTGTATCGTACAATCCAATGATCTTAACGATGCGCGTTGCGACCTCCTTCGGATTCAAGTAGTAGCCTACACAGTAGAATAATTTCGGTACCGGAGCGGGGGTTACGCAACACTATCTTGTCACGATTGATTTCGTGATGGTGACTGCTGTGATCATCGTGGTGGTCGACAGCCTTCCCGTGTTCTTCCTTGTGAGAAGGTTGCGACCCGAACATTCTCAGCATGGGCCTTGCAGTGGCCGTTGCCTTGAGCCCTCGAAGCACCCTTACCAACATTATTTACTCAAGCTTATATCGGCTGCTGCAGCCAACCATTATTACCGTTAGCCCTAATCGGTATCGTACTTGGGCCGTTGATCTCTTCGTTCAAGAATATTCCCGATGCAAGCGAACTTGATCTATAAACGTAGGCTGTCAACCTAACAACCATCATATTCAAAATAAATAAGCGATTGGAAATGGAATCAGATCCCACGGAGCCAGCTGGTGATGCACTGGCTGAGTCTAACCTACTGTCCAGTAACCTCGGCGAAAGTGTCATTGGTGAACAGCGGCCGACCAACAGTATCGACGATATTCCCATCGGTGGAGGAAGCAAGTTTAAGTGGAGTGAGTTTCCAGATGATGGAGCACCACCCGTGAAGCCCCCTGCACGCAAACCCATGCCGAAGAAGAAGAAGTAAGAGCCAAAAGAGGTGAAGGAGCTCGAACCAATCATACCTTTAAACCAACCCGCGTAAGATGAACGTCCACTTACGGCGGCCAACCCAAATTCGTTCGACGAGAAGCCCATCGGCCGTTCTAACAACTTCGCTATTTCGTAGTTTCCTGATGAGAGACCTGTGGGCAAGAGTGGCTTCAATGTCTCGTAGTTTCCAGAGTAGTAAGAGCCAGTGAACGAAAAAGCCACGAACCTCACCTTTGAGCAAAAGCTGAAATCCAAAGCTATCAAGGTACGCCTGGGTGGTTTCGAAGAGTTGTTGGCAATGCTCGGAAGCGAGAGCATTAGTGATCCTCCTCTAAACGCAGTAGAATGGGATAAACTGTTGAAGGAGACAAACCCAGGCTGTTTGTAGAAGATCCTGCTGAGCTTCCAGCTTTGGTGCCAGAAGGATGGCGCCTGGGGCGAGTAGGAAGTTAAGCAAGTCATCGAAAACGGCTGCACAAACGGGAAAGGAACTTCGAAGAAAGTTGCATCCGAGCTTGTGGACTATATGTATGAGAAGAAGGCGCAAGCATGCGAGGCTGCTATCCTCGCTGGGCTTAAGGGTAAAACGATTAAGACAGTTACGGGATATATTGCAGTACTCAACGAATTACTCCCGATCTACGGAATTAAGAAGCTGTCGTTGTTGAAGCCGTACTACCCTGATGTGATTCGACTCATCAGCACAGAGAAGCTGCCAGCAATCAAAACGGAGGGAATGAACTTATTGAAGGAAGCCATGAAGTGGCTCACCAAAGATTTCCTCGAACCGTACTTCAAGAGTAACAACCTAAAGGAAGGCCTGAAGAAGGAACTCGACACTTTCTGGTAGACCTATGACAAGGCTGCAGTTATGACTGCTCCGAAGATGGATCCTGAGACCGGTAAAAAGGCAGCTGGCGGGAAAATTGACATCTATGCAGAGAGCGAGGAAGTAGATATCTTCAAGAAGTTCAGTGAAAAATGGTCAGAGGGTGTACTCAAAACCTAAAAGTGGAAGGAGAAGACAGACATGATGCAATAGCTCGTGGCTGCTGCCAATGTACCTCGCCTCGCCAACACTGACTTCAGGCACGTAACTGATATGTGCAAAAGGTTGATCAACGATTCCAACATTAACGTTGTTATCTCCGTCTTGAAGATTCTTGGTGCACTGGCCAAGGGTCTCCGTAAACATTTCGCGCCCTACGCTAAAATGTTCTTCCCGTACATCATCAACAAGTTCAAGGATAAGAAAACACTGCTGCTCGAAGGAACCAATACCTGTCTCGATGAATTCTACTTTTGCATGGCAATTGAAGATGTCGTGGAGGATACGAAGGAAGGCCTCGCTGATAAGAACCCTGGTGAGAAGATTCAGCTGATGAACTGGATTGACCGAGCAGTCGAACGGAAAGCAAAAGATAGAGCGTTCCAAGACAAGGGTAAGGAAGCACTTAAACAGCTGTTCCCCAGCTTTGAGAAGCTCTGCAACGACGGAGCAGTGGAAGTCAGATAAAATACGACCAAAGCAATCTGCAATATGAAATCGAACGTTGGCGACGACTTCTTCGCACCATTCGAAACAAAATTGGGAAAGACATTGGCAAGCAAACCCGGTAAAGCAACCGGCAAATAAAAATAAAGAGATGAGCTTGCCCAGACAACAATGAATATTATCACGACAGCTCCAACGATGCCCAAGCCCTCCCAACCCACCTCAACAACCAACGCATTGTCAAAGACTGCGAATTTCAGCAAACCATCGGCCCCTCCGAAGCAGTAGGAAAAAAACGAGGACTACGAGATGCCATCGTACGAGGAATGCTACCAGGTGCTGGTGGGGCAGGGCGTGTCGGAAGACGAGCTGAAGTTTGTGATTGCAGGTAATGCTAAGTAGAAAGTTGCGTTGTTGGAATCTCTGAAGAACGAGGAGTACAACTTCGAAGCAGTTTTGAAAGTGCTGAGGAAGATGTACAAAGACTGGAAGTAGTCTAATTTGGTCTTGAACAAGGAGCTCATGGCATACCTCGCTTCCAGTGTGGACAGAATAACCAAGAGATAGTTCTATGTCATCCTTCCTTGCTTACTCGAAAAATATTCTGATTCGAAGTTCGCTGAGCCTGTCGGAGTGCTCACTGAAGGTCTCTTGCAGAAAATCCCACCGAAGTTCTTTGCCAATCAAATTCTCAAGTATCTCAAACCAAGCGAGAATCGCAAACCAGCCCCTAAACTGAATGGGGAGATGTGCAACTTCTTCTGTGATATCATCGATAGGGTATCGCTCAATTTCCTGCCTTTCAAAGATATTGTGGAATTCACGAAGGAGTGCTACCAGGTTCCGCTTTCCAAGAAAGGTGCTGTCAACTTATTCAAGAAGATGTATGAGTATATGGGTGAGTCGCTGAAGGTGTGCCTCGATGAACCAACTATTAAGTCCATGGATGCTGAGTTCAAAAAGACCAATGTGTTGAGTGAGGCTGAAAAACGGCCAAAGATTGAGTTCAGAGGAGAAGCCAAGGATGAAGTGAAGCACGAAAAGGTTGTAAACCCGCTAGATTCACTGCCCCGTGCAGACATCTCCAATGAAGTGGCGAAGTTCCTGCCAAAGATTAACGATGCTGCCAACTGGCAACTGAGGAAGGAAGGTATCGAATCGCTCGATGCCCTGCTAAATCAGAACCAGCATCGAGTGTTGATGAACGGTCTCATTGATCTGATCACAGCACTGAAGAGCAGAATCAACGATCCAAATAAATCGCTATGCAAGCTGTTCATCTCGTTTACAGCTCACCTGGTTGAGTCTGCTGGAAAGGATATCCGCATGCACTCCAAGGTGTTGATTCTTTCTTTGATTGAGGTGCTTGCCGATAAGACCGAAGCCATTCGGAAGGAGGGAGTTCAATCGTTGACCCGCATCGGAAATGTATTGGGTATGGATATTGTGGTTAACTGTATGGGGCAGCCACTTGAAAGTGATAAGGTGGAATTCCGAGCAGAGGTGCTTAACTTCCTGCTCAACCATGAGGACTTCCTCAACAAAATTGAAGGCAAGGAATTCGCGAAGGGTGTTGTTAACTGTCTCTGCGACAAGAACAAGGATATAAGAAGCCTTTCGGAAAGACTGACAGAAAAGATTTGTGATCGCATTGGAATGGACTACCTCAGACAAGTTGCCAAGGATTTCCGCCCTGCATTCATCAAGGACCTCACAGCTATCTTCGATCGCATCGATAAAAATAATGCTGGGGGCAGTAGTGGGCAGGCATCTTCCATGGTACGCGGTAGCAGTCCTTCTGGAAAGCCACAGGGTGAGGTTCCCAAAAGACCTCCTATTTCTGCAAGCAAGAACACAGTCAACCAAAGTTCAACACAAAATCTTGCCGTAACAATGCCATCTCTCTCAAACTCAACCGTCATGGCCCGGCAGAACACTCAGAAGCAGCTTGGAGAATCAAACATTAATCTCACTCCCAATTCAAATGCTTTTTCCGGTGATGAACCGCTAGCAGGTACTAAATTCCTTACTCTGTATCGTCAACAGCGTGTTGATCTGGAGGAGACAGTCCCTTGGACCTATGATAGCATCAAGGAAACCAAGGAGGAGGAGTTAGTCGAGGAGATCAATAGGAGCTTCCGCAGAGATATTGCCTCCAAGATGGTTGCACTTGACTATCGCAAGCTTGCGGAGGCTGGATTAATGATCTCAAAGATGTGCAAGGACTTATCCCTTCATGGCTCTCTGAGGGAGCTCTCCGACGTGATTCAGAAATGGATACTGCTGAGACTCTGGGGTGGATGCTTACCAGCGACCTACCTCATGGAAATTATACCACAACTACTTTCGATCCTCGAGAAGAAAAATGTGAACATCAACGAGCAAGAAGTCATGTTGGTCATTGCAATTATCCGAGAGTATTGTCTGGCCAATGCAAGTCTCGAGGTAAGGGTGAGCGAGACTCTGCATACTATTGTCAAGTGTCTTGTAAAGTTGTATTCTGGTGATCGACTATTGAAGACCTTCCTGAAGCAGTATTCTACCGACCTCAACGCTATGCACAAACATGCCAAACGCGAGAGCAATCCTTACTACCGCGAAACGCTCAACCGAATCATCAAGAACAACTTGATGGACTTCGTTGGTAACCAGGAGATCCTTTCCGAAATTAGCAAGATCCGTGAACTTAATCGTGACGCAGAGTTCTTAGATATGCTGTTCCAACGGTTTAATGAGACAGCCTTACACGGTTATGGTTTCCGAAGAGAAAATGCAGTGCAAAATGGAGCCCAACATAGCTCATCTGTAGAAAAGATTCAGAGTCAGCCCTCTACCACTAACCTCACCAATAGCCAGATTAGGTCCAACATGCCTCCACCAGTTCCAGGTCGTACTTTACAGGTTCCACCTGTGCCACAGCCACCGCAAATGCTTCAGCCTGCCAGCACTACCAATCTTCATACATCATCGATGAGGAAGGTAGATTCACAAGCTAATATTCACCAAGCGCCGGTACTCCAACCTCAAGCACCTATCGTCCATACGAACAATTACATCAATCCTCAAATGATGATGCATCAGCAGGTGTCTCAGCCTCCACCTTCCCCTCAAACGATGGCAGAACCAAGCCTGCTATCCCGGCTGAACCTCAGTTCATACCTGTGCCCTCACCCTTCCAGCCCATTGAGTGAACATCTTTCGAGGTTGATTCCACCCAACGATGAAACCCTCGGTTTCTTCCAAACGCTGTTCGTTCAGGCTTCGGATAAGATCACCACGGAACTTCAAAACTACGCGAAGATCATCCTCGCAGCAATCCTAAAGGCTAATATCACCATGTTGGAAAGGCGCAACGAATATGTACCAGACAAGATCAACAACCAGCTGAACTTG
>ERZ724527.794-NODE-794-length-15021-cov-5.848857_pt1 | contig 15021 bp, 10 predicted proteins | sample MGYA00376060_ERZ724527 | MGnify/ENA primary metagenome ERZ724527 (study PRJEB28724, sample SAMN07190886) | activated sludge metagenome | isolation source: activated sludge of sewage treatment plant in Hong Hong | place: USA: Christiansburg, Virginia | collected...
GTTGTCTACCACTCCGGCTACGGCCACACCAAGCGCGTTGCCGAGTTCGTCGCCGCAGGCGCTGATGGCGAACTGCTGGCTATTGATGGCGAAGGAAATCTGCCGGAAGGCGGCTGGGAAAAACTTGCTGCAGCCGATGCCATCATTTTCGGCTCGCCAACCTACATGGGTAGTGCCAGCTGGCAGTTCAAGAAATTCGCCGAAGCTTCCTCCAAGCCCTGGTATGGCCGCGCCTGGCAGGACAAGGTGTTTGGTGGCTTTACCAACAGCGCCAGCCTTAACGGTGACAAACAGGTGACCTTGATCGGCCTGCAAACCCTGGCTTCGCAGCACGGCGGCATCTGGGTCAGCCTCGGCTTGTTGCCCAGCAACAGCAAGGCAGCGGCACGCACCGACATCAACAACCTCGGCGGTTCGGTCGGTTTGCTGGTGCAGTCGCCGTCTGATGCCGGCGTTGATGAAATTCCGCAAGGTGATCTCGATACCGCCAAACGTTACGGCCAGCGGGTCGCCGAAGTTGCTGCCAAACTGCGTGGCTGAGCAGGCGAACTAAGCCAAGCGCTGCTATAGTGCGGTCATTCCCCGGTTTTCGGAGTGACCGCCATGGCGCTTACAACCTCGCTCGCCGACCTCTCTGTTCTATTGGTCGAACCTTCCCGCATGCAGGCCAATCTGGTCAGCCGCATGTTGCAGCATCAGGGCGTGCGCCAGGTGCATATCGCCGAAAACGGGCAGGCGGCATTACTTAAACTGAAGTCAGACAGTGCCGGGATGATGGTCGTCAGCAGCCTCTATCTACCCGATATGGCCGGCACCGATCTGGTGGCCGCGATGCGTGCCGATGAAGATCTCGAGACCATCCCCTTCATCCTTATTTCCAGCGAAACACGGCCGCAGGTGCTTGAGCCGGTGCGGCAGTCCGGCGCTTGCAGCATCGTCACCAAACCGTTCAACGAACAACAGTTATCGCGCGCGCTCTACGCCGCCGCCGATTACCTGAATCAGCCGGACGACATGGATCTTCTTGCAGAAATCGAAAACCTGCGCATCCTGCTCGTCGATGACAGCAAGGCCTCGCGCCGCCATTTGCGCCGCATGCTCGAAGAGCTCGGTATCGAACGGATCACGGAAGCGGTCGATGGCAAGGATGCAGTGGCGCTGCTGCAGACGACCATGGTCGATCTGGTCATAACCGACTACAACATGCCGGAAATGGATGGCCGCGAGCTGATCGAATACATCCGTACCCAAAGCTGGCAAAGCGCTGTGCCGATCCTGATGGTAACCAGCGAACAGAACATGGGGCGCCTGGCGGCGGTTGAGCGGGCCGGCGTCTCAGCCATTTGCGACAAGCCTTTCGAGGCCGGCAGCATCAGGAAGCTGATCAGCGAATCCCTGACGCGTTAGCTTGCCGGTGGGCATTGCGAATGCCAGTTTGAAACGGGGCAACGGCCCTTCGAGTTTCCTGGATCACTGGCAGTGGTGTGTCCAGAACGGCCAGTCGATTTTTCTTGAAGCGGTCGGTCAGCCAAAATCAATATCTACAAATTAAAGTTCCGCAAAGTGGCCAACTCTATTCTGCCGGCCACAAGAGAAGAGGTGGTGGCCCGGAAAATCATGCTTTATGAATGGATACGACCTCATCAAAAACCGGCTGCTTGGCACCTTAGGCTTGGCCCGGCTAGTGTCAAAACAGTCTTCGGAACCTGATTTCAAGCTGAAGCCCCAGCTTCTATTGAACAGATATCGACGATATCAGGTACTCGGGGAGCGCAGCTGTTCAATATTAAATGGATGAAGTTGCGCGGCAGCCAGGAACGACAATTCGACACTGATCGCATCAATCGCCATTTGGATTTCCTTGTGATTGCTCTTGGCACCCAGGCCCTGGTGGAGCAGCCTTTCAAGGTCCTTCGCCAGGCTGGAAATCTTCTCCGCGCCCAATGTAGCTGCCGTTCCTTTTAGTGTGTGTACGAGGCGGTCCGCTGATTCATTTTCACCATTGGCCAGCATCTCGGTAAGGCGAGCCATATCGTCAACATGAGCTACAACAAACATGTTCATAAATTTCAGGAATTTGATGACGTCACCGCGTACCATCGACAGACCGTTAACCAGATTGAGTCCGGGTAGTCCAGCCAGTCTGGCCAGCGCCTCCTCGGCACTTGCTTCATGTACTGGCCCCAACGTTTCGGTCAGCAATGCCGAATTTTCCTCAACTGATCCTTCGGGCGTCATACTAGGTTTGAGCGGAAGCCATTTCAGCAAGATCGTGTAGAGCCGTTCGGGGTCCACCGGTTTGGCGACAAAGTCATTCATGCCTGCCGCCTCGCAGGCTCGCCGGTTATCATCGAAGGCATTTGCTGTCATCGCCAGGATTGGCCTGCTTTCCCAGCCCGTCAGCAGGCGAATTGCACGCGTTGCATCAAGGCCATCCATATTAGGCATCTGCATATCCATCAGGATCAGATCGTAAGCATTGGTTTGTGCCAACTTGAGGGCCTCAAGGCCATCGCAGGCTATATCCACCGCCAGACCGACGCCGTGCAGCAATTCCAGCGCAACCTCCTGATTGATCGCATTATCTTCGGCCAGCAATAGCCTCGCGCCTTGGTGATTCTGCCGCAACAGCGTTTCGGCATTCGCGCCAATCTGCATCGGTTCGCTAGGCATGATCGCCTGTCCCCGTTGCAGATGTGCCGTAAACCAAAAACGGCTCCCCTGCCCTGGCGTACTCTCTACGCCAGCATCGCCACCCATCAGCCGCGCCAGGCGTCTGGTAATGGCAAGACCAAGTCCGGTCCCGCCGTAAGTGCGGGTGGTCGAAGTTTCAGCTTGCTCGAAGACTTGAAACAATCGACCGATTTGTTCCCGGGTTATCCCGATCCCGGTATCTTGAACTTCAAAGCGCACGAACAATTCATCCCCGTTTTCTTCAAGGAGTTCTGCGCGTAAAACAATGGTTCCGTTCTCCGTGAACTTGACCGCATTTCCAGCATAGTTGAGCAGAGCTTGACGAAGTCGCGTCGGGTCCCCACGCAACCAATGTGGCACTGAATTGCGATCAAGCTCGATCATCAGTCCCTTGCTTCGCGCAGACTCCCCGATGATGGAATGAACGTTATCGAGAATGGCTGACAGATGGAAGTCCTTGCTTTCCAGCTGGAAACGACCAGCCTCAATTTTTGAAATATCCAGAATGTCGTTGAGGATGGAAAGCAAGTGCCGGCCAGCATCGTCGATCTTTTCCAGTCGCTTGATCTGATCGGCCGTAGCACCAGCGCGACGAATCAGATGGGTCAGGCCGATGATGGCATTCATCGGCGTTCGGATTTCATGGCTCATGTTGGCAAGAAAGACGCTTTTTGCCCGATTGGCGACTTCTGCCTCTTCGACTCGGATGGCCAGCGCGGCATTCAGCGCCTCGATTTCCCGCTCCTTCTCTTTGAGCTGAGTGACGTCCGAGACCAATGCAAAGAAGCCTTTAACTTCGTCGCCGCGGATCTCGGGAATGTACTGTACCTGGGTCCAGTGTCGGTCGCCCCGAATGTCTACCAGTTCCCGGCTGAAAGATTGCCGTTCACCGCGTAGCGCGCGTTCGATGAAGGGCTGGCTCACGGCAAAAGCTTGTTCGCCAATTACCTCACGTAGATGACGGCCACGAATTTTTTCAGGGGGTACGCCATACAAATTCTCAAAGGCATGATTGGCAAAATCGTTAGTCTGGTCACGGCGCCAGTAAGAGATCAGCGCTGGTGTGTTGTCCAGAACCCCATGCAGCATCACTTCGCTTTTGCGCAGCGCCATCTCGAGCAACTTGGCCTGGTCGTAGAGCACCTCGAGCTTTGCCGAGTGTTCAGCCAGTTCTACATTCGCCTCGCCCAGTTCGCGTGTTCGAGTTTCGATCAGCGTTTCCAAATGATGTCGATGCCGCTCGAGTTCCGCTGCATCCCGCTTGGCCACCGTGATATCGAAGGAAATCCGACAGATGAAGCTGGGCGCGCCCGACGCGTTGAGTATTGGGAACATGTGCACCAGGAAATTCCGGGGTTCGCCATCAACCGGCCAGATCTCTTCGACCGATTGCCTAGACATCGACTGCAGCAAGCGTTCGTCGTTGGTCCTGATCTGCTGAGCCGTCTCTGCTGGGTAGAGATCGAAGTCGGTCTTGCCGACAATTTCCGCTTCGCTCAGGTGATGCAGGCGCTGGAAGTTGGGATTGGCCAGAACGTAAGAACCATCGGGACTCTTGAGCGAGAGTGCGGATGGCGAGTTTTCGACGATCGCGCCGAGTTTGAATTCGCGGTCGAGCAGGGCCTGCTCGGTGAGCGTGCGTTCGGTTACATCCTGAATCGTGCCGCGCATCCTGACCGCTTGCCCGTGTGCATCAAATTCGAGTACGCCCAGGCCATGCACCCAGCGCTCCGCCCGGTCGTTGGGGCGGGTGATACGATATTTCTCGTTGAACTCCTGCCCAAGCCGGAGCACGTTTTCGGCAAAATAGCGTGCCATCCGCTCTTGGTCAGACGGGTGGATCAATGCCGCCCAGTTCTCCACGGAATGATAGTCGTCGGTATCTATGCCCAGTATCGCGTCCATCACTTCCGAACAGGACCAAATGCCGGTTTGAATATCTAGTACATAACTGCCGATACCGGCAATTCGCTGGGACTCCTTCAAGGATGCTTCACTTTCCCTTAAGGCGGCTGATGCGGCGAGGCGGGAGTCCATGAGTTCATCGAGCAGGGAGCGTACTGCCGTGATTTCCGTAATGTCGAGGCCCGCAGATTCCGCTGGCGATGGGTGCGATGGAATGATTGCGCTCACCGCCGCGGCCAGCCGACGACTGGCCAGCTTGCCGCCAATAATGCTGATCAATGCGGCGCCGAGCAAGGCAATGGCCAGCATCAGGCCTGCTGCAATGATCGGAAACAGGTAGGTCTCTCGCGGAATTTCCAGCATCACCGACCAAGGCGATATCGTCGAGCGGACAACAAACCTACCTGCAGCATTGTCTTTCGGCACTGGATTCGGGTTTGACCGCCCGACCCTGGCGATGATTTTCTGCGTGCTGTCGAGAATGCTCATTTCCCAGCCTTCGGGCAGCGAAAGGCGCTCAAGACGCTTTTGAAATTGCGCTGTCTCTATGGTCGTTAGTAGCAGATAGGCTGGCTGTCCCGCCCGATTTACCGGTACGGCTATGGCAATTAGCGGGACTTGGCTGTCCGGGCCGAGGAAGGTGTCGCCAATGGCTGGCTTGCCGGTATCCAGTGCCGTTCTAGCCGCTGATTGCCCGGGCGGAACAGGCAGTGTGGGCAGCTTCGACCCAAATGGCGAGCGCGTGTTGAATAGCATTTGCTTGCCAATGTTGGAGAAAATGACATGACTACCGAAGCTTTGCCTGAATCCTTCCCCTTCACGATAGAGGTCCTCCCATCGTTCCTGATCATCGATCAGGGGAGAAATGGCAAGCATCTGTAGTCCATTGATGCGGGCTTCAAGTTCCTTGTCGAGGGCAGCGACAAAGTTATTGGCCATGTTCCTGATGGTCAGGTCGCGCTCGGACTGAATGAAGCGGACGTGCGCGAATGCCAGGTAGGCGGCCAACAGGAGCAGCGGCAGGACGCATAGCCAGATCAGGCGGGTGAGGAATCTGTGTAGCGAGATTCCCCGACGTTTGCCTGACGGGGCGTTCGAAGAAGCGGGTGTTGCAAAAGTCATCAGGCTGCGTTCACACCATGTGATTTCCAGTTTTTTCTCGATGCCGAACCTTGCCACGCGCCTGTGTGGGGGCAGAATCGTTTAATTTTCTGGAGGGGGTTCCCAATGGCGCTGCCTTCTAAAGCGTGCACCTTTCATTAGGCAACATGATGGGATGAGTCGACGCCTTTGTCTGTCAGCGTTCCACTACAAATCGCAACTATTCAGATACGGCCGTGAAGTATTGCCAGTGTGACCAGTTCGGCGTTGGTCCTGATCCCAAGTTTTTCGAGCAGTCGACGGCGGTAGGTGGTGATGCTCTGGGTGCTGACGCCGAGCTGGGCGGCAAATTCCAGAATGCTGGTGCCGCTTGCCAGGGTTTGCATGACTTCAAACTCGCGACGTGACAGAGACTTGAACGGATCGTTGCTTGATGCGGCATCCGGCGCTACCCGATGTCGTGCCGGAAAGCTGCTGCTGCCAGCCAGGATTCGCCGAATGGCACGCAGCAGTTCGGCTGCATCGGCATCCTTGCTGACAAATCCTTGGGCACCTGCTTGCTTCGCATAGTCGACATACTGGCTCGCCGAATACATCGAGAAAAACAGTACCGGCAATTCGACGCCATCCGAGCGTAGGGACTCGAGAACTTGAATGCCGCGCCGAATCGGCAGTGCGATGTCCAGAATCAGCAGATCGGCCTTGCCGGCCCGGGCCAGTGCCTCGGCTTGCGCACCGTCGACAGCTTCTGCTGTGACCTCCAGGTCAGTTGTTTGTGACAGTATTTCGCGGAGCCCCTGACGCACTACCTGATGATCGTCGGCAATGATGACACGGGCGTTCATTGCGCACCATGCAGCGGAGCGGTGATTATCACCAGGGTCCCGCTTGGCCCTGATGAGATGGTGATCTCGCCACCATGTCTTGCCATCCGCTCACGGATGCCAGCCAGACCAAAGCCTGAGGATTTGCATTTTTGGTCGAAACCGCTGCCGTTATCCGCCACCCGCAAGCGCAGTGCATCAAATCCACTTGAAACGCTGACGCGGACCGAACTTGCTCCGGAGTGTCGGGCCACATTGGTCAGCAACTCCTGAAAAATCCGGAACAGATCAGTGCTCAATTGTTCTGAGGGCTCAGCGCTCAGGCGACCAAAACGCCGTTTGGCCGAAATGCCGACCAGCGCTGACCAGTCCTGCAAATACCAGCGACAGGTCGGGATCAGCCCGAGGTCGTCAAGCACTGCCGGACGAAGGCTGTCGCAGACATTCCTCGCGACCAGATTGGCTTGTGAGACGAGAGACTTAATCTGGGCGAGTTCCTTGGCCAGTTGAGTTTTGCTGCGAGTTTGGCCATTAAGCGCTTCGAGACGAAAGCCGATGGCAGTTAGTACGGATCCCAGTTGATCGTGGATTTCCCTGGCTATTTCTTTTCTCTGCCCTTCGCGAACGTGATCATTTTCGGCAAGAAGGGCATGCAACTGGACTCTGGATGCGGCGAGCTCCTGTTCGGCCAGCTTGCGTGCCGAGATATCGCGGCCCACTGACTGGATTTCTTTGAGTTTGCCGCCGTCGTCATAAAAGGCACGATTCACGAACTGCATCCAGTGTTTGCTGCCATCGGCAGCATAAACGCGGTTTTCGATGGTTACGACTGGATTGGTTGGTGACAGCGCTGACAACTTCTCTTCGACCATCGGGATGTCATCCGGATGGGCTACCGGGTGCCAGGTAAGGCCACTCAGTTCCGCCTCGCTCTTGCCGAAGAAGCGGCAATACACTTCGTTGACGAAAATCATGGTGCCGTCGGGAAGGTAGCGACTGATCAACTCTGTCTGGTCCTCAACGACCTTGCGATAGCGCTCTTCGCTCTCGCGGAGGGCGAATTCGGCTTGCTTGATGGGGGTGATGTCGGAGACCAGTACATAGAAGCCCTGAACTTCTCCGTCGACGATGTCGGGAATGTATTCAGCCAGGGAATGGCGGACATGGCTCCCGTCCGGAGAGGGAATGCACCGCTCAAAGGTCTGTTTCGAGCCACGCAGAGCGCCTTCGATATAGGGCAAGTTGAGGCGGTAGCGCTCCTCGCCAATAACCTGCCGAATATGCATGCCCGGCACCTTTTGCAGATCAATCCCAAACCAGTCCACATAGGCGTGGTTGGCAAAGTGGTTGCGCAAATTGCGGTCCCAATAGCCGATCATGGACGGGATGCTGTCGAGCGTGGATTGCAGGTGCCGTGCAACTTTTTCTCGCTCCTGCTCGGCTGCAATCTCGTGGCTGACATCGCGCAAGTTCGTGATGGCGTGAGTTTCTCCATCCAGTTGCACCAGCGATGCCGAAAGGCGACCCTGGCGAAACTCACCGTCCTTGCGGCGAATTTCCACGGGTATTTCGTAAATTACCTGACCCGATGCGATTCCGGAAAATAACCGGGAGCGCTGCTCCGGATTACCAAATATTCCCAATTCAGCTGAGTTCTGCCCAATCACCTCGGCGCGCTCATAGCCAATAAACGCCAGCAGAGCATCGTTGAATTCGATAATTGCGCCATCACTCAGGCGCGTAATGCCAATAGCAAACGGATTGAGCCTCAGGATGGTCTCTAATCGAAGCTGGCTTTCAGCCAATTGCCGATTAACAATCTCCAGTGTTTCAATATTTTTCACCGTTGAACCTTCGCATGTCTTTCAGATAATCGAATTGAAGCGAACACTATAAGAATACCGCAGACTAGGCTAAAGCTGGCTCAGCGGTCGTTTTGCTTCTTGCACGGAAGGATCGCGGAGGCTGTTTTTGTGTAATGCTCATGCTTCCAGGAGCATGTGTGGCGACTTAACGATTGTTAGAAACCATTCGGGCCCTAGGCAGTTATGTCCCACTCAACTCTCTGCTCCTGTCCGGGTAAAGGCAATATAGCCGAGATATGCTCGCCGAATACTGGTCATGCATAGAGGTGCAGGGCGCCCTATCTATTGAAATTGGATAACTACCTCAACCGGCAGGTTATGGCCGACTGTACTCATTGGCATTCTAAAAACCAATGACAGTTGCCTCTACTTTCCCATCATCGCAGTCAGTGCATATTCTGTGAGGCCTGACAATGTTTCGCTGAAGGCGGCGTATTTGATGTCCTAGCGGCGCCAGGTATAGGTCAAATGGATTTGTCCGTCGTGACCAAGCAGCAGGGGGTGGTAGGAAAACTGCCTAGTTTTAAAGCATTCAGTTTCAGACGATGGGGCACGTAGCTATCCACAGGCTTGTGCACAGACTTACCCCCAGAAACTGTGGACAGTCAGATCGGCCAGGTCTGATCCCCAAACTGAGGTACGGAATCCGCCAGTGGTCGTGCTGGGCCAATTATTGCTTGGCTTTACCTGTTTTGTGAGTTCTCTGTTGTTCTCCCGCTGACATCAAAGAGAGGTGAGTTATGGACGTTTTCCAGCAGTTTCTATCCCCGGCAACCTTTGGTGGCGGAAAGCGACAAGCCGAGTGTGGCGCTGCGCTGGATTCCGTCTACACCGCAGTTCAAGGAGAACGACGATGTCACTCAGGATTAACGAAGAAACCCTGTTCTGGATGCGCTTAGCCGCTTTTGCCAACCTGTCCGAGCATGTGTTGGCGACGGGTGCTGGATTGGCCGATGCGGAAGAGCTCTTGTTTGGCTGGAGCCTGCCAGGTGATCTACCCTCCCGCTATGCCTGCTTGGCCGGCGGTGCTGCCAATGCCACGGTGTACGGCAATTAGTCAGTCCGTTGCAGAAAGCCTCAGGCACTCGACGCACCAAGACCGAGCCTGAGTCGCCCTACGATGGTGCTGGGTGGGCCACATTTTCGCTAAGCAGTCGCTCGGATTGCTGACTCAGTTTTTTGCTGCGCGAATGCCTGCGACGAGCCGGTGTCCGACAACAATCAGCGCCAGCAAGACCAGCAATGGGTCAAGGAGCGCATCCCAGAGATTGGCAAACAGGCCGCTGGCGTAGCCGGCGAGGTCGATGGCGAGGATGATCAGCCAGCTATCGCGGCGCCGCCACCAGAGAGCGCCGGCTAGTGGAACGAAGGCGGTGAGCAGGGCTGAGGGCTGGTAGCCCAGTGCATAGGGGTCGAACGGCCCCCAGCCGAGTGCAGCCGGGTAAAACAGGGCAACAAAAAGCAGCAGGCCAAGTGCCGGCCGGTAGCTCAAGGGTGATGGTGTCTTGTTGGCCAGTTGCAGCAAGGCGAGTTGCAACAGGGTGAGCGATGGCGTGCCGAACATGCCGTGCATGAAGGGGGCGATGCCGGCGAGCAGGGCCAGGGTGGTGGCCATCAGTGCGGCTTTGGCGCGTAGCTCACCGAGTGGCAGCAGGGTGGCGATGGCACCGAAGATCAGGCCGTGGGCGAGCAGGCCGTAGGCGGCGAGGACGTTCATGGCGCGGCTCCGTCGAGCCAGGCTTCGCTGAAGGCGGCGTGTTTGATGCCCTGGCGGCGCCAGGTGTAAGCCAGATGGATTTGTCCGTCGCGACCAAGCAGCAGGGCCGGGTAGGAAAACTCGGCACCGCCGTCGGGCGCGCTTTCTACGGTGCGGCTGGCCTGCCAGGTCTTGCCTTGGTCGGCTGAAATCCAGAGCAGCATGGCCTCGCGGCCATTTTGCGAATTGCCGGCCAGCAGCAGGCGGCCACTCTTCAGGCGCAGCAGGGCGACAGATGAATTGGGGTTAGGCAGCGCCAGGGCTTTACCGGCCACCCAGCTCTGCCCGCCATTTGTCGTGTTGGCGACCTGCACCTTGCCCGGCCCGGGGCCGGCGTCGCGCAGTACGGCGATGGCGCGTTGCTCGTCAACGGAGACAACGGCCGGTTGCAGGGTGCGCACCGGATGGGTCATGCGCACTTTGTCGAGGATCTGGCCGGTGGCCGAGAGACGCAGCCATTCGCCATGCTTGGCAATGAATTCATGGTAGATCGGCAGGGCCAGCCCGCCATCCGCCAGCGCGATGGGCGGCGTGCGCACCAGGGTGCTGATGTTGGCAAAGGGCGAGGTTGGCAATTTGGTCGGCTTGAACCAGGTGGCGCCGCCATCAGTGGAAACGCTGTGATTGATCGAACTGCCGGCCCAGCCGCCGACCGCCACACTGACGTACCACAGATGCAGCCAGCTGCCCTCGGCGTAAAGCACCGGGTTACCGACTTTGCGTACATAGGCAAAGGTGCCGCCGGCGGTGCTTTCGCGATTGGCGATTGGTTGCGCCTTGCTCCAGCCGTCCTTGCCCAAGGTGCTGAAATAAATTGCCACATCGTCGGCGCCTTCCTGGGTGCCGGCAAACCAAGCGGCGGCGATACGCCCGTCGGGCAACTGGGCCAGGGTGGCGGCATGGGCTGACGCGGCGGCCCTCGGCAGTTGCTCTGCCGAGAACAGGACGGGGAGGGTCGATGCGGTGGCCGGAGGCGGCGGCACAAAGGCCGGTGCGGCGGGCGTGGGGGCTCGCCACCAGGCAGCGGCGAGCGCGCCAATGAACAGTAGCGCAGCCAGGTAATGCGTGGCTTTTTCGCTCAGACCGTTCATGGTGCCGTGATCGCGAACCAGCGCACCGTGGTCATGAGTGGGGCCAGCGAACGACTGCTCAATGCATTCTTCCAGTCGTCGCTATTGGCGCCGACCCGGGCAAAGCGCAGGCCGGAGCCATGCGAGGCCAGGGTCTGATAGCTGCCCAGTTCGCGGGCGGCATGGCCGGTTGCGGTCAACGCCTCGTGGAAGCGGAAAATATCTTTCTCCTCAACGAAGACCGGCGTCTTACTGGCGGCAAGTTCAGCGATGTCGAATTTGTCGAGCTTGGCGTAGTGGCGCTGCGCCCGCCCGGTCAAGACTGGCAGCATGGCCGGTTGCGGGCCGTCGAACATCGCTACCGCCTGCTGGCGACCAAGTTCGAGCACCGCCGCTGGCAGCGCGTTGACGCCAAGGGCCGGGAACACCCCGGCAAGTAGGGCAATCCAGAAAACGGCCGGGGCAGCCAGCGTGTGAGCGAGTCCACGCTCCTGCCACCAGGCCCAGCCTAAATAGATCGCTGGCAAAATCAGCCAGTACCAGCCACCAAGTTTGAACCACCAGGCGAAGCCAGCCAGCGCGCCGCCAAGGCCCAGCGCGAGTAGCATGCCCAAACGGAAAGGCCAGCGCAGCCGCACTTGCGGCAAGGTCAGGGCGAGAAAAATGGCCAGCGGGACGAGCGAGCCAATCAGGTAGCGGTCGAAACTCTTGATGAAAAAGAAGGGCAAAAAAGTCGCGAGAAACCAGAGTAGTGCCAGACGTGTGGTGGCCGAACTGCCACGCTGCTGCCAGACGGCGACGGCAAAAACAATGACCCAGGGCAGCGCAACGTTGAGCAAGCCCAGCAAAATGCCGGGCGACAGGTTGAAGAACTGGCGTGATTCCAGTTCATCGGCCAGCACCAGATTGGTCGCTTCCGGATAGAGCGCGCGGACGATGAAAAACCAGGGTAGCGCCAGCAGCGCCCAGAGCAGGCTATGAGCGAACAGAGGCTTCAGGTGCGGGCGCAAGCTGCCGAGGCGCAGGCGTCCACTGAAAAGCAGGGCGAGGCCGCCGCCGCCAAAAACCAGGGCGACAATCGGCCCCTTGGTCAGGAAACCGGCGGCCAAAAGTAGTGTGCTTGCGGTCAACAAGTAAGTGCGCCGGGTATCCAGCCAAATCAGGAAAGTCCAGAAAGCGGCGGTGGACAAGGCCGCTACCGGCACGTCAAGCATGAAGCGGCGGCCTTCGCTGGCAATGCCCAGGCAGCCAAGCAGTATGCAGCCGGCGATCCAGCCGGCTTCTGGTTTGCCGGAAAGGCGGCGGGCGATGCCGGCGGCGGAAACGATCAGCAAGCAGGTAAACAGCACGCCAATCAGGCGGGCGCTGACCAGGGAAACACCGAAAGTCTCATAACTGATACGGCCAACCCAGTAGAGCATGGGCGGCTTGCGGATGCGCGGCGCGCCGTCGAGGAAAGGCACCAGCCAGTGCTGGCCCTCCATCATCTCCATGGGGGTGCGCAGACCGAGGAAAAATTCGTCTTTGCCGGTCAGGCCAGTTGCTTCCCAAATGCCGGGCAGCAGCACGGCGAGGGCGAGCAGAAAGAGCAGCAGGGTTTGGCGGACAGGCAGCATAGGGGGCGGATTTTAACCCGCTGGGCTGGTAATGCTCTGCGGGGCAGGCGCGCGTTCTATACCTTCAGCTGCCAGAGCCAGTGCGCCGAGTAGCCCGAGGCGCTCTTCGCAGACCAGATGCACCGGCATCTGGCGGGCGATGGCCTGATGTTCGCGTTTGGCGTTGAATGCGTCGAGAAAGATTGCGGGTCCAAAATGTGGCAGCAGCTTGGCCGCCATGCCGCCGGCCAGATAGACGCCGCCACGGGCCAGCCAGTGCAGGGCGAGGTCGCCAGCGAAGGCGCCGTAAGCGGCGAGCCAGAGCTCAACAGCGTGTTTGGCGAGAGGGTCGGTGTTGCGCAGGGCTGAAGTACCGATTACTTCAGGCTGTTGCGGTCCACCGCCTAAAAAGGCATAAATTTTTGCCAGGCCGGGGCCGGAAACAATGTCTTCGGTCGTTACCCGACCGTTCTGCGCCAGTAGCCAGTGCGCCAGTTCAAGTTGTTCCGGCGTTTGCGGTGCGAAACCGAGGTGGCCGCCTTCGCCGGGGATGACGCGGTAACGCCGGCCATCACTGACCATGCCGGCAACGCCGAGGCCGGTGCCGGCACCGAGAATGACGCGTGGCCCTGCCGCCAAGGAGGCGCCGCTTTGCAGTGTTTGTTGTTGCGCCGGGGCGACCAGTGCAAGACCGTTTGCTGCCGCTGCGAAATCATTGGCCAGGCTGACCTGGCTGATGCGGAAACGCTGTTCGAGTGCGCTGCCGGATAGCTGCCAGGGCAGGTAAGTCAGTTTGGCGTCGCGGCCATCAGTTGGGCCAGCAACGCCGAAGCAGGCTGCATCAATGGTCGGGGCGTCGGCGAGAAAGTCGTTGAGCAGATCGTCGAAGCTGGTGTATTCCTGGCTGGCATAGCGTTGCTCACGAACGATGCGCAGGCCGTTGGCGTGCGGCTCGGCGAGTGCCAGCAGGGTTTTGGTGCCGCCGAGATCGCCGCCGAGGATCATGGCGGATCAGACGGCGACGGGCGCCGAGATGTGCGGGTGCGGGTCGTAGCCGTCGACGCGGAAATCTTCGAAGCGGAAGGCGAAGAGGTCGCTGATCTCCGGGTTGATCCAGATCGTCGGCAAGGGGCGCGGTTCACGCGACAGTTGCAGCTTGGCCTGTTCGAAATGGTTGGAATATATATGTGCATCGCCAAAGGTGTGCACGAATTCGCCCGGCTCATAGCCGCAGACTTGCGCCAGCATCAGGGTGAGCAGGGCGTAAGAGGCGATGTTGAAGGGGACGCCCAGGAACGCTAACCGACCATTTATTTGTTCAATGAATGGTGCTTTCAAGGGAAAAGGCTTATTTTCTATTGAACAAAACATCGTTAATGTCTAATCCATCTTGGTTTAAGTCATCCCGACTAAAGCAGGCGCCGCGTAGCGGTGCGGGTTTAGTCGGGCGACAAGCGAAGCGCGTCAGGCACTTTACTTTAAAGGTACCCTGAGTTTACTTGTGAATTACTCTCGCACCAAGTTGGGCTGTATGGTGCTAAAGGATTGTTGCGCGCACCTGGCGACCGCTTATCGAGCATGTCTGAGTTTAAGCGTAAACGGTTTCCAGACGACAACTCGCCGGCAAGTTCCCGGCAAAAGCTGAACTTTAGCCGGTCCTCGGAATCGGCTAGCTGTGCTCCGGTTACCTGCCGCTCGGTCGGGAATGGCCTTAAACGGCAGCTTCCATATCGATCTGTTGACATGCAATGGGTACATAAAGCATATCGGACAATTTGCACAGAGCACCGAAGAGAGTGTCTCTTATTTCGTCATAAAATACGTGATCTTTTTGCCTCCGATCGCGAAGCAAAACAAATATTAAGTCGGCCAATTGCTGGCATTAGAGAACAACATGGACAACGTCTTCCTGTTTCGGGATCAACTCATCGAAGAGTACAGCTCCTTTTCTCGTAGCTTCGTTCGCATACAGGCAAAAGACATCCGAGACGAAATTGCAGACCAATACGAAGCTGGACGTTATTGGCCAGAACCACTGATTCAGATCAACCCAAATTATCAGAGAAAGGGAACTGTTCAATCTCTAGTTCAGGAAGGCGTTCTTCATCCGGCATGCGCAGAAATTTTCCAGGTCGGCAAAACTGAAGGGGCGCCTCAGCCTTTACACCTCTACACACACCAGCTACAGGCACTAGCCAAGGGACAAGACCA
>ERZ724527.795-NODE-795-length-15021-cov-4.715823_pt1 | contig 15021 bp, 7 predicted proteins | sample MGYA00376060_ERZ724527 | MGnify/ENA primary metagenome ERZ724527 (study PRJEB28724, sample SAMN07190886) | activated sludge metagenome | isolation source: activated sludge of sewage treatment plant in Hong Hong | place: USA: Christiansburg, Virginia | collected...
AAGATCTTCAGCGAAAGCGCCATCTGCCACAGGAAGAAGGGCGGCTTGTGCAGCCACACGTGGTTCCGCGTCCAGCTTTCCGTCAGTGGCAGTGCGGTGTCCGTGTACATCATCGGGGTGAACGGATCGCGCAGCATGTTCTTCGCCACCACCGCGTGGAACACCTCGTCCCAGTCGTTGAGGAAAGGATCCAACCAGGCCGCGAACAGGCGCAGCACGAAGGCCGAAGCTGTCACGCTCAGCAGGGCCCACGTGTGCTGCTTCTTCGCCTGAAGTCCGATCGCCAACAACGCCAAGGCCATGGCCAGTGCGATGGCGCCTTGCTGTCCCGGTGTGAAGTAGCTGTCGAACATCCGCTCACAGCGAAGATGCACGCTTCCCACTGAACCGGCCTCCTACCTTCGGACCATGCGCAGCTTCGCATTGCTCCTGCTCCTGCCCCTGGCCTCCTGTAAGAAGGACTACCCCGAAGGCCTTCCCGGCTGGCTTACGGACCGCATCGACCATTGTGCGAAAAAGCGCCACGACTGTGGAAGCCTGCAGGTGCTGGAGTACGAGGGACTCGGTCGCACCTGGTACTACTTGAACCAGCGCGACACTGGCAGCGACGAGCTCTATTCCGCGGACGGTTCCCTCACCTGCAGCGGTCACAACATCTTCATCGACGAGAGCCAATGCACGGCCGTTGTGCTGGATTCGCTGCACCCGGTGCGGTTGCTGTGGACGGAGGATTGAGCAGCGAATGTTTGATGTGAACTGTCTACCGCAGGGCTGAGCGCTCGCCAGGGAGAACCGACCGCGCTATCACAATGATCAAGAAGAAACTGGTTCTGCGAAACGCACCGAGGGCTCGAACGCGTCATTTGGAAGAAGCGCTGTTGTTCGTGATGGCGATCATGTTAGGACCTGTCATAGCCCATGCGCAGATCATCTCGGGTATGGTGGGCGTGCAGGGCTACCTGATGCCGGTGGACTATGGCAGGGTGTATCAGTCGAAGGTCGGGTACTCCTTCAGCTTGGAGGTTGCGACGGACGCGAAACGCACCGGCTTTGCGTTCCGGTTCACGGGCGGGAACAAGTCCTATTCAAGTCAGACCACATCGAACGGTGCCGATCCTGTCAGCCGTGATTTCTCGACCAGCTACTGGCGGCTCCTGGGTTTGGTGCGTCCGACGATCTCTGCCACCGAGCATTCGACGTTCTATGGACTGTTCGGTGGCTACCTCCAGAACACGGTACATACGGAAGTGGTACGCACCTATGCCGATGGACACTTGGAGGCCTTGGATCCCGCGATCGTGGACTACACGACAGGCGGCGGACTACGCTTTGGTCTCGGCACACGGCACACGCTGAGCGAGCGATGGAGCTTTTTCTTCGAGGGGAACATCGACTTCGTGTTGAAGGTGGATCACGTGGAATTCACGAGCCATTTCGGAATGGGTGACCACGAGAACCTGGTCGATGACCGCATCGCGGTGGGCGCGAACGTGGGCATCGGCTATCGCTTGAAGCAGTAGCGCCCGCTGCGGCCTTGCTTTAGTTGGAATGGCGCGGTCGTTACAGCCAGTGGCCAGCAGCCAATGGCGAGCAGCGGTGATCCGTCACCCCTCCACCACCCGCAATTTCGCGAAGCGCAGCAGCAACTGCTTCTGTCCGGCGCTGGGGAAGAAGATGGTGGCCTTGAGGTCGGGTGCTCGGCCTTCGATCTTCACCACCTTTCCCTTGCCGAACTTCTCATGCTCCACGGTCATGCCCTCGGCCAGGTCGGGTGCGGCGCTGCCGAGCGTGCTGGTGGCCTCGAGCGGAGCGCCATCGCCGGTGATGCGTTTCAGATTCTTGCGTTGTGGTGGGGGCGGTGGTGCGCTGGAAGGCGTGGGTGCGGGGCGACCCGTGGGTACTGTGCGCTCGCGGCCGTAGATCGGTCGTGTGATCGGGCGGTCCATTGACGACGTGCTCGCTGGCCTGCTCTCCGTGGAGGGCTTGTCGAACACATTGCCACGACTGGCCCAAGGCGGCGTCAGGTTCCGGCGATCACCACCACCACGTTCGTTGCGCGTGGCGATCTCCAAGTACTGCGGGTCGATCTCGTCGAGGAAGCGGCTGGGTTCGGCGGCGGTGAGCTGCCCCCACTTGTAGCGGCTCATGGCGTAGCTCAGCGTGGCCTTGGTCTTGGCGCGGGTCAACGCCACATAGAACAGGCGACGTTCCTCTTCCAGGTCGGCGCGGCTTTGCACGGCCATCTGGTTCGGGAACAGTTCCTCCTCCAAGCCAACGATGTGTACGTACGGGAACTCCAGGCCCTTGGAGCTGTGGATGGTCATCAGGCTCACGCGGTCGTTGTCCGTCGGGTCGTCGTTGTCCGCGTCCGTCAGTAAGGCCACATCGATCAAGAAGTCGGGCAGGGTGCGGGGCACATCGCTGCCTTCACCGCCATCGCTGAACTCCTTCATGCCGTTCAGCAGCTCCTGGATGTTCTCGTAGCGGCTTACGCCTTCGGGCGTCTTGTCGGTGAAGAGGTCCTGCAACAGGCCGGTGCTTCGCGCGATGTACTCGCCCATGGCATAGGCGTTCTGGCTGTCCAACATGGTCTGGAAGCTGCGGATCATCAGCACGAAATCCGCCAGGCGTTTGCGCGTTCCCTCGTTGAAGCCAAGCTCGCCGAGGTGCTTGTTCAGCAGGTCCCAGATGCTCAGTTCCTTCTCGCTGGCGCTCACCATCAGCTTCTCCACCGTGGTCTGGCCGATGCCGCGCACGGGGTAGTTGATCACGCGTTTCAGCGCCTCCTCATCGTTGGGGTTGCAGGTCAGGCGGAAGTAGCCCAGCAGGTCCTTGATCTCCTTGCGCTGGTAGAAGCTGAGGCCGCCGTAGATGCGGTAGGGGATGTTGAGCTTGCGCAGGGCCTCCTCCATGCTGCGGCTCTGTGCGTTGGTGCGGTACAGGATCGCGAAGCCCTTGTTCGCAACCTGGTGCTGCATGCGCGTTTCGAAGATGCTGTGGGCCACGTAGCTGCCCTCTTCGTTGTCGCTGCCGGCGCGGTGCACGAGGATCTTGTCACCCTCGGCGTTGTCGGTCCAGACGGTCTTCTTGATCTGGTCCTTGTTCTTCTCGATCAGGCTGTTGGCCGCGCCCACGATCACCTTGGTGCTGCGGTAGTTCTGCTCCAGCTTGAACAGGCCGTGGTCCGGGTAGTCCTTCCGGAAGTTGAGGATGTTCTGGATGTTCGCTCCGCGGAAGGCGTAGATGCTCTGGCTGTCGTCGCCCACCACGGTGAGGTTCTCGTGCCGTGCGGCCAGCGTGCGCACAATGTTGTACTGCGCCAGGTTGGTGTCCTGGTACTCGTCCACCAGGATGTACAGGAAGCGCTGCTGGTACTTCAGCATGGCGTCCGGATGGTCGCGGAAGAGCAGGTTGGTATTGAACAGCAGGTCATCGAAGTCCATGGCGCCCGCGCGGAAACAACGCTCGGCGTAGGCCTTGTAGATGTCGCCGATCTTGGGGCGGAGCGAGGCCGCATCACTGGCCATCAGCTCGGCGTTGGCCAAGTATTCCAGCGGACCGATCAGGTTGTTCTTCGCGATGCTGATGCGGCCGTGCACCTGGTTGGGCTTGTACAGCTTGTCGTCCAGCTGCCACTCCTTTAGGATGCCCTTGATCACGCTGCGACTGTCATCCGTGTCGTAGATCGTGAAGTCCTTTGGGTAGCCCAGCTTGTCAGCCTCGGCGCGCAGGATGCGGGCGAACACGCTGTGGAAGGTGCCCATCCACAGGTTGGCGGCCTCGGAGCGACCCACCACATGGGCGATGCGCTCCTTCATCTCCTTGGCGGCCTTGTTGGTGAAGGTGAGCGACAGGATCTGGAAGGGATCCACGCCCTTGGACATCATTAAGTGCGCGATGCGCGTGGTGAGCACCTTGGTCTTGCCGCTGCCCGCGCCCGCGATCACCATGGTGGGGCCATCCGTGTGGGTCACGGCCGCGCGCTGGGCTTCGTTCAAGCCTTGGAGATAGTCCTGCATCACAAGTGGTCCGCCAACTCGTCAACACGGGCGGAGCGCGAAGGTACTTTCAGGCTTCGGTGGTGCTGCGTGGAGCTTATGAACAGGGGGGCACACGGGCTCTGTCGTATCTGTGTCCATCCGTGTTCATCTGTGGTTGTGAACGGGGACGGATCACTTCCGCTCCGGCAGCGCCATAAGCCGGGTCTGGCACCAACGGAACACAGGATGCAGCGCGAAGGTGTAGAACAACACGCCGCCCCAGCCCGCGATCTGCATGTAGAGGAAGATGCGTTGGCCCAGCGCGTATTGTTGGTGTTCCAACAAGGTCAGCAGCGTGCTGTTGGGGTCACTGTCCCGCAGCTCATAGATCCGTTGCTGCAAGGCGTTGTAGCCAAAGATGTCGAAGCGTTCGTTCAGCAGGAACAGGGTGAACAGGAAGAAGGCCGGTGCCGCAACGTTGGCCAGGATGTTCATGACCGCTGGCACCGTTCGGTAGGCCTTCAGCGTCGGCACCCGGAACTGCATCACGAGCAGGTATACCACCAGCAGGTAATAGCACCAGAGCATGATCACCTCCTCGTCCACATGGAAGACCAGGTTTTCGGTGATCAACGAGAACACCAGGATCAGAATGGGCAGTACCATAGCGGTGACCACCGCGATCAGGAAGGGCTGCCAGTAGAGGTTCTTGAAGATCGAGATCAGCAGAGCGATGCAGAAAGTGGATAGCACCATGCCGTAGAGGATGGCCTCCCATTCCAGGAATTCGTAGTCGTAGGCCTTGGCCTCGGCAACATCGCTGATGGTACTCTCCGCGCTCCACAAGCTGGTCGTGCTCGCCTCGCGGTCCTTGTATTCCGCGAGCACTTGGGAAGCGGGGAGGAGCTGCACGTTCGGGCTGTAGGCGCGCGCCTTCTTCAAGGTGGCCTCGATGGTCGTCGCATCGGGTGGTCCGGGACCTGCGTAACGCTCCAAGTACCTGAGCTCAAGAACACTATCGGTATCCATCGCGCGACCGTTCCACCGCTCATACGGCGTGAAGCTTCCCAGCTGAGTGCGCAGCAGCGGGAAGTGCGTTTCGATCGAATCAATGATGTGCAGGTGGTAAGCCGCTGTGTCCGGGTCGAATGCGGAACTGTCATCAGGGTCGGTCACGTTGTTGTACACGCTCACATGGTCCTCATAGAGCTCGTGCAGCGAACGATCGGTCTCCACCTCGTTGTCCGGCATGTCATCTCGGCGCCGGTATTCATCCAGGCTGTGAAAGAACCGATGTGTACCGCTGCCCTGTCGGGTGTGGTAGGCTACCCGCCGCCTGGCCGTGGCCGCCACCACATCCACCTCGTCCATGGCGGTCTCCATCGCGTAGGAAACGGTCCTCACCCTGTCATCATCAGCGTCGTGGGTGTCGTTGCCATAGAGCCAGGGCTCCAGCTCGTTCAGTGCGTTCACATCCGCATTGAAGCGCTCGTCCGGCACCAAGTGGCCGATACGGTAGGCAATGGTGACCGCTAGGGTCGTGGGCAATGTTAGGATGAGCAGCAAGCTGAGCCAGTGAATAAGGAGCTCACCGACCGAAGCATAGGAGCGCCGAATACCGAAGCGCCGCTCCACCGTGAAGAGCACCACGCGGAACACCCAGAAGGCGGCGTACACCACGGCTGGCACCATCATGTAGCTCCAGACCTCCTCCGGTTCCGGAAAGCCGTAGAGGTCCACGGGGATGAACAGGCCTAGCAGCAGTGCGAGCCCGTCGAGCAACAGCATGAACCAGACGTGCAGGTGCAGGCGCGTGCTCCACAGGCGCGGGTGATGCTCCTGGAGCCAGAGGTCCAGTTGCCGCAGAAAGGGCGGGATCAGGCGCCGGAGCAGGTTCATGTGTCCTGGTGGAAGAGCTTGCGGGTGGACGTACTTATGTCGCGGAAATAACTGAGCTCGATGCCCGCCTGGCTCACGGCCAGCAGCACATACCGGGCGGTCACGGTCCGCGCTGTCGTCAGGCGCCAGAGCAATCCCGTATCGTCCAGTTCCACCGGGCCGAGCGGGGCCAGGGCGGCCAGCAGACGGTTGCGGTCCGCATCACCTTTCAGTTCGTACACGTTGGTCACACGGTCGCCGTCGAAAGCGTTGGCAGCGCCATTGTAGGCCACCTGCCCGTTCTTCAGGAACACGATCGTGTCGGCGATGGCCTCGATCTCGTGCAGTTGCTGGGAGCTCAGGATCACGGCCACAGGATGGCGGCGTGAGCTGGCCAGATGCCGGAGATCCTGGAGGAAGAGCTGTTGGGCCTGCAGGTCAAGGTTGGCGATGGGCTCGTCGAGCACCAACAGTCGTGGTCGCCACACCACCATGCGGGCCAACTCGAAGCGGAGCTTGTAACCGCTGCTCAGTTCGCTCCACGTCAGGTCCTTGAAGCGCGTCAGGCCCAAGCGGTGCAGGGTGTGCTCCACGCGCCGGGTATTGGCCGCACCCTTCAGCCCATGTACCGCTGCGGTGAAGCGCAGGTTCTGGAGCAGGGTGCCGTACCAGCGGGCGTTCCGTTGCGGGATCCAGGCGATGGTGCTGCGGATGACATAGGGGTCCGCGCTTCGACCGGGGTGCTCGAGGGTGCCGCTGTCGTGGTCCAGCAGCCCGGCCACTTGGCGCAAGAGGGTGGTCTTGCCGTTTCCGTTCTCCCCCACTACTCCGGTAATGGTTCCCGTGCGCAGCTCCAGGTCCACTGGTCCAAGACCGAAGCGATGACCCCGCGAGCTGAATTGCTTCATCAGTCCATTGCTGCGGAACACGGGTTCGCTGTGCGTCGCTCGGGTCTCCGCTGCCTCAAGCGGACCGCGCTGCCGGATGCGTTCCACCAGCTCGCGCACCTTGATGGCATAGGCCTGACCCCGTTCCCCCGAAAGCTCGGCGGCTCCCAGGTTGCGGTCCATGTTGTAGGATGCGCGGAGCTTCAAGGCCTCTTCCCCTAGGTCGGAGAGCGCTTCGAACTCATCGCACAGGTCCATCAGCCGGCGCGTGGCCAGGCTCATGTCCGTGCCTGACAACAGGTCGGAGAGCTCGTCGAGGCGCTGGGCGGCGGTCATGGTGTTGGGAACGAACGGGGAGCGGTGAAAGTACATTTACCAGTGTTAGATACCATAGCCTGTCGATATGAGTGGATGTCGAACGCTTTTTCGTCGAGCACCCCCGGGTCTTGTTCGCGAAAGACGTGGACCCCCTTGATATAAGACCAAGCCGCTATCTATTGGGAGTGTGCGATGGATCAGGGGGAATGGGGTTGTGTGAAGTGGTTGGATCAGGGGAGTTACATTGCTGGCGATTGCACTTTCGATCATGTTCCCACGGATGTCTGAGGTCGGAGGTGACAGGCAGTTGCGGCTTGCCCAGGTGAGCACTAGGGTTTTTCTGTTGTGGCCTGTCCTGATGAGTTCGCTCATCGTCATTGCTCAGGTGCCCCCTGTTGGACCTATTGGTGCACCTTCGCAGCTTACAGGTTCGGTCGAATTCGGCAGCCGATACGGAAAATTGCTCGACCTCAGATCTCCCTGCCAGGGATGCTTGGAACACCTTCTTTCAGGTAGCGTCAGGGCCGATCTCTTTGGGCGTATACCAATAACGATAAGTGGCAGATACCGATCGCAGCATCCGATCAACGGGACACGTACCGCTATTCGGATCGGACTCGACACGGAACGGGCCGGATCTCTGGTCAGGCAGCGCGAAGACCTTACCATCGGCCGGTTCGAACATGAGCTCGATTCGACGCAGAAGTTGCTGCGCGAGGCAAAGGCCGACCTTGTGTATTGGAAGCTGGTGGCTCAAGGTGCCGCTCAGGTTGATGTGCCACTGGTCAAGGAGATGCCCGTTGAGCAGGATACCTTGCCACTTGGAGAGGTCGGTCCATATTCCACCGGAGCTGCGATACGTGGTTCGGTGTCTCCTGATAGCTTGGATGCGGCTGTTAACTCCCTCGATACGGTCTTGCTGCAACTATCGGAAGCACAAGCACGATTGGAAGAACTTCAGGATCAAGAGAGGAGACTTCAAGAGAGGGTCACTGGACTTCAAGCTCTCGAGGATTCACTGACTGGTGCGAGATCGCGGACCAGTGGTAGGGTCAGTGCGTTCGACATCGGCCAGTTCAGCCCACGGAATGTGCCACTGCTCCTGGAGGGCACCTTGATGAACGGTGTTCAGGTTGGACTGCAGCTCAGGAACCTAGGCGCTACAGCTATCTATGGGAATTCCATCAGACCAGGTTTTGGGGCGGCCATCGATGATTCCGGTCTTGCCCAATGGGCCCAGCGTTCGTTCGGCTTGTCCGGGGATGCGAGCCGTGGAGTGGGAGATCAGTTGATATGCGGTGGCCTCTCTTGGGGAGAGCAGCAAGGGACCGGTCTTGGGATCGCTGTTCTGCGCGCTGATCGGACCGTGGCGGCCGGCCAGAGTGCTTTGGTCGGACGAAACTTGGTATATGGTATGCATGGATCGCTTCAACTGCACAAAGTGGTGCGCTTACGTGGGGCCTTCGCCGCATCCGAACTGGGTCCCCATGAAGGTCACGGAGGCGAGACCAGTACATCGGCCCCGACGTTGAACGGTGCAGCGCAGAGCCTGATATTGGAGCTTCGTCCTCATCGAACAACCATGGTAACATTCGGCGCGGACAGGTATGGTCGTGACTACATGAGCTATGGATTGGCTTTCATCATACCCAACAGTTGGAGTGGTAGGATCGGTGTGGAGCAAAGGGTCGGCAAGCGACTTCGATTTGACCTTGCGACCAATCTTCAATCGCGGAGCGATCGGAGCGGTTCGGAATTCAACAGGGTTTTAGGTACGGCACGCGCCTCTTGGCGCATCACTTCCAAGTTCAGGTTCGACTATGGTTGGTCATCATCCGACTTCGCCGTAGCGTTGGCCAATAGTGGGGAAGTCATGGGTGCGATGCGGGCGCATCGTTGTGCACTTGCTTTCAATGGCCGGTCAAAGGAGACAAGGGTATCGGTCCACCTTATGGGATTGAACGTCCTTACCCGGGTCGATACGATGAACACATCGCTTACATCAGTTCAACTGGGGGCTTTGCTGACCACTGGCATTGGATGGACGTGGCGGACCACGTTGACAGTGAATACCATTGCCAGGGAGACTCCTTACCCACGCATTGAGGCGGGTTGCATGGGGGCCGTCTCTCCGCGGGTGCGCGTTGCAGGTGATGTTAACGCGCGCTACCCAGGCACGTTACGCTTGGGAGGGTCTTTCACGGTCACGGTGGCTTTGGCACCGTCCCTCGAATTGCAGGGAGGGTATCTCTACAATGAAGCCGAGGTGAATTATTTGCCTAGTGATTTGGATTATCAAGGATCGGTTGTTAGCATTGGATTCGTGTCCATCAGAATGAAGTGGTGATCGCCCCCTTGAACACATATAAGGCCGCTTCCAAATGTGGCTTTGAGCGGTTTTGGGTCGCTTTCGTTTCGGTCTTGCTGATGGGTCAAAGCAGTGCTCAGGTTTTTGTGATAGTGAGTCAGTTGGATCCCTTTCGCGTGTCGCCTTCCTCCATGATCGAGGCCACTGTGAATGTGGTCTCGGCGGGCACCTTCAGGGTGGAGGCCACGTTGATACGGGCCGGCAGTTCCGGCGAGACGGTCCTACAGGTCAGGACCGCGTCATTCCCCTTCCAAGTGGGTACCTACCCGATCGCTCCGAACGCTTTCTCCTTTGATCTTGTCACCTATGGTCAAGGGGATGCGGGTCGTTCGCTGATGAGCACAGGTCTCTTGCCTGTGGGTGACTATGAACATTGCATAACGATAGTACCCGTGAGCGGAGTGGAGCAAGGTGATCAGTACTGTTCACCCTTGAACGCAGAAGCCATGGGCTTTATGGATCTTATGCTCCCGATGGATGGTGATTCCATTGAAGAGACCCGACCTGCGCTTGCATGGTCGGCCATTGGCATGCCCGGACCATCAACGGCCCGGTACCAGTTGACGTTGGTCCCTGTCCATTCAGACCAGGATGCGCGATCAGCGGTGACCGCTGAACAGGCTGTCGTACTGCTTCCCGATGTTGCGGATCAATTGGTCGGATATCCGATGGATGCGCCCGAGCTGGAGCGCGGTAAGGATTATGCCTGGCAGGTCATGGCTTTCGACCGGTCGACCGGTCGGATGATCGGGTCCACGGACGCTTGGCGCTTTCATGTGATCAAGCCGAAGAAGCCTCAGTCGCTGAAGTATGCCACGCTCGGTTCCAGTGTTCGCGGAGAGAGGTGCCTCGTAGTGGATCAACGTGTCTTTTTTCGGTATGACGAACCCTATGGGACAGAGCGATTGATCTGCGAGATCTATGACGAAGAGGGGAAAAAAGTGGAATTGCTTGATGTAGTGCGAAGGGGAGAAGCTTCAGGGGCGGAAAATGTCCGGAAGGTCGGTGTGAACGAGTATGAGTTCGACCTACAGGGCTATGGTTTGAAGAAGGGCTTCTTCACCCTCAAGGTGATCTCCGAACGAAAGGATGCACGCTACCTGCGCATAGAAGTTGAGCCATGAAGGGGGCACGCCGTCACACATCTCAAGGGTCCAACCCTCTCTACGTGACACGCAGCCGCCGTTCGGTGGCGTGGCTCTTGATCCTGCTCTTCAGTGCGGAGGTCTTGATGCCGACATTGGTCCGGGCAGGAAGTGGGCCTGGCCAACCTGAATTCTCCAGCTTTTCCCCGGCCAGCGCCTCCGACCTTGTGGATCCCTTCACTGGTGATCTCCGATACAACATTCCCTTGATGGAGGTGGACGGATACCCCATCAATGTGTTCTATACTTCCGGCATCACCATGGACCAGGAAGCGAGCTGGGTGGGCCTGGGATGGAACCTGAATGTAGGCACCATTTCGCGCTCCTTGCGAGGCATGCCCGATGACATGAACGGGGACCCCGTGATCAATGAGAACTGGGTAAAGCCCGAGGTATCGGTCGGGCTGAACTATGGGCCGGCCGTTGAGTTCTTTGGCGTTGATCTAGGGGTCACCTCGAACATTGGCTACTCGTACAGTAATTACAGCGGCAGCGAGTTCACGAGGGGGTTCTCCTTGAACGTGGCCCCTGTCCAAGCCCTGCGTGATAATCTGACTGTCGGCTTCACCGCGCAGAGCAGCACCAAGAATGGAGTGTCGTTGTATCCGCGATTGAGCATTAGCGCAGTGACGAAGCGGGACAACACATCTTTTGGAAGTCTTGCTTACTCGACCAGCTCCTCCATTGGGCTTTCGGTCGGGGCTGGGTTTTCATCGCGTGCTGGTCTCCAGAGCATAAGTGTTGCGCCTTCCTACAAGCGATCGACCGAATTGGCTTGGCAGAATGAGGACGGATCAAAGGACGTGATAGAGGCTCGTAGCATTGGAGGAGTCGGCATGCCCAGTGCAACTTTTAACTTGGGAACTCCGACCTATTATCCTGCGGGATCCAATTGGTTCCGTAACACCAGCCTGACCGGCAGCTTCGCCACAGGTGTAGCTGTCCTTGGATCTGATGCAGTGATCGAACTCCAGGGTTCCTACAATAAGCAGAAGATCCAGAACACATCCGAGACCCGAAGCGCTATTGGTTATTATTATCTCCATCAGGCAGCGCAAGGTGTCGGTTCAAAGTTGCTGGACTTCAACCGGGAGAAGGATGGGGGCGTGTCAAAGGATGTTCCGGCGATCGCCTTGGCGGGTTACACCTACGATGTGTTCGCGGTCCAAGGCCAGGGTGTTGGCGGGAGCTATCGGTTGATGCGGTCGGACATTGGACACGTTGCGGACGGGGTGTCTGGGAGCTCTGGAGCTGGTTATGCTTTGGAGGTGGAGGTCGGCGTGGGTAATGCGGCCCATTCCGGCGGCAAAGTGGTGCTCAACGATTCCTGGAACGTCAATGGTGAATGGCGCAATGGGAATGAGTCCAACGAACTGTTCAAATTCACCCAACCGGGCGGCCTTCATGAGCCCGCCTATTTCATTGAAGCGGGAGAGCCCACCTTGGATCCTGATCCAGAGCGGTTTGAGAAACTAGGTGGTGATGCGGCGGTGAGGATCGCCCTGCGCACGGCGAAGAAGTTCGATGTGCGTTCCAGCCGGGCGCTGGAAACATGGGATGGCAGAAGCACAGGACAATCATTGCCTGCATCCTTGTCCGAGCCTTCGCGCAGGCCCCGCGCCAAGTTGCTGTCGGTGCTGACACGAAAGGAGTTGAAGGAAGCAAGACCCGCCACCTATGCTGAGCTGGACCTCATGGAACCGGCTACAGGACAGACCTTCGACCATCACTTTGCACAGTTCACCACCTTGAACGAGGAGGGCAAGCGCTTCGTGTATGGCCTTGCCGCGTACAACACCGAACAGCAAGATGTCACGTTCGCGGTGTCCAACCAAGGTATTGGCGCCGGTATTCCATCCACGGTGGATTACACGAATGGTGATCAGAATTCGGTGAACAACAGGGTGAGCGATAGCCGTGATCAGTATTACCAACGCAGCAAACTGCCACCCTACGCGCATTCCTTCCTGCTTACGGAGATCCTCTCTCCAGAGTACGCTGATGTGGACAATGAAGAGGGCCCCTCACCGAATGATCTGGGAGATTGGTTGCGCTTCAATTACAAGAAGACCAGCGGAGCATACGGTTGGCGAACACCTTCCGATCCTCAGAACGGTTGCCAGAAGGCTTCGTTCGCTGTTGGTGCGATGGGTCGTGCGGATGACGACAAGGGCAGTTACATGTTCGGGAGGAAGGAGCTGTGGTACCTGCAGGAGGTGCACACGCGTGATCACGTGGTCGTGTTCCGGACATCCGATCGGGATGACGTCTGTTCCGTCGATGAGAGCGGATGCCTGGAGAACAGCTCTGAGGCTGACCATCGGCAGCACAGGTTGGATCGGATCGACCTCTATTCCAGACAGGAGTATGAAGCACATATAGGCGACCTGTCACAGGCCACGCCGAAGCAAACGGTCCACTTCGTCTACGACTATTCCCTGTGTCCGGGAGCATCCATGTTGGGCCAGGGCGGCAAGCTGACCTTGAAGGAGATCCGTTTCACCTTCGAGCGTTCGGCATTGAGCGCCAAAGCTCCCTACCGCTTCGACTACGGTGTTTCCACTTCCTTGATCGAGAATCCGCCTTACCTGCCCGATTGTGTGGACCGCTGGGGCGGGGTCAAAGCCGACAAGGGGGCGCCTTCCGCTTATTTAGCAGCGGTCTCCGCAGGCTTGGATGTGAGCGAGGCATCCTTCACCCATTTCGAGAACAGGCTGTTCCCCTATGTGGATGATCGAAGCGATCTGGCTGATCGGTATGCACAAGCGTGGCACTTAAAGGCCGTTGAACTGCCCTCCGGTGGGCGTCAGGAGTTCCAATATGAGGCTGATCGCTATGGGTATGTGCAGAACAAGGCAGCCACGCGCATGTTCCGCGTTGCGGCCTGCAAGGATGCTCTCGGTATCGATGCGATGTATACGGAGCATATTGAGCGCATCTATTTCAAGTTGGAGCCTGAGCCCAACATGGATGCGGACCTTGTGAGGAACAAGTACGTGAAGGAGGGCGACCTTGTGTACTTCAATTTCGCTGTGAGCATCCTGAACAATGGGAGTGAGAAGGACAGGGTGCCAGGCTATGTAAAGGTCAAGGAGGTCGGTTTCGATGCCAACTCAGGAGAGCCTTTGGGGTATATCGTGCTTGATAAGGTCATGCTCCATGATACCGGGGCCGACAAGGTCTCACCCATCTGCATGACCGCGATCAACTATGGTAAGACGACCTATCCGGACGTGATCTTGGTGAATTCGCCGTTACCCGTCGATGAGAGCGACAATTTCGGTGCGGACCTGTTGGGTCAAGTGTTGAGCTTCTGCACGAGCTCGATGATCACAGACTTCATGACTTCGCTCGCTCCGAACAGGAAGTTACTGGATCAGGCCAAATGCAGTGCTTTCGACGGAGACAAAAGCTGGATCCGATTGCGCGATCCGGATCTCTGCAAGATCGGCGGCGGGGCACGTGTGAAGCGGGTGGTCTTCAGGGATCAGTGGTCCGCAATGACAGGCGGTCAGGAGTCATCGGTCGCTTATGGACAGGATTACGTTTATGAACTTGAGGACGGTGGCTGTAGCGGTGTAGCGGCCTACGAACCCATGGTAGGAGGGGATGAGAATCCCATGCGACAGCCCGAGCCCTATGATGTGGAGCAACTGCTGATCCCCGACGTGAGCGCGTACCAAGAGCGGCCCTTTGGTGAAATGTTCTACCCGTCACCCACGGTCGGCTATTCACGCGTCGAGGTAGTTCCGGTGGGTAGCGACATTGAGGCCGGAACGCTTCCCGTGGAAGTGAACCGTCATGGCGTCGGAAAGACCGTGCATGAGTTTATGACCGCAAAGGACTATCCGGTGTTCTGTGAACGGACACAGATGGACAAGAGGCCACAGAGGTCGGCTTATTCGCTTGGTTCCTTGTTCAAGTTCAAGCACCGGGAGCACTTGACCGTTTCGCAAGGGTTCAGCGTGCAGACCAACGCGATGCACGGCAAGCCCAGGCGGACCATGGAGTTCCAACAGGGCGCGAGTGAGCCTTACAAGTACACCACTTACAAGTACAAACAAGGCGCGTACCTGGGTGACTTGAAGCTCGTGAATCAGGCCACGGTACTGGAGCCCGATGGTGGAAAGTCCGAGGCGCAGATCGGGGTCGTGTATGACGTCTGTGTGGATGCGCGCGAGTCGAAGACCACGGCGACAAGTGTAGGAATGCAGTACAATGCGGAATGGTTTTATATCATTCTTCCGGTGTTGGCGACTCCGATCTGGCCGTCGTACAGCAACTCAGAGAACATCTTCCGGAGCGTGTCCACCACCAAGGTGGTCCAGCGGTTCGGGCTCGTGGACGAAGTGGTTCAGTATGACAATGGTTCGACGGTGTCCAGCAAGAACCTTGCTTATGACTCGGAGACCGGTCAGGTGCTTTTGACGAGCGTGCAGGATCAT
>ERZ724527.796-NODE-796-length-15011-cov-5.236159_pt1 | contig 15011 bp, 10 predicted proteins | sample MGYA00376060_ERZ724527 | MGnify/ENA primary metagenome ERZ724527 (study PRJEB28724, sample SAMN07190886) | activated sludge metagenome | isolation source: activated sludge of sewage treatment plant in Hong Hong | place: USA: Christiansburg, Virginia | collected...
TTTTCTTCAGAGCCACCAATTATTCGAAGCCATTTATTATTGGTTCGCTTTCTTGGATAGGACTTCAGTCAGCGCTAGCCATTTCGGGGTTTTACAATGATACTGCCACCATGACGACAAGATTTACCTTGTTATTTCTGCCGGCGCTGCTTTATATATTGTCGCTGTTCTTCTTTAAGAAGGGAAGGCAAATTATTGATGACTTGAATTTGCCAACGCTTACACTGATTCACACAATCAGAATTCCAGTAGAAATGGTATTATTCTGGTTGTTTCTGCATCACTCCATTCCTCAGGCGATGACCTTTGAGGGCAGAAATTTTGATATACTTTCCGGAATTACGGCGCCTTTCATTTATTATTTTTCTTTTGTCAAAAAGAAATTAGGAAATAAATTCATAATTATTTGGAATTTAATTTGCCTGATATTATTGATAAACGTCGTTTCAAATGCGCTGTTATCCTTACCGGAGCGGTTTGAGTTATTTGGTTTTGAGCAACCGAATATAGCTCTCGGATTTTTTCCTTTTATGTTATTGCCCACTTTTCTGGTACCCCTGGTGTTATTGGCTATGTTGGCGAGCATCAGGCAATTGATAAAATACAAACCAATGAATTGACAATAAATATTTGGAAGTAAAAAAGTGTAAAACAAGTGTGGCATTCGCCAACAAGGTATTGGAAGAACAGGGCTGAGGTGCGAACTTCAGCTTTCGTGTTTTATGTGTGTACTGTGGATTTATCTTTAAAGATAGGATGATCCGGTTATTGGGAATTGATTGATCTGGATTTTAGAAAATAAGGAAGATGTTCTGCTTTAAATCAATATCTTTGGAGAAATTGGAATCACATTTATGTAGAGTTACCCAAATTGGGTGGATATGCGAAACTCTGTGAGGGATATAAATAAGTTGGGTAGGTTTAAGAATAAACTATGAGTTACGATATAATTTTTCCAGATAGAAATGGAATTACTGGGAATGAAACAATTACAACTGAAAATAATATTGTGCTCATTGGAGCAAATGGTTCAGGTAAAACACGATTAGGTGTTAGAATTGAGGAATTGACCCAAAATTCTATCACAGTTCATCGAATAAGTGCCCAAAAGGCCTTAAATATTCCTGACTATGCTGAAATTAAAAACATTGAACAAGCAGAAAACGAACTTCTATTTGGAAGGTCTGACGAGCATGCTAATATTGATAATAAAATGAATACAAGATGGGGCAGAAAACCTGCTACCTTCTTGCTAGATGACTATTCAAGGCTTCTTTCATTGCTTTTTGCTAAATCAGCTGAAAGAGACAGGGATTATACGCTTGCTGCGAAAGAAAGAGAAAGTTATTCAGAAGTACCAGATGCACCTATAGACAAAATTATTTCTCTATGGAACACAATAATGCCACATAGAGGAGTCTCATTTGCCGATGGAAAGGTCATGGCTCATAAGACAGGGCAAGATGAGTATCATGGTCAAGAAATGAGTGATGGAGAAAGGGTTATTTTGTATTTAATCGGTCAATGTTTATGCATCCCTGAAAATTCTATAATTATTATAGATGAACCTGAAATTCATATACACAAATCGTTAGTTGATAAACTATGGAATCAGATTGAATCGCATATTCAAAACAAACTTTTGATATATATCACTCATGATTTAGATTTTGCTTCATCAAGAACTGATGCCAAGAAAATATGGATTCAAGAATATAATGGCAATAATCAATGGTTTTGGGAAGATACACCTGTTGACGAGAATTTACCTGAAGGTTTAATGCTTGAAATAATTGGAAATAGAAAAGATGTGATTTTTTGTGAAGGTGAAAGCGGAAAACTAGATTCTGCAATATATCAATTAATATATCCTAATCACCATATAATACCAAGAGGGGGAGGCGACAAAGTTGTTGAAGCTACAAAAGCATTCAGAGCTAATACTGCTCTACATCATCTTACTGCTCATGGGATTATTGATAGTGACTATAAAGAACCAGCAGAAATAGCAGCATTATTAGGTCATAATATTCATACTATATCTGTTGCTGAAATTGAAAATTTATTTTGCATAGAGCCTGTATTGCGAATAATTTCTGAACATTTAGAAATGGATGCTAATGACAAAGTAAATGAAGTGATAGACTTTTTAATTGCTTCTTTGGTTGCTGAATTTAGTGTTCAAATTTCGTCAAAAGCTGAAAAAATAATTGAATATCAGCTCGGAGCATTTTCAAAGGAATCTAATTCAGAACAAGGCTTAACAGATGGTCTTAAAACTACATTGGAAAGAATTGATGTTTCAGCAACATACGAGGAATCAAGAGTTGCTTTTCAAAATGCCATTGATGAAAGGAATTTAGAGAAATTACTCCTGATATATAATAGAAAATCCCTTCCAAATAGACTTTCTGGAACTTTCGGCTTAGCAAAAGGAGAGTATGGAAAACTATTAGTTCGTTTATTAAAAGGGAGCAGACAGGCGGAGCTTATTGCTGCACTAAAACAGTTCTTACCTGAAATATGAAATAATAAAAGCACTACTCATTCGAGTAGACGGCCTCACCAGATTACTCTGATGTGTTGCGCCTCTCACACCATCGTGCGTGCGAATCACATATAGGGCGGTTCATTACCCACAAAAAGGATACTTACTATTCCATGTTAATAAATGTCTCTTAAACATCCTTTCTCTCTCTGCTTTTAGCTACTTATACAGTGGAGTTTGCAATTCGTGGCACACACAGCACCCATAAGAAATTGCTGTTCATTGTTTAAATGAAGACTTTATGGCTTTTGGTCGACATCCTTCCATTTGTAAAAATAGAAAAGCCAACGATCTAAGCAGCGTTGCTTTTCTGCATAGAAAAGAAACCTAAGCAAGCGATGAAAATGATCGGAGGTCAGATTCCATTCACAGTGCATGCATATGAGCGTTATGGCAAATAATTCTGGAGGAAGAATATGGAATAAATACTTGTGAAAAATGAATATCTTTAGAGGAATTTAACTTGTGGTAATTGCGCATTTATCTATATTGGCGATATATGTGTTATGAAGTGAGGGATATAAACCAGTTGGGTGCTATGTTAAAAATGCCAAACTATTGCTATGAAAGATAAATCAGTAATATATCCTTCAAATAAACTATTAATTGAATTAGCAAAAATTTGTAAGTCAGTTTATGGAAGTCCTATAAACCATAAAATACTAACAATTAAAGATAAAAAGCTAAACCATCAAAGAATAATTCATGGTTCATTACATAGAGGTTTTTGTAGATTATTTTGGAATGAAGAATATGTCATAATTGCATTTCGGGGTACTCGTGAGAATTTGGACTGGCAAATTTCTAATCTCAAACTATTTCCAACGCGACTTAAGAATTGTGGTACAGAACCACAATCAATAAAAGTACATTTTGGTTTTCAAAAAGCTCTTTATTATACAGACAAAACAACTGGACTGAAAAGTATTGATGCTATTTACAATCATCTTGAAAGTAATGATTTATTAAATGGAGATAGAAAAATTATTATTACAGGACATTCGTTAGGAGCGGCAATTGCAACTTTATTTGCAGTTAAACTCCGTTTTAAATATAAGAATATAACTGATAAAAGTATTGAACACATTATTTTATTTGGCTCTCCCGCTGTTGGATTTGATGAATTTAAGCGTTATTATGGCGACTTAAATTCGAGGACATTAAGAGTTATCAACGGTTCTGACATTGTACCTTTTACACCTCCGTTTTTCTTTAGACATATAGGTGAGTCAATTTGGTACAATAAAACACAAGTAATCGAAAATGAGAGTTGGTTATTTAGACTATTGTATTCGTTAAAATTACCAATTAGCAATTTTTTTAAAGAACATTCTATGGAAAAATATATTGAAACGTTAAAGGGCTTGAATTAAAAGCACAGCACCCAATCGATTAGACGACCTCACCAGATTACTGCGATGTCTGCGCGGCTCACACCACCCTGCGTACGGACTACGTGCAGGGCCATCTTTAACTCAACCGAATTTGTTTATAGTATTCAAGCATTGAGATAGAAGCTGCGACTTCAAGTGATTTGCAATTACTGTATTTCTGAAAATGAAAATCGTGTTCATCACCACTAACCTTTGAAGTCGCCCTTATAAATACAGATCGTTAAGACCAATCAAAAAATTAATAAAAAAAATATTGTTAAATATTATTAGCTTGCTTGTGTTTTCTAAAACCATTTGCATTGAATTATACAATATGTCTAATTAACAACTAAAAATTCAACATTATGTCTAATAAATATTTATCAGAATTTGAACAGGAGTTTGAAATGGATGATGAAGCAAATGATTCATCTAGATTAAATAATGAATATAGTTATGAAGTTGATGATGAATTTGAAAATGATGATGAATTCGAAAATGACGATGAATTTGAAAATGATGGTGAACTCGAAAGCGATGATGAGTTGGAAAATGATGATGAATTCGAAAATGATGATGAGTTGGAAAGTGATGATGAATTTGAAACTGATGATGAATTTGAAACTGATTATGCTTCCATGAGTCGTGATGGTAATTATGACAGGGATAGGGAGTTCGAAAATCGTTTATATAGAGCAATCAGATCGAATGCAGATAATGAACTCCAAACAGAATTAGAGATAGATAACATCCTGCATGAGATGGAGCAGGACTATTTTTTTGGATCTGCTAAAAGGTGGCTTAAAAGAAAAGCAAAAAAGTATGGCAAATTTGCTATTCCTGGTTATGGTGCATTAAAGGCCGTATCGTCCTTAGGTAGAATTAATATAAGAAACTTATTAAAAAATAAGTTACTTCAGACAGCTGCCGGATTTATTCCTGGCGCAGGACCAATAGTAAGCAAAGCAATGGGAATAGCCGGTGATGTCCTGAATAAGGCTGATGCCGCTAAACAAAGAATTGAAGATGTAGTTCAGGTTGGTAAAGATGCATATCAGAATTTAGCAAGTACAATTCCTGAAGCTCAAAATGAATTGGAGGTAAAAAAGGCATCTAATATTGCCTTAAGGAGTGCTCTTAATAATCAGCGCCTAAATAGAAGTAGAAATCGCACAGTAATTGACAATAGAAAAAGTACACAATACTCAAATAGGACAAAAAGAATAATTAATCTTCAACCTAATTCCAGAGTTGCAATTTTCCCATTAAAAATTTCTATCAATAGAAGACAAAAAGTGATCCCTATAAAGCCTTCTTCTATCGTAGTTGTCAAAAATAACAGGATTATCATTTGGGAATTAAAATAAAAAGTAATGCTTGATGCTGCTTTATATAAGCCTAACTCTTTTTTACTTTCTAAGATAGAATCTTTGAAAGCTAGGACTGAGTTGTTAACAGGGTTGAATAAAGTTGTATCTACAAAAGTTTATTTAAATATAAAGCCTGCCCAATGGTTTCCTATTAATAATCAATTAAATACTGTTGCAAATAAAATTTCTCGTCAATTAGACACCTGTACAGATAGTTATTTGATTTATGCAGACGATGAAAGGCAAAAAAGTAAGTTAATAAATGTACTGGGTGAAATTGAATTACAACTATCACAGGCATATAACTTCTATGATACCTACATGGATATTCTTACACAAAGATTAAGTCCTGTTTTAGGTCCTTTGCTTAGAGGTTGCGATGAAATTGCAGCAGATGGATTAAAACATGAATATCTTACATCTGTTACAAAAAATCCAATTGTTTATTGTGATAGAGGTTTTGGAGCAAGTATTTTACGTGAAGGTGTAACACTTGCAAAAACTGTAAATCCTGTCGCCTTTATCGCTATTCCATATTCCAGGCTGGCAGAAAAATACAATTTAATTTCAATTTATCATGAGGTGGGTCACCAGGCATTATATAAACTCGATCTCGTTGAACCGTTTCGGCAAGTCTTTTCATTGTCTGCAAAAAATGCTGGAGCAAATCAATTACTTCAAAACATGCTTGCTAACTGGTCAAAAGAAATCATTCCGGATTTTTGGGCTTTTGGGCATACCGGTATGGGGCAAACATCCTCTATCAGAGATGTATTATTAGTTCCCCAAGCAATGGCATTGAGTATTTCACCTTATCAACAACACCCTCCTCCTTATTTGAGATTTCTAATTTCTGTAGAATGGTGTCGTTTCTTATGGGGTCGAGGTGATTGGGACGAGTGGGCTGAAGAATGGGAGACTTTTTATCCTGTTGAATATTTAGATAAAGCAACTAAAGAAATTATTCTACAAGCAAAAAAAATATTACCAAATATTGCAAGGGCAACTATAACTACCCGGTTTAAAAAATTAAGCAATAAAACTATTGCCACCTTTTTTGATATGGAAAGTATTAGCCCAGGTAATTTATTAAAATGCAAAAACAAAGATCATCTTTTAAATCAATCAATTGGAGTTCAACTGTCTGCATTTAGACTTATAAGAGACAAAAATAATATGCCGATTGCTAAACTAAATGCAATTTTAAATTCATGGCTAATTAACCTAAGTACACAAAATAATTATAATCACAATTAAAAATTAAGATATATGCCAACTGATTCATTATTTAAAATCCATGAGACTTCTCAATTCAAATGGTCTGATATGCCCTTTTTCCTTATAGATTATTACAATTATATGTTGGGTATTGTTCACTCAAAAGATAAAGATCAATTTAAGGATTCAAATTTTAAATTTTACAACCCTAATTTATGTTTGGCATTTAATGGATATTCAAATGATGATAAAGAGATGAATAATAACACTTATTGTCAAGAATTGAAGGAAGAAAATAATTTAAATAATAGCCCATGTTACCCACAATTAAATTATAACCGAATAAGACCATTTGATAACAAAATAATTAGTACTAAACTGCAGCTTACAAACCAACTAGGCATGGGTTCAGTCATCTGGTTATACTATTATGAAAAAATGGGCATATTTAAAATTTTGGGTGCATTACTAGATGATTACAACTACAAAGGAAAATATACTATTAAAATAAAAAAAGACTATGCAGTCCTATTAGAGCATGTATCTACCATGTATCGAATGGGAATTTCCTCTAATTTAAGGGACAGGGTTACGCTTTATGAAAAGTCGCTGGGGCTATCTATTGATAATAATTATGGCATGGCTACCACACGAAATGAAAGTTTCATGAAAACTTTTGATGGGATTTTAAAACAGGCTTTGGAGCATTATGCTTACAGGAGATTAGATAATGCGATAAATTTAGCATCCAACCCTCACCCAACAAGGTCTTCCGTGGCTACTTTAACCACAATTAAAGATTCTCTTGAAAATCTTAAGAGTCAATTTCAACCTTTTTATTACGGACGAAATACCATAAACACTTTCCTAGGCATTGCAACAGTATATGCAACTATATGCTTAATACGTTTGCTAAAAGGCGAAATAGGCATCTCTCCACAATTTGACAAACCTCAAGATTTTATCCCAGCAGCGTATGATATACTTGTAATGGGTAAGCCTGCCGTAAATACAGACAACAATCGGTTTATAATATATGATAATTGTGCTTCATACGGTTACCGCCTATTAACAGATTTTGAATTGGTGGACACTTCATTATTTAATCCAAGTAGTATTATTGATGATCCGCTAAATTTATGGATTAATAATATAGAGCCATGGGTGGAAGGGTATAAGAAAGCGGTGGGTTCTATTAAAGATTGATTAAAAAATCAGTCTAAAGGAAAGAAATTTTTTAGGCAGAGAATTTAACCTCCTCAAAGTTTGATTAATAATATATTTAATTAATTTATTTTATAAATCGGTAAAATGTGCAAAGAGATATTCTGAACAAAGAGATTGAAAATCTTTTTTCAAAAAAGGAAAATGGAATAGTTTCTTATGAAATACAACCATCAAACATCAATGTTTATAACACTGATTTAAATGCTCCTTACTATGGTGGTAATTTCGATTTCTCCTATGATGGTGGATTGAACGAGGCGACGGTAACCTTTAGTACATATTTTTCATATCGAAAAAACTTTAGTAATGCAGAAAAAAGACTTTTTGAAAATAATTTATTACAAGCGATAGATGTGTGGGACAATGCAGCAGAGCTTCAATTAAAGGATGTTAATGGTAATTACAATACTAAAATTAAAATTAGATTCAAACTCCGCCTAGTAAAGAATACTAAATATGCCAATAAAAAAACAGATGTGCATCCCAATGGCACGTGGTCTTCTTGGTTTAATGGCAAAGACCGGGAAATTGTTATGAGGAATCTGAATGTTTTCATAGGCTCGTCAAGAAATGTTTTGGTACATGAATTAGGACATGTGTGGGGCCTGATGGATGAATATGATACGAAATGGATTGAAATGAAATTCAGTCCTGCCCATGTAGGAAAAGGCTCTCCGCTTTTGAAAGATGAGAAAGCAATTATGAATTTAGGTTATCAGGATGAAATATTTAATTCAGGTGAATTCAGGACAAGATATTTTACACATTTTGGAAGAAAAATATTGGGCGCGTTTTGGGGTTTAAAAGACTATATGTTACCTATTAAAGTTAAAAGCAACATTGTATCTACAGTGATTATAGGCAGGATAAACCTGCTCAAAAAAGACATTCAAGGGAGCCCTCCAAACGCCGCGAATGTTTCTACACTTAATCCGGGGTTTACGAACATACAAATAGCAAAAAGGGGAAAAGTAAGTGAAAGAAACAAGGAGTTTGGAAACAATCAGGAAAATAATTCATTTGTGTAAAGCGGTAAATTATGCAGAGAGATAATCTATACCATGAAATCGAGCATCTCAATTCCAAAGGAGATAACAAAACAACTATTCCAGTGTCCCTTGAGATTGGGGAAGAATCGGAAATAAGTAATCTGAAAATCCAAGCAAGAATATTATGGCCAGCCTTAGGATTCCCATCAGTAATAAGCCCCAACTCAAGTTCTTCATCAAGTCCCATGCTAGATGGCGATGCCTGTAAATGTATTTGTGTACTCCTGTTATCTAACCAAAAATATTTGTCAAAAGAAGATGCTGCTAAGTATCTACGTTATGTGCCGTGGGAAGAACGCAGCCGCAGGCATATTCCGGCAGGGCAAACAGGTTCCTTTGCAGCGTCTGATATTCAAGTGCGAAATGAGTTGCCGGGACCAAAGCTTACAATTCCTGGTTGGAAAGATTTACATGGCACCGGTATTTCGTTTGGTGGCGACCGTGAGGGTGAAAATGGAATTGCTGTAAAGTTAGCGAACTATGTAAAAAATTTCTACAGTAAAAATGGGTTGCAGTACTTGCACGAGATTAGGGTTTTTGAAAAGGTATCGGCTCAGCTTAAGGAAGGACAGTATAATCTTTTTTGGAATAGTGAAAACTTGAAAGAGAATGCACCTTCAGCAGAAATAAAACTACTGCTCGATCAGTATGCTTTACCAAAACGTCAAAATACAGAGCTTTAGGATACACAATCTAAATTTCTGATGGGCGAATATGAATACGAATATGGCAGCCTTCACAAACCATACCGGACTGAGTTACAGATGCGACGGAACCGTACTGAAGTACTGCACCCGCTTTTTGTGAAACATTCGAATAATAGTGGCTTTAAAATCGGGCACATTACGGATACCCATGTTAGCGTGAGGGCTAATGTTTATGAAGAAAACCTTAAAAAGGAAAATAAGAAAACGCAATTCAACAATTGGAATAAAAGCTTTATCAAGGCTTATGGTAATGCAAAGAAAGACTCTGATATATTGCTGTTGACAGGAGATTTAATCGATTATGGAAGGGGGCATTGGGGTTTAACTGCAAGTAACAGATTGGGAGAAGACGGGCTTTACCATGGCGACCGTAATTGGTTTCTTTTTTATTATCTGCTGGCCTCCGGAGATTCATATCAAAAGCCTACTTATACAATTCTTGGAAATCACGATTGGCGTCTTAATCCCTATCCTCCATTTGCTATTGCAGGTTCACCATCACCCACGGCTTTTTTTCATAATCATGTTGAGTTAGATAAAGATACACCGAAAGGTAAAGAAAAGGAAACTAAACGTCTTTTGAAAGCTGCTCATGGTTATGGTTATGATCGAAAATTCACTTACCATTTAGCATCTGACAATGATTTCATAAAGAAATTTTGGGATGACGGTTCTCTTTTAAAAACGGTAGGAAAACTCATTGCACAAAGAAAGACCCTTGATGAACCACATCTTCCTGTCGAAACAACGGTTGAATCTGTTGGTTGGTATCTCATGACAATCAACCCATTTCTGGATTATTCATTTCCATTACCTGGCGGTCAAAACGTGTTGATGCTTGATTGGGCTGAAGACGAGGACTTATTTTTTCCATTAATGGAAAATGGCAAAGAGTGGCCTTTCATGCCATGGGAAGCAGAAAAAGCTACTATGCCGGGGCCAAAAGCAAGAAATTGTCTAACATCAATTCAGAAGAATTTGATAGAGGGTTTTTTAGCGAAAAAAGGAAATTCTAAGTTCATCGGAATCCATGCACCAGCTATATCACCTTATCCAGACTGGTCTGACTTAGATCTTATGAAAGGGAAAAAGATTTATGGTCCAAATGAAAAAGCACGTGGCACAAAACATTATGCTACACGCATGCCAGATGGTAAAATAGAGAAGTGGAATGGCCATCCCATATTTGCAGTTCTTCCAAATGAATATGGATATGGTGCTGTAGCGGACTATAACTCATTTAGTAAGGACAGAGATTGGTTTATTAAAAAAATGACAGACTCAAAATCCGGTGTTCGTGCTATTTTTTCCGGTCATATCCATCGTGATGGGCTGTATGTTGTGCATATAACTACAGACAAGGAGAAAATTGCGCCTACTCTTGTTGGAAAGATGCTTGTAAAAAGCCTGCTTCCACCAATCCAGTCTCCAGCTAACCAAGGCCGTAGTATCGGACTGAAAACATTTCCTTATAAATATCCATTATATATAAATACAACAAGTGCAGGTCCAAGGGGAGGTTTTTTTGCCCGGAAGGTTACGGACAGTGAAAAACAAGGAGGAGGTCTAACCATTAACCCGGGTTATTCGCAGGTGGATATGGAAAAGAATGGAGCAATTAGCCGGGTGCAGTTCTTCTCCATTTAGCTTAACCCATAACCTTGAAGGATTTCGAAACCTCTGGATTGTAAACAATCGGAACAATCTAACCATTCCTCTTACTCATCTTTTCCGCCCTCGTGAAAGTGTTCTTAGACCTAAAATAAGTTGACTCCAAAAAAGTGGGCAAGTCACTAAAAAAGTACAAAAAATCAGCAAAAAACAAAGATCTAATCGAGTTCAGGCCACATATTCGGGTAATTTTGGGTTAATCATGATTTCGGGCTACCGGGCAATCGCTATGATCCAACTGGTCCGAATCCTACACAGGTTTATGCTGCTGAAGTATCCGATGAGCTTAGGCGCTTGGCCTTAGGTTTATTTGATACTTGCCTCTGTTTCGATTCTCAAAAGCCTCCAACCAGCGAAATTTATTGCACACATACTATAGTTGATAAAAACAAAAAAGCAATTAGATTATACATGTTGGATTTGCGTTCTCACTAAGAAGATTCAAGCCAAGTACATTTTATTTTACATTCATTATTATGTAGAACTTAGGATGCATGGTTGCTTAATGAGCTACTCACAAGTAGGGCAGATATCTGATAATAATACCCAAGCATTAATACATAACCCTGCACCATTAACCTTTTTTGCTTAGACCCCCAAATTTTCCCACCATCCAATTCCCATTCCGTACCTTCACCCCCCTAAACCAACAACCTCCTTATGTCTGAAGACTTTAAAAAAGTATTGGAACAACAACTCTGGAACATCGCCAATACGCTGCGTGGTAAGATGAATGCAGACGAATTCCGGGATTATATCCTGGGATTTATATTTTATAAATATCTGAGTGAGAAGATGGACCTCTTCGCCAATGAGATATTGAAACAGGACAATATTAGGTTTAGGGATATAACGCCGAAGACGAAAGATGGAGCGGAGTTTATAGAAGCGATAAAGGAGGAGGCATTGGACAAACTGGGTTACTTCTTGAAGCCGGAAGAATTGTTTGCGGAAGTGGCGAAACGTGGGCAGGGAGACAATGAGGATGATGTGGACAAATTTGACGCAAGCAAGACTAATTTCATATTGGAGGACTTGCAGAAGATCCTCATCAATATTCAGTTGAGCACGATGGGCACCGATAGCGAGGAAGATTTTGACAATCTCTTTGAAGACATGGACCTGAACAGTTCCAAACTCGGGAAAACACCCGAAGCACGGAATGTCATCATCTCAAAAGTGCTGACTCACCTTGACAAAATTGATTTCAAACTGGAAGAGAATGACCATACGTCTCAACAGGAAAACGACATATTGGGCGATGCATACGAATATCTGATCGGACAGTTTGCCAGTGGGGCCGGTAAAAAGGCGGGCGAGTTTTATACGCCACAGGAAGTGTCGAAGATATTGGCAAAGATCGTAACCACGGGAAAGAAAAAACTGAAATCTGTTTATGATCCTACGTGTGGCTCGGGTTCCTTGTTGTTGCGCGTAGCAAGGGAGGTGCAGGATGTGGGTAACTTCTACGGACAGGAGATGAACCGAACAACGTACAACCTTGCACGTATGAATATGATCCTGCACGGTGTACATTACCGCAGTTTTGATATAAAACAGGACGATACGCTCGAACATCCACAGCATATAGACCAACAATTCGAAGCCATTGTCGCCAATCCGCCATTTTCGGCGCAGTGGAGTGCCAACCCTTTGTTTACCAGTGACGATCGGTTTAGTCAGTACGGAAGACTGGCACCGGGCAGTAAGGCCGACTTTGCCTTTGTGCAACACATGGTCTACCACCTGGCAGACAATGGCACGATGGCACTTGTATTGCCGCATGGTGCATTATTCAGGGGCGGTGCTGAACAACACATCCGCAGGTATTTGATAGAAAACAAGAACTTTTTGGATGCCGTCATTGGATTGCCTGCCAATATATTTTATGGGACGAGTATTCCGACCTGTATCCTGGTTTTTAAAAAATGCAGGGAAAATCCCGAAGATATTTTATTTATTGATGCCAGTGGAAGTGATCATTATGAGAAGGTGAAAACTCAAAATGTACTCAGAACTAAAGACATTGACCTCATCATTGAAACCTATCGATCGAGGACAGAAACAGCAAAATTCAGCAAAAAAGCATCGCTGGAAGAAATCGCCAAAAACGACTACAACCTAAATATACCAAGGTATGTCGATACATTTGAAGCGGAGGAAAGTATAGACATAGATGCCATTGCTAACGAATTAAAATCGTTGGAAAATGACATACAAAGTACGGATGCGACCATTGCACAATTTTGTAAGGAATTAAATATTTCAACACCTTTTTAATATGGAAAAGCAAAGGAATATACCGGAATTGCGTTTTCCGGAATTTGAAGGGGAATGGGAGAAGAAGAAATTGGGGGAAGTAGCGGAAAAGATCACAGATGGAACACACTTTTCACCAAAATCATTTGATCATGGTGAATTCTTATATATCACTTCAAAGAATGTTAAAGATGGATATATGGAATTGTCGAATGCTCAATATATTTCGTACGAAGATCACACAAACATATACAAAAGATGTGATGTTAAAAAAGGTGATATTTTATTGACAAAAGATGGCACAATTGGACAATCATGCATAAATGAGTTAGAAATAGAATTTAGCTTACTTTCAAGTGTAGCTTTCATCAGAACACTAAGCAATTATTCGAATTACTTTATTTATCAGTTAATTGTTTCAGACATTGGACAGAGAGAAATAGAAAGCCAAATCGCTGGTCAGGCTTTAAGAAGAATAACATTACAAAAGATTAATAACTTTGAATTCCATTTCCCTTCCCTACCCGAACAATCCAAAATCGCCACCTTCCTCACCGCAGTTGATGAAAAACTACAAGCCCTTAAAAAGAAAAAAAGCCTTTTGAAAGTTTACAAAAAAGGGGTCATGCAAAAACTGTTTTCGCAGGAGTTGAGGTTTAAACCTGCCCGCCAATCAGGCGGGAGTGAGGATGGAAAGGATTTTGGGGATTGGGAGGAGAAGAAGTTGGGAGAGATTCTAAAATTTGGTAATGGCAAAGATTACAAACATTTAGGTGAAGGAAGTATACCAGTATTTGGCACAGGTGGCTTAATGACTAAGGTTGATGCTTTTTTATATGAAGGCGAAACCGTTTGTATTGGTCGAAAAGGAACAATTGATAAACCCATGTATTACAATGGTAAAATCTGGACTGTGGATACTTTGTTTTATACTCATTCATTTAGAGATGCAGTACCCAAATTTATATTTTATTTATTTTCAAGAATTAATTGGAAACTACATAATGAAGCAGGTGGTGTTCCAAGTCTATCAAAAAGTACTATTGAACAAATAGCTTTAAGTTTGCCTCCTGTACCCGAACAAACCCTCATCGCCAATTTCCTTACTTCCATAGACGAAAAAATAAACCATACACAGTCCGAAATAACAAAAACGGAGGTGTGGAAAAAGGGATTGTTGCAGAAGATGTTTGTGTAGAGGTGCACGTCCGTGCCCCTATACACGAACCAATATAATACAAATGGAAAAATATCAAAATAAATACCGCATCCAATCACACCGCAAACCCAATTGGGATTATTCGGCGGAGGCCATGTATTTTTTGACCATTGTAACACAACACAGGGAATGTATTTTAGGAACCATTGTAAATCACGAAATGGTATTGTCCGATTTTGGAAAAATCGTCGAAATGGAATGGTTTAAATCATTTGAAATCCGGGATGAATTATTATTGCATACATTTGTTACCATGCCAAATCATTTGCATGGAATTGTGGAAATACGCGAAAAATGGGATAGGATGGATGGTGGGACGGATGGTGGGACGACGGACGTGATTGCGGCGGTCGTTGATTCGACGGCCACC